>Ga0180301_10001789_pt1 | contig 16867 bp, 16 predicted proteins | sample GuaBasSediGuay16_FD_121797 | JGI IMG/M metagenome (GOLD analysis project Ga0180301, IMG submission 121797) | Subseafloor sediment microbial communities from Guaymas Basin, Gulf of California, Mexico - Guay16, Core 4569-2, 12-15 cm | ecosystem: Environmental > Aquatic > Marine > Hydrothermal... | reverse complement strand
TTAATTTACATTCTGGCTTTATTGATAACCGGAGCTCTTGTTGGATTGGTTTCCGGTTTGCTGGGTGTGGGAGGTTGTTTTATAATGATTCCGGTTCAGTTTTGGATTCTGACAGCAATGGGAATAGACCCGACAATTGCAATAAGGGTTGCCTTTGGAACAAATTTATTGGTTGTTTTTCCTACTGCATTGAGCGGCTCTTTCAGGCATCATAAAAAAAATGCGGTGCTATGGAAGCAGGCAGTAATTCTCGGTTTAACGAGCATGGCGTTCACATTTGCAGGAGCCTACTTGGCAAGTATTTTGAGCGGCAATATCCTCAAAATTATGTTTGGATTGGCTATTCTTTTGGGCGCTTTGAGGATGATAACTGCCCATCCCATAAGGGTTGAAGGAAAACCTCATGCAAACCCGGTAACCTATATTTTCCTCGGTGCTGTTTTCGGTTTTGTTACAGGATTGATAGGGATAGGCGGGGGAGTTTTGATGGTTCCTCTAATGCTAATATTTTTGAATTACCATATGCATGAAGCAGTCGGAACTTCAACCGCGGTTATGATATTCACAAGTCTTGGCGGAGCTGTAGCTTACATGCTTTACGGATTAAATGTTTGGGGATTGCCTCTTTATTCTGTCGGGTATGTGAATCTTTTGCAATGGATTCTATTGGCAGGCACAAGCGTGCCTATGGCGCAGGCAGGCGCACATATAGCGCACAAAATAAACCCAAAATCATTAAAGTGGATTTTTATTCTGGTTATGATTTACATGGGATTGAAAATGATTGGTGTTTTCTCCTGGCTCGGTTTGCCCATATGAAAAATTCGGTAAGAACATATACAATTTTCATAGACATGGTTTTAGCTTTAACAACAGGTTTGTTGTTTCCTTAATACAAAAATATCAGCTCGAAGATAAAACCTCATCCTACGTATTGAGCTTCCCTGTTTTCTTCTTTCAGGGACTGTTGTTTTATTCTTTCTGAGATTTTCTGGTAAAATTTCACAAGTTCTGGAGTAATTGAGGGTCTGATTTTTTTCAGGGCGCTTTCAAAGTCTTTTTTGGTCACTGCCTTTGCTCTGAAGCTTTTTCTTAAAGCCTCTAACCCAGCCTCTCTCACAAGAGCTTCCAAATCAGCTCCTGAACAGCCTTCTGTTTCCTTTGCGAGTTTTTTGAGATCCACGTCTTTGGAAAGGGGCATATCTCTGGTGTGCACTTTCAGGATTTCAAGCCTTGCCTTTTCATCAGGAGCAGGAACAAATATTTGTCTGTCAAACCTTCCCGGTCTTAACAGAGCCGGGTCCAATATGTCTGGCCTGTTGGTAGCAGCAATGACAACCACGTTATGCAGTTCTTCTAAACCAGACATCTCTGTTAATATCTGTGAAACAACGTTCTCGTTCACCCTTGTTCCTGCTGAAATAGCTCTTGCAGGCGCAAGGGAATCAATTTCATCGAAGAATATAACAGTAGGAGCAACCTGTCTTGCTTTTTTAAATATTTCTCTTATGTGCTTCTCGCTCTCACCAACCCATTTTGAAAACACTTCCGGGCCTTTTATTGAGATGAAATTGGCATCAGACTCGTTTGCAACAGCCTTTGCCAATAAGGTTTTACCTGTTCCGGGCGGTCCGTACAAAAGAATTCCTTTTGGTGGTTTAATGCCCAATCTCTTAAACGAATCAGGATGCTTTAAAGGCCATTCAACAATTTCCTGAAGCGTTTTCTTTACGTTTTCCAGACCCCCTATGTCTTTCCATCTCACTTTGGGAACTTCAACAAGAACCTCTCTCATTGCGGATGGTTCTACTATTTTCAATGCATTTTCAAAATCTCTTTTCGTCACTCTTAACTTTTCAAGAACCTCCGGAGGAAGCTCCTCCTCTTTTTTCCAGGAAATCTGCGGCAGAACTCTTCTCAAAGCAAGCATAGCGGCTTCCTTGCACAAAGCTTCCAGGTCTGCTCCGACAAAACCATATGTTACAGAAGCCAGCCACTCCAAACTCACATCATCTTCCAATGGCATATTTCTGGTGTGTATTTGCAGGATTTCCTTCCTTCCTTTTTGGTCAGGAACTCCGATTTCTATTTCCCTGTCAAATCTCCCCGGTCTGCGAAGAGCCGGGTCCAGTGCGTTGGGCCTGTTGGTAGCGGCGATAACTATTACTTTTCCTCTGGACTTCAACCCGTCCATTAGAGTAAGAATCTGCGAAACCACCCTTCTTTCCACTTCCCCGCTTACTTCTTCCCTTTTTGGAGCAATTGCGTCAATCTCATCAATAAATATTACAGCCGGTGCATTTTTTTCAGCTTCTTCAAAAACCTTTCTTAGGTTTTCTTCGGATTGACCGTACCATTTGCTCATAATTTCCGGCCCGTTGATGGAGAAAAAACTCGCTCCAGACTCGTTTGCAACAGCTTTCGCTAACAAAGTTTTACCTGTTCCGGGCGGTCCGTACAACAAAACCCCCTTGGGCGGCTCTATACCAAGCCTTGTGAAAAGTTCAGGGTGCCTTAAAGGAAGTTCAACCATTTCCCTGATTTTCTGAATAGCATCATGCAAACCGCCTATATCTTCATAAGTTATGGTTGGTATTGCTTTCTCTTCAATCTCAACAGCTTCAGGTCTTATTTCCACATCTGTGATATCAGTAACCTGAACTATGCCGTCAGGAACCGTAGAAACAACAGCAAGTTTTGTTTCCCCGGGTATTGGAGCAAAAAATATTTCTTCAATATCAAAGAAATCTTCGAAAGGACTTCCTCTTCTGTGCTTAACTACAGGAAAGGGAGCAACAATATCACCTTTTGTTAAAGGTCTCATGAAGAGATTTTTTTTCATTAACTCAGGATTAACCTGGAGAATTATTCCCTTTTCAGCCGGAGCAAGAACGACCCTTTTCGCTTCCTTTACGTTTGCTTTCCTTACTTTAATCATCTCCCCGACACCAATTCCCGCATTCCTTCTGGTTATTCCGTCCATTCTTATAATATTTAGACCGATGTCGACAGGATAGCTTCTTACAGCAATCGCGCCTGTTTTTCTCTGACCTTCAAGCTCAACCACATCGCTCTCCCTTATTCCAAGCGTCTGCATGATTTTTGTATCTATCCTAACAATACCTCTGCCAAATTCTTCTCTGTCTGTCAATTCCCCAACCTTTAAGCTTATTTCTGTCATATTTCACCAATATATTTGGAATCAGAAGAATTTAAGACTTTCTGCAGGTTCGTCTTTAACTGTTTCTATTTGCATGTGTTCTTGGGTCTGCTGAAATCGCTGGGTTTGAACTGGTTCCCTTTTTCTGGAGCCCAAGTCATCATAAACAAGTCTGCTGAATCTCTCTGAACACGCCCTGCAAACATACACCGCTTTGATTAAAATCTTTACAGGATCTGTTTCAGAAAGAATCTGAACAAGCTCTTCTTCTGAAAGATACGCTCCGCCGCCGCACTTAGGACATTCCATAAATATTACTTGAGCAAAGGATTATAAATAATTATACCTTCTGAACATAACCAGGCGTTGGCTCAAAAAGCATACCTTCTCTCTTAAGTTTTTCCAGAATTTCATCCACCTCTTCGACGCCTTCCTTTTTTGCCAAAGCTTCAATATCCTCGATTTTAACCTCTTTTTTCACAGCAGAAAGCTCATTTATGATATCCAGCACTATTTTTATTTTGCTTCTTTCGCTCGATGTTGTTGTTGCCCCCTCAGCTCTGTCAACATCTATCTGCCCTGTTTCCGGGTCAAAACCCAACTGTCTTAATGAAAAGCGCATAAGTTTTATTGCCCTTTGAGCATCTTCTTTTCTAACGGTATCGCTTAGCTGGATTTTTGCAGAAGCCTCTGCTAATCTCATTAATGCTTCAAACTGCCTTAAAGTAATGGGTATAGGCATATTAACACCTTCTGCTTTTTTTCTTGTTTTTATGTAAAACCTTTTCAGAATCTTTCCTGCTTCTTCAGAAAGCTCTGGCAAACATTTTTCTTTTGCGTATGCAATGTATTTCCTGATAAATTCAGGTTCTAGTTTTGGTTTTGCTTCTTCATAATCCTCATCTTGTCTTGCCCTCAAAACATGTTCAACTATTTTTTTGTCCTTTTCTGAATCAGGCACGTCTCTTAATGCAAACTTTAAATCAAACCTGCTTAGAAGGGTTTCGGGTATGTTTATTTGCTTTGATATAGGAAGATATGTATCAAACCTGCTGAATTTCGGGTTGCCGCCAGCCAAAACAGAGGTTTTGGCAGGAAGCGTTGCCACTATAGAAGCTTTTGCTATGCTTATGCTTCCTTGCTCCAAAGCCTCGTGCATGGCTACTTGGTCATCCGCGCTCATTTTTTCAAACTCATCAACTGAAAGCAAACCCTTGTTTGCTAAAACCAAAGCTCCTGCCTCTAAAACCCAGCCACCCATAAACTGCTCGTCTTTTGTAACCGTTGCTGTAAGACCTGCACCTGTAACACCTTTACCAGAAACATATTTTCCTCTTGGAACAATTTCTGGAACCAGTTTAAGGAGCTGGGATTTTCCTGACGCGGGGTCTCCTATCAAAAGAATGTGAATATCGCCTCTAAAATGTGTTCCGTCTTTAAGCTTTCTTGGCACGCCGCCAAACAACTGAAGAATTATGGATTCTTTTACCTCTCTCAAACCATACAAAGAAGGTGCAAGCGAATCAACAAACATATCATAAACATCCTCTCTTTTTGCAAGCTCTTTTATTTTTTTCTCATCTTCCTTTGTTATTTCAAGCTTCTCCCATCCTGTTTCTTTTGGTTCAACGTGATTTGCTTCCATATAAAAATCAAGCTTAACCGAGTATTGCTTTCCTTTGGGTATTTCCCTTAAAATGCCTGTTATTTTAAGCCTGTTTCCAGGGTCTGTCATCCTTCTTCCTTCAGGCGAAACCAGCTCATCTGTAAGCCGTACGGTTACTTGAGAAGGCTTTTCACCTTCTGTCAATTCAAACGGCTCCTCTATAACAATCCATCTCATATCTATCATTTCCTTGTCAATCTGTTTCAGGTCCTTTCTGTTTCCGCAATTGCATGCCCACGGTTTTCTTATAAAACCAAACCTGACGGGCTCCTTTATCTTATCTCCGCATTCGCCGCACTCCCATATTGTTGCAACTATTTCAGGTCTTATTTCAGAAGCCTTTCTCACTACACCCTCAACTGATATGAATTTTCCTATGTGCTTTGCCCTTAAATCACGGATGTTTACGGATTCAGGAAGGTCTTTTACTCTTAATGTTAAAGGCTTCTCAGGGTTTATTTCCTTCATTACCTCGTTTACAGTTTCAAAAAACTCATCCGGCTTTTCCAGCAACAAATCTCCAAGTTCGGGACTGAATTTATCTAAAACAGAAAAATCAATTACAAGAGATTTGCCTTCTTCGCCGCATTTTATAATTTCTTTTGAATATTTCTTATCAAGGAAAATTCTGAATTTCGCAACAAATTCCGGTATTTTTTCTTCTGAAAAATTTTTCATAGTATAAAAAATTAAAATTTAGATTTTTAAACATTGTTTTTCAGTTATCTTCATGCGCTTCGAAGCTTTTTATGGCTTCCTGATACGTTTCATGTGTTCCTATATCAAACCATTTTTCTTTAAAAGTAAACCCATGAACTGTGGTTTTGTCTTTCAACCACTCGATAAAAAACCCAAGAGCGTCAGGATTGTTTTTTCCCTCTATATATTCATGTATCATATTTAGCATCTCTTTTGGGAAAAGATACACAGCTGTTGAGGCAAGGGTTGATTTAGGATTCTCTGGTTTTTCTTGAAACTCTATAACTTTTCCATGTTCATCCAAAACACACACACCGTATTTGCCTCTGACCTTTTCCGGATTTTCCATATCAAAAAAGGCCATTACAGGGGTTCGTTTTTCCTTGAAAAAATTCACAAAATCCCCAAGACTAAAACCAAAAAGATTGTCTCCACCTACAATTAAGAGGTCGTCATCAATCCCTTCTTTTTCTATGAAAAATTTCAAGGCTCCTATGGAACCAAGTTTCTCCTCTTCTTTTCTCGCTGGCTCAACCACAAGGTTAATTTTTTTGTTTGTTTTTTCTGAAAATCTATTAATCCATTCTCTGAAATCTTTTTCAAACCTTTGATTGGTTGAAACGTGAACAGAATCTATATCGGAAAGGTTTTCTAATTTTTCCATTATATGTTCTATTACAGGTCTGCCTTTAACAGGAAGCAAAACCTTTGGATAATCCTTTGTTAAAGGCCACATCCTTTTTGCAAAACCTCCAGCCAAAATAATTGCTTTCATTGATTTTAATTACTATCGGGTGACTTAAAAGCTTTGTGTTGGTTTATAAGTTTATAAGTGGGTTCAAACAAATTATATTTATGGCAACAAGAGAATTGAAGAAGATAGACGTAACGAGTTTTGCAATAGTTATAGGTTTGGTACAAGCAGTAATGGGTTTCCTAATGGCAATAATCGGTTCGGTGGGTTTTTCATTCTTGTCATTTATGGGACCGGCAGCGGGTTCAATGATGGCTTTGGGTGCTTTCGGTTTGCTGGCCGTGATAATTTATCCTGTTGTGTTTTTCATAGCAGGTTTCATAGGCGCGGCTATCGTTGCAATAGTCTATAACTTCGTGGCTTCAAGGTATAAAGGAATTCTGATCGAGTTGGCATAAACAGAAATTGTATGAGTATTTAATACAGACGTTTGTTTCTGCTTTTGTTAGTAAAAGTATTATTTACGGAATCAGGTTGGCAAAATCATCCTTGTAACCTTTTTAAATAAGTTTTAAATAATAATTTTATGGTTCTTGAATTTCTCTCGCCTTACCTTGGAAGTTATTTTGAAACCATAAGAGTAATTATTATTATTGTGATTTCTCTGTTTGTGGCCAAAGCAATAAACTTTTTTCTTGACAGAGGAATAAGAAGGCTTACAGAAAAAACAAAGACGACCCTTGACGATAAGCTTGTACATGCTATTAGGAAACCTATTTTATTAGGTGCTTTGCTGACCGGTGTTTATTTCTCTCTTCACAGTCTTTCTTATCTTTCAGGTTATGCAGCGTTAATAAATCAGGCATTTACTGTTGTTTTTGTTCTGTTCGTTTCGCTTTTTTTGGTCAGGACAGTAAACGCTGTCATTGAATGGTATGGTGAAGAAATTCTTTCAAAAACAAAGGCACAAGAACAAATGATACCAATATTCAGAAAAATTGCTTATATTGTAATAGGTCTCATTGCCCTCTTGTGGTTAATGAACCAGCTTGGCATACAAATCACAACGCTTGTCGCAACATTAGGAATAGGCGGTCTTGCTGTTGCTCTGGCTTTGCAGGACACGCTGAAAGAGTTTTTTGCCGGAATGTATATAATGGCTGACAGGCCGATAAAAATTGGCGACTATATAGAGCTTGATTCCGGGCAGAAAGGGTTTGTAGAAGACATAGGGTGGAGAACTACAAAAATAAAAATGCTGGGAAATAACAGAATAATAATTCCAAACTCAAAACTATCTTCAAGCATAATCACCAATTATTATGCACCTACACGGGAAATGAGTGTGGTTGTTCCCGTGGGTGTTGGCTACGGGTCTGACCTTGAGAAAGTTGAGAAAATAACAATAGACGTAGCAAAAAAAGTTCTTAAAAAAACCGACGGCGCTGTTGAAAACTTTGAACCGTTCATTCGTTACAAAGAATTCGGCGATTCGAACATTAATTTTTCTGTTATTCTCAGAGTGAAAAAATATGTAAATAAATACAAATTAACGCACGAATTCATAAAAGCATTAAAGAAGAGATACGATAAGGAAGGAATAGAAATTGCATGGCCCATTAGAAAGGTTTACTTTGCAAAGAAAAAAGTGGATTAAAGAAACGGGTATATGTTTGTGTTTTCTGTTCCAAAGAAAAATGCAAAAAACAGCAAATAAAATTTAAACTCTTACAAATACTATCCAATCACAGACATTTGTACCAGTATAACCTGTGCGGACAAGGGAGTTGATTTTTTTCAGTAAATGGTAACTGTCATGCTTTTTTAGGAATTCTTTGAGGTTAATTTTTTTCCTTTTAACTTCCTTCCAAGATGTATTGTCAATTATTCCTCCAGCCGCTTCTGAAATAAAATCCACTCCATCGCTGGCAACAGAAAGGAGAGACCATTCCCCCTCCAAATCTCTTAAGAAAAGTAAGCACCAGCTCACAAACTCTTGGTTTCTTCCTCCCTTTCCATGGATTTTAGGAAGTTTAACCGTGGTTTCACCGCCGGCAAGATATACTCCAGATTTCTTGATTTTTCTTATTTTTTCGCAAAATTCTTTGGCGGTTTCTCTTGCTTCGCCCTGAAGATTCTTATCCAAGACTCTGGCATAAAGACCAAGTTCTTCGGCTTTTTTTGCCATTTCTTGAATCCCGGAAAAATTATCACCTATGATTATGTTTTTTACTTTTTTTAGAGTTTTCGGGGTTTCAGGAACTTTTCCAAGGATCCCGTTTTTTATATGGTTTTGTACAGGTTTTGGAATTTTGTTCCAGAGTTTGTATTTTTTTAAAATTCTACAGGCGTCCTGAAAAGTTGTGAGGTCTGGATGCGTTGGACCAGAGGCTATGCTTCCCAGATCATTGCCCATGACATCAGATATAATTAACGATATAACTCTGGCAGGATAAAAATGTTTTGCAAGTCTTCCGCCTTTTATCTTAGATATATGTTTTCTAACCGTGTTGATTTCTTGAATGTTTGCCCCTGATTTAAGCAAAAGTTCTGTAACCTTTTGTTTCATTTTAAGAGTTAGTCCTTCCCAAGGCAAAGGACACATTGCTGAACCACCGCCAGAGATAAGACAAACAACAGTATCATTTTTTCCTATATGATACTCGTTTTTAAGAGAAAGAATCTCCTTTGCTCCCTCCAAGCCTCTTAAATCCGGAACAGGATGAGAAACTCTGTTTACTTTTATCCTTTTAAGGGGATATTTTTTCCATGTATTTATCACACCGTAGGTTATTTTTTCTCCTAAAATCTTTTCAACAGAACAGCCCATGTTCCCGGAAGCCTTGCCAAACCCAACAACAAAAATTCTTCCATTCACAGGAAACCTGTTCCTTCTGATTTTAAGAACTTTTCCGTCCCAGCAAAGCGCCCCGGAAACAAGTTTCTGAGGAAGAACGCCTTTTATACCAGCTTCCACTATTTCTAACCCAACTTTCTTGGAAAAACTAGAAGCAAGTTCCTGAAAGTTCTTGATTATCATTTTCCTCACCAGCTTAAATAAGGAACTTCACCGGTCTGCGCGGACTGGCAGCAAATACGGGCCGGCCGTCCTGTTTGTTCTAATTTCACCAATTAATTGACAGCTAAACTCCCTGGAAGTGAAGTTATGAACGATTTATCATTCATACTCATAAAATATTTGGTGTTTTTGCTATAAAAATCCGTTGCGAACAGGCTCTTTCGGGTCGCCCCTGAATATCTTGGCCCTGAAACAAACCGGCAGCAGCGGCATAAAAGCAATAAAAGAGTTAAACAGGCGGGCTTGCTGTAACAAGGTTTGTTTTGATTTTTATAATTTAACGGCAGGTTTAATAAACTTATATCTGGCATGCTGTTTTTGTGCAGGGCGGTGAAATCCAGAATTTTATGAACAAAAGGAAAAAATAGATTGAAATTATTGTTGATATTATTACAAAAAGCATTAAAACAATGTCAAAGTTTCTTTTTTTATAAAAAAACTTTCCCAGCCCGGTCATTCCCCTGTTTGTTAACCACATGCTTAAAGCCAGTCTCATTTTGTTGTCAAAAGAAACAGAGCATTTTCTTCCGAGAAGCTTGTCAACAAAACACCTCCAGCCCTCTCTCACATAAACTCTGTATTTTGGGAAAAATACGCTTGCAACAGCAAAATACAGCAGCAAAGCCAGACAGGGAACGCAAAACAACATTTTATCCTGCTTCCTTTTTTGAAGTGTATTTTACAACCTCTTTGTGTTTTTTCTCGGCAATTTTAAGCTCTTTCTCTATCTTTTTATGTGTCTCTACTAGTTCTTTTGGTATCTTTAAACCGTTTTTTGATAAATAATCGTAGATTGCTTCTTTTAGCGCGTCTGTTGCCAAGAGGGAGCAGTGCGTTTTAACAGGCGGGAGACCGCCAAGGGATTCTATGATTTTTTCTTCTGTTATTTTTAAGGCGTGGTTTAAAGTTTTACCTTTCACCAGTTCTGTTATCATGCTGCTTGTTGAAATCGCAGCAACGCAGCCCAGAGTTTTGAATTTTATGTCGCTTATAATTTTCTCGCCTTTTTTGTTTTCTTTAACCTTTATGTAAATCTTCATAACATCTCCACAGATAATATTTCCTGCTTCGCCTGTTCCGTCTGCATTTTTTATTTCACCCACATTGCGGGGGTGCATGAAATGCTCCATGACTTTTTTTGTATACATTTTATCACTTGTTACCAAACGGGCTTATCTTTCTTAGCGAGTCAACAGACTGTTTCAAAACCTCTATTGTGTATTTTATTTCATCTTCTGTGCTGTCTTTTCCGAGGGTTAATCTCAGGCTTCCATGCGCATCTTCCGGTTTTAATCCTATTGCTGTCAAAACGTGGCTCGGTTCCAGAGACTTTGAAGAACAGGCAGAGCCCGTGGAAGCAGCAATGCCTTTTACATCCAGATACAGCATCAGGGCTTCCCCTTCTATATATCTGAAAGAAAAATTTGTGTTATTGCAAAGCCTTTTTTCTCTTGGACCGTTCAGCCAAGCATCTTCTATTTCCAGAACACCTTTAATAAGCATGTTTCTGAGTTTTGTCATGTGTTTAATGTCCTTGTCTTTTATAATCTCTGTCGCTTTTGCGAACCCGACTATGCCGGAAACATTTTCTGTTCCGCTCCTCAAGCCGAATTCGTGTCCGCCGCCGTGTGAAAGCGGGTCAATCTTGATTCCGTTTCTAATGAAAAGACCGCCGACGCCCTTTGGGCCGTAGATTTTGTGGGAATTAATTGTTAGCAAATCAATATGCTCCTTCTTCAAATCTATTGGAACTTTTGTAAAAGACTGACAAGCATCTGTGTGAAAATATACTTCATGCTCTTGGCATATTTTTCCTATTTCCTTCAGGTCCTGAATTGTTCCTATTTCATTGTTTCCGTGGATTATTGAAACCAGAATTGTGTCTTTTCTTATACTCTCTTCCAGCTCATTTAAATCAACAAAACCCTCTCTGTCAACAGACAGATATGTGACTTCAAAACCCTGTTTTTCAAGCCATTTGCAAGCATTAAGAACGCAGTCATGCTCTATCTTTGTTGTGATTATGTGTTTCCCCTTGTCTTTGTTTGCAAACGCTGTCCCCTTCAATGCGAAATTGTTTGATTCTGTGCCGCCTGAAGTGAAAACAAGTTTGTGTTCTTTTGCGTTAACTTTTTTCATTATTTTTTCCCTTGATTTTTCCAGGGCTTCTTTTGCCTGTTTGCCTAAAAAATGCAAACTTGAAGCATTACCGAAACGTTCGGTAAAAAACGGTTTCATGGCTTCCATAACTTCCGGCGCCACGGGCGTTGTGGCTGCATTGTCCAGATATATTATTTTCATTTTCTCACCGTTAACAGATTGTTTTATAAAGATCGCAATCTATAAGTTCTGGGTTTTCCTTTTGGTGCAAACTGCAGAATGCTTTTTGCTTTTTTAACATTAAACAAAGCCTGCAAAGCTCAAAGACGATTGCGTTTTTATTTTTTGATTCTATTATTCTCATTGCAGATTCTTCAATCTGCTTTCGTGTGTTTTTATCAAATTTAAAACCAGAACCCCTCTTGTGTTTTAGATAGAGACAGACAGCAGACTCTGTTATACCAAAGGTTCTGGCAACATCTTTTCGTTTAACGCCTTTTTTAATCATTGCTTTGACAAGTTCCCTTCTCAAAGCAGGCAGGAAATCCCACAACACAATTTCGCAGGGTGTTTTTATCATATATTAATTAACAATTGTTAATATTTAAAAAGTTTACGTTGGGGTTCTGACAACCTAACTCTTGAAAAATCACGCAAAAATCAGCCTTTGCTGTCGATTTGTTGAGTCAAACAGCGGAACACAAAGAACCAGCAAAGTGAGAAGAGATTTCAAGAATTAACTTTGCGAGCCTGTATTGGGAATTTTGCGGGAATAAAATATTAATTTAAATCTTAAGTATAAATCTAAAGTAATGTTTTCAGGGCAGGGTGTTTAGCTTGTGCGATGTGATTATTGTTGCTGGTTCAAAATCTGACGAGGAGATTGTAAAGAAAACAACTTCTGTTCTTGATGAAAATAATATAAGTTACAAAGTAGAGTATGCGAGCGCTCACAGAGAGCCTGAAAAGGTAAAGGAAATAGCAAAAAATTCCAAATGCAAGGTTTTTATTGCAATTGCAGGACTTTCTGCTGCGCTTCCTGGCGTTATTGCAAGTTATACAGACAAGCCTGTTATTGGTGTTCCTGTTGGAGCAAAGCTCGGTGGTTTGGATTCTCTTTTATCAATTGCCCAGATGCCAAAAGGTGTTCCTGTGGCAACAGTTGGTATTGATAACGGACAAAATGCAGCATATCTTGCAATCAGGATATTAAATACGAGGTGAGGTTTATGGGTTCTGTAAAGAATTTGATAGTGACAGAAAAACCAACAGAAAACAGCTTTGGGTTGGGTGTTTTTGAATTCACTGATGATTATTCTGTGTTTGATTTTGGAAAAATGCCAGACGCAATACACGGAAAGGGAGAATCTCTGTGTAGAATAGGAAGCTGGAATTTTCAGAAAATAAAAGAAGAGCTTGGATTGAAAACTCATTTTAAAAGGTTTATTGAACCCAACAAAATGGAAATAAATCTTGTAAGGAAACTTGTTCCCGGAAGAGATGAAATAAATACAGAAACAACAAATTATCTTATCCCCCTTGAGATAATATTCAGAAATTCGCTACCACCGGGTTCTTCTATATTTAAAGCTCTGGATTCCGGGGAGCTCACCCCTGAAGATCTTGGTCTTGAAACAAGGCCTGAGCCGGGTCAAAGACTTGAAAAGCCTTTCTTAGATGTTACAACAAAATTAGAGGTATCGGACAGAAGATTGAAATGGGATGAAGCTCAAAAAATATCTGGACTAACAGATGAAGAATTAGAAGAGGTAAAAAGACTTGCTTTAAGAATCAATGAATTTATCACAAAAAGAGCAGATGCTATAGGATTAGAACACGCTGATGGAAAGATAGAGCTTGCAATAGGTCCAGAGAGAGAAATACTTGTGGTGGATGTTTTTGGAACACCTGATGAAAACAGGTTCTTATACGACGGTTTTCATATAAGTAAACAAGTTTTAAGGGATTTTTATAGAAAAACCCCTTGGGCCGAACAGTTAGAAAACGCCAAAAAAACACTGCCAAAAAGCATGTGGCCAAAACCAGAAAATCTCCCCGATGAACTGGTTTCTGCTGTAAGTAATATGTATAAAGCTGTGTGCGAGCTTTGGACAGGTAAAAAAATATGGAACGTGTCTTTAAATGAAGCCATTGAAACCATAAAAAAGTTCGTGTGAATATGGATATTTTCGATGCTATAAGCCCGCTTGATTATAGATATTACGGAAGAAGTGAAAATATAAAGAAGGAGCTGTCTCGTTTTCTTTCGGAAAATGCTAGAATAAAGTATCAGTTGAAAGTGGAAGCTGCTCTAACAAAAGTTCTATACAAAAAAGGAATATGTACAGAAGATGCAGCAAACGAGATAATTAAAGCGTGTCAGTCTGTAACAGCCAAAGAGGTTTATGAAGAGGAAGACAGAATAAAACATGACATCCGTGCACTTGTGAATTGCATCAGGAAAAGGGTCGGTGAGGAGGCAAAACCTTTTGTTCATTTCTCTGCCACTTCGTTTGATATTATAAACACCGCAGATTCTCTTAGATATAAGGAATTTGTTGAGCAGGTTCTTGTAAAAGTGCTTCTTGAATTTGAGAAAACGCTTATATCAATTGCAGAAAGGGAGAAAAACACGGTTCAGGCAGGAAGAACACACGGCCAACATGCAGAGCCTGTAACATTTGGTTTTGCTGTAGCAGAATATGTCAGCAGGTTTGGAAACTGCATTATTAAAATAAAAGATTCAGCGCGCAACCTTAAAGGAAAGTTTTCTGGTGCAGTCGGAGCTTATAACGCGGCGTCGCTTTTCTTTGATGATCCTGAAGGCTTTGAAAAGGATATTCTTAAAGAACTTGACCTGTCCCCTGCAACACATTCAACACAAATCGTTGAACCAGAATATATGCTTGACTTTGTTCATTCTGTTATATCGTGTTTTGGTGTTTTGGCAAACCTTGCGGATGATATGAGGCATCTTCAAAGGTCTGAGATAGGAGAGGTAGCTGAAATGTTTAAAAGCGTTCAAGTGGGTTCTTCGACCATGCCGCACAAAAGAAATCCTATAAACTTTGAAAATGTTAAAAGCATGTGGAAGGTGTTTTTTCCAAGAATAAATACATTGTTTATGGACCAAATTTCAGAACATCAAAGAGACCTGACAAACTCAGCGTCTTCAAGATTTATCCCGGAAATTCTTGCGGGGTTGTATGTTTCTGTAAAAAGAATGAACAGGGTAATGAAAAATATTGTGGTTGACAAGGAAAACATTAGAAAGAACTTTGAAATGAGCAAAGATATGATAACAGCAGAGCCGCTGTATATTTTACTGGCAGCAAACGGTCATCCAAACGCTCATGAGTATGTTAAGCAGTTAACTTTAGAGTCGCAAAAAACAGGGAAGCGTCTCAGAGAGATTGTTATGAACGATAAAAATCTTAAGCCTTATATAAACAAATTAAAACCAGAACAAAGGGAAATACTTGAAAATCCTGAAAAATATATTGGTATAGCGTCGAGAAAAACCGAAAACGTTTGTAAGTATTGGAGGAAAAGGCTCGGTATCTAATCCTGTGTTATGTTCTTAAGGATAAGAGCAGCTCTTTCATTAATGCTTGCTTTGGGTATTATAATAGTTTCCATGCCAAGTTCAGAATACGCCTGTTTTAAAAGTTTGAAAAGTTTTTTTGCCTTTTTTTCTTCTTCGGTTCTGGCATAATCCTGACGGTATGAAAGGGGTTCTAATATGAAAACTTTTCTGTAGTATGAGTTTTTGCACACATTGATTATTTCACTTGTATCAGCACCTATAAGACGGTAATAAGCCAGCGTGTCCGGGATGCCTCTCTGAAAAAATATTATTCTGTCTCTTGGAAACTTGCTTTCGATTTCTTGTTTCATTTCAAGAACCTTTTTTTGGAAGAGAAGCTCATCTTTCCTGATTTCTTCTATTGTTTTGCCTTTTGAGATTTCAGTGTCAATAAGTATTCTTGCGGCTTCCGGAACAGTTTGATAACCAAATAGCGCGAGAAAGTTTGCTGTGGATGTAATGCCAGACGACGGGCCTCCTGTGATTACATACCATTGGTTTGTGTTTCTCATATAAGACTACCTGCCCATCCTCTAAGTTCTTTTCTATATTTTTCACTTTTTGAAACAAGCTCATCTGCATTACTGTCAGGAACTGTTATTAACGGCAGGTTTTTTTCAGGGTCATAGAGAGAATAGAGCTGTTCTGCTAAACTTCGAGGGATACCAAAATCCTCCAAAGCTTTTCTATCCACAACATCGTGCCATTCTGAAGCCATTTGCATTGCTCCTTTTTTGCCGTTTTTTTCAAATGCTTCTGTTGTTATGGAACAGGGCAATGTATGTAATGAAACAACAGCGATTTCAGCTCTTTCTACTGCTGGTTTGTTTCCGTTAAAGGAGACTGCAAGACCGCCGTTATTACCGAGCTCTTCAAAAACAGAAACATCAGTTATGCTGTCACCAAAATATACAACATTGCTTAACTTCGCTCTGGTTTTTTCCAAAAACAATTTTAATGCATAAAGTTTTTCCATGCCACCGACCGGGTTAATATCTAAAACATATCTGCCAATTTTCATGTTTAAAATATCATCAAACATTCTGTTAAGTTGTTGCAGTGTTAAAATGTGTTTTTCTTCCATATCATCCAAAGACTTTGCTTCTTCAGGCCACACAGGAACTTCCATTAAAGCAAGCTGTTTTCCATATTCTTTTATTTTCTTTTTCTCAGAATCTGTTATTTCAATTTCATCAATGTTCAGTTCTGTGCAAAAAACATCGCCTTTGAAATTTGATTTTCTGCACAGAACAGTTACATACGGTTTATAGCTTGTGCTTATAATTGATGTTGGTGTTCCTTTGCTTTCAATGTGTTTGAGTGTTTCCTCTGCACCGGGAACAAACCTTAATGTTTTTTCTGAAAAATTTTCAATGGCCTCTCCTGTTACATCATAAGCTTTTAAAAAAGGAACTATCATACGCAACGTATCGCCCGGTTTGTACTGTGTGTCTTTTTCTATCTCAAACCTGTACACGACCCATTTGCTTATAACAGGATAGCCTGGACCTACAAAACGCCCAAACAACTCAGCTGCGTTATCATTAATTACAACAGGCCCCTCAGCATCAGTAACATATACGAACATAGTTATGTATTGTAGAAAAGATTTTTAAAATCGTTCATTAAAATTGTTTTTGATATACTCGACAGCGTTCCTAAACACAAGAAGACCCTGCCCCTCTTCAGGAAAGTTTTCTCTCGTCCATCTTGGATGATTTGTTTTGTGAAGAAATCCTTCCGGATGGGGCATCATTCCAAGTATCCTTCCGGTCTCATCACAAATTCCGGCAATTGCTTCCAGTGAGCCGTTTGGGTTCAATGGATATTCCATTGCGGGATTTCCTTCGTTGTCGGAATATTGAAATACTATTTGCTCGTTT
>Ga0180301_10001788_pt1 | contig 16868 bp, 14 predicted proteins | sample GuaBasSediGuay16_FD_121797 | JGI IMG/M metagenome (GOLD analysis project Ga0180301, IMG submission 121797) | Subseafloor sediment microbial communities from Guaymas Basin, Gulf of California, Mexico - Guay16, Core 4569-2, 12-15 cm | ecosystem: Environmental > Aquatic > Marine > Hydrothermal... | reverse complement strand
TCCGTCCCCATCCCTGTTGAACTTGGGGGAGGAATCAGAGATGTGGACACAATTGAGGGCTACCTTAGCTTGGGCATCCGGTGGGTTATTCTGGGTACTGCCGCTTACAGAAATCCGGAGCTGGTATCCACAGCGTGTCGTGAATTTCCTGGCCGAATCATAGTGGGCATTGACGCCAGAGACGGGCAAGTGGCAGTCGAAGGCTGGACAGAGGACACAGATCTCTCGGTTGTTGAACTGGCGAAGAGGTATGAAGAAAAAGGTGTTTCTGCTGTTATTTACACTGACATCCACAGGGACGGTATGAGCATGGGTCCAAATGTTGAAGGAACCGGAAGGCTGGCAGAGAAAATTAGCGTGCCGGTAATTGCTTCAGGGGGGATATCGGGGATCAAAGACATAGAAAAGATACTTGAGTTGTCTAAATACGGTGTGATTGGAATGATCACCGGCAGGGCACTTTACGAGGGAAAATTAAGCCTTCGGGAAGCGCTGGAGTGTGTTAAGAAGAAAAGATCATGAGAATAGGGTATTATGGAACCAAAAAATTGAGTTGATTTGACTTGGTTGCTTGACTTTTCGAATTTTAGGAATATAATTGTAAGGTTAAGCGGATAATTTCTTGATAGCAATGTTACTTGCAGAAAAAATAGCTCAAGATTTCAAGGAGGCCTTAAAGGCAAAAGATCAAAGCCGGGTTTCCTGCTTGAGGCTTCTCAAGGCTTCTTTGAAGAACGAGCAGGTTAAAAAGGGGCACGAACTAAAAGACGAGGAAATTCAAACTGTTGTTACATCCCTAATTAGAAAAGGGCAGCAGGCCGCAGCCGAATTTAGAAAGGGAAATCGAGAAGATCTAGCAAGCAAAGAAGAGAACGAAATAAAAATCCTGTACGGATATCTCCCTGAACAGCTCAGTTCCGGTGAAATAGAAAACATTTTGAAGGAAATTATCTCAGAGCTTTCCGTGAGCAGCATAAAGGAACTGGGCAAAGTCATGAAAGTTGCCATGAAAAGAATGGGGGGAAAAGCACAGGGTAAAGAGGTGAATGAAATAGCCAGGAGGCTCTTAAGCTAACTTAAGCCCTTGAAATTATTAACTGTATATTCTTATACATTGCCCGCTGAACATTTTATCTGCTTATGCAACCTGTCCCAAGAAACGACCGAAATTCTATCTCACAGACTTGAAATTGGGCTAGAAGTTATCGAACATGATAAAAGATTGGCTTTTGACCGGGAACTCATTTTGCCATTGCAGGGGTTTTTGTTCTGACTCAATCAGAGAACAGCGGGGCCCTTTTGGAATAATTTAGTACTCACCTCTTTCGTCTGCTGCCTTCTGAGGGAAAGCTGGTTAAGAAATTGAAGAACTCTTCAGTGTCCTATCAAGCAGCCAAGGAAGAACTAAAAAGGGCTGTAGATATTGTTGAACTTATAGGGCAATTTGTTCAGCTCCGGAAGGCAGGGCAAAACTTCCTGGGCCTTTGCCCATTTCATTCCGAGAAAGTTCCTTCTTTTACCGTGAGCCCTTCGAAGCAGATGTTTCATTGCTTTGGTTGCAAGAAGGGAGGCGATATTTTTGCTTTTTGGATGGCGTATCACCACGTGTCTTTTCCCCAGGCAATGAGAGACCTTGCTGAACGGTACCATGTGAGTCTTCCGACCGGGACGCTGGGTCCCTTGGAAAAAGCAAAGTTTGAGCTAAATGAAGCGCTCCTTGAAATAAACGAGATTGCAGCCCAATATTTTCACCAGCTCCTAAAGAGCTCAGCAAAAGGGGAACCAGGCAGAAGGTACTTTGCCCGAAGGGCAATCCCTGCTGAGATCATAGATGAATTCAGGCTCGGCTATGCACCAAAGGCCTGGGATGGTTTGATCAAGTTCCTCAAAAGCAAGAAAGCTGACCTTGAAAAAGCACGGCAGGCTGGCCTGATTATTGCTAAAGAAAAAGGCGGTTACTATGACCGGTTCCGTGATCGCGTCATGTTCCCGATTTTTAACATGAGAGGCCAGGTTGTTGGGTTCGGAGGTCGGGTACTGGATGATTCATTGCCCAAGTACCTTAACACACCGGAAACCCCAGTGTTTCACAAGGGGAAGCTGCTTTACGGACTTCACGCCTCATACGAGGCCATCAGGAAAAGCGGCTGTGCTGTAATAGTGGAAGGGTATACTGATTTTCTTGCTTTGAGAAAAAATGGTTTTCATGAAGCTGTGGCAACCCTAGGGACAGCTCTGACAAGGGAGCACATCAGAAGGCTCAAAGGGTATGCAAGGGAGGCCATTGTTGTTTTCGATCCTGATACGGCCGGAAAGTCTGCTGCAATGGGCAGCCTTTCGTATTTCCTGGATGAAGGATTACCTGCCAGGGTTGCCCTGCTCCCGGGGAATGAGGACCCTGACAGTTTCGTCAACAAGAAAGGAGTGGTGGCATTTCAGGGCCTACTGGAAAACTCTGTTCCTATGTTTGATTTTTTCATTGATAGGAAGCTGTCTGAAAAAACAGACTATATAGAAAACCGGGTGGATCTGCTTAAAGAGATAATTCCTGTTCTTTCAGAGCTCAGAAATAGTGCGCAGCGTTCACTTTATACGCGGCGCCTCTCCGAAAAACTGGGCATTGCAGAATCCGCCCTTATCGAGGAACTTGAAAAATGGGGAAGGCAGCGGTCATGGACCGCTCGGCAGAATGACCTGGTAGAAAAGGTCACCGCTTCAAAAGCAAAGAGAAAGGACGATCTGTTCCTGCTGAACCTCCTGGTCAATTATCCTCATATCACCCAGAGGGTAATCAACCAGGATTTCAGGTTGCTTTTGTCTGATCCTGCTGTCATCCAGATTTTCGACTCACTGGCTGAAATGCATGCCAAGGAGGGCCCTCTGCCCGCAGCAGAGGTTATGGATCGCCTGGAGGCAGAAGATGCAAAGGAAAGGCTGAGGGAAGCCATGCTGATGGCTCCTTTTTGCGATGATAATGAGGTCGAGCTTGCTCTGGCTGAGTTTGAAGACAGAATTCAAAAGATCAAAATATTGGAGGCAAAGAAAAAGGCTCTAAAAAAAGGCGACATCGAAGGGCTTGCCAAAATTCCCAAGCTTATAAGGGAGAGGTGGGGCTAGCCCGTTGGACTCGATAAAAGTTTTCCGGGAGGGAACGTAATGGCCAACAATTCTGACATGTCAAATTTGAAGCGACTCATCGATATAGGTAAAAACAAGGGGTACATCACCTATGAAGAGTTGAATGATGATTTGCCCGATGATGCTGTATCCTCAGAGTATATCGATGATCTCATGATGATGTTCGAAGAGCTGGACATCATGGTGGTGGATGAAGCGGCAAAGGAAGAAATTGAAAAATCCAAAAAGGCCAAGAAGAAACAGGAAAAGGCACTACAGAAACAAAACTTCCGGGCTGAGGCCGCGGAACCTGCCGCCAGAGTTGCGGACCCGGTGAAGATGTACCTCAGGGAGATGGGATGTATTTCCCTTCTAACAAGAGAGGGAGAAGTGGAGATAGCCAAAAGGATCGAGGCCGGGGAAAAGGAGGCACTCAACGCCCTCCTGAAATGCTGTGTGGGCGTAGAATACCTGATCGAACTCGGAAACAAGCTCAAACAAGGCGAAGTTAAGCTCAAGGACGTGATAAACGACCTCGAGGATGAAGATACCCATATGCAGATCGGCGAAAGGAAGGACTCCATCATTCAGCTGATCTCGGAGATTGAGTCTCTTTACAACGAGCGAAACCAGCTGAAACGCGAATCTATGAAGAAAAGCTGCTCTGCAGCCAAGAAGAAAAAACTGAACGCCAAGATGGAAAAGATCCAAGAAAGGATCGAGGAACTGGTCAGCTCCTTTAAGCTTGAAAAAACACAGCTCGATCACATGGTGGAAAGGCTCAGGAATATTGTATCGGAGATGGATGCTGCTGAAAAGGATATTGAAGAGTGCATGCTTGCGGCAGGGGGAAAGCCGATATCCTATATCAAGAAATGCATCAGCCAGATTCCCAAGTCGGCAAAGGATAACCAGGTGGTAACTCCTCTGAAGTTGAAAAAAACAGAACTTCTCGCCATGAAATCCAAGATCGACCGTGCTCAAAAGGTCCTAAAGGAAGTAAAGAGCCGCACGAACATGGGTAAACAGGAATTGCGGGAGAGCCTGAAGATAGTGGAGCAGAAACTGGAAGATTCGAAAAGGGCAAAAAGCGAATTGATAGAGGCCAACCTCAGGCTCGTGGTCAGCATTGCCAAGAAATACACCAACAGGGGATTGCAGTTCCTGGATCTTATTCAGGAGGGAAACATCGGCCTGATGAAGGCAGTAGACAAATTTGAGTACCAGAGAGGCTACAAGTTCAGCACTTATGCGACATGGTGGATAAGGCAGGCTATTACGAGGGCTATCGCTGATCAGGCAAGGACGATTCGAATTCCCGTTCACATGATAGAAACCATCAACAAACTTATTCGAACCTCAAGATATCTTGTACAGGAACACGGCCGCGAACCCACACCCGAGGAAATTGCTGAAAAAATGGAGTTTCCTCTTGAAAAGGTGCGAAAGGTGCTGAAAATAGCAAAGGAACCTATTTCGCTTGAAACGCCTATTGGTGAGGAAGAAGATAGCCATCTGGGTGACTTTATAGAGGACAAGAAAGTCATCTCACCGGGAGATGCGGTAATAAACCATGATCTGGGAGAGCAAACAAGGAAAGTGCTTACGACCCTTACACCAAGGGAAGAAAAAGTCCTTAGGATGAGATTCGGCATCGGAGAAAAATCAGATCATACCCTTGAGGAAGTGGGGCGTGATTTTAATGTTACCAGGGAGAGAATCAGGCAAATAGAAGCAAAGGCGCTCCGAAAGCTGAGACATCCCAGCAGAAGCAGAAAACTAAAAAGTTTCAGGGAGTAGTCAGAGTTCACGCGATCGAAGGCCTGTCTGCGTGCGGACTCGCACAGGCAGGCAAAGCCGTAGATGATGACTTGGTGGCAGATCGGGGCCCGTGAATTCGCTTGACAAAACAAAAATCAACTTGCATCTTATATTGATAAAGACAAGGGCATGGAGAGAGCCCTCGCCAAAAAACCATTCGGTCGGGCCTATAGCTCAGCTGGAAGAGCCACCGGCTCATAACCGGTAGGTCCCTGGTTCGAATCCAGGTGGGCCCACCAGCCACTTTTTCTTAGTGATTGCGAAGGGAGGCAACCCACAAAATTTGTGCTCGAGCGAAAAGGATAGCTCGGAGGAGAGGCGCACCGCTTGAAGGTGCGCCCTTTTCGTTTTTGCAGGCATCAATGGCTTGTTCTGCCCGATGGGAGTGGAGGAGATGCTGAAATTAGAAGTCCCGGCCGGCGAAAAGAGAGAACAAGGGCAATGGTTCCTCTTCTAGGAGACATCCTCCAATTTATTGAAACCAAAGTGCCGTCTTTTGCAGCAGAAGAATGGGACAACTGTGGTTTGCAGGTAGGAGACATGTCCACGAGAATTGAGAAACTTCTCGTTGCTCTTGATCCGTCCCTGGATGCTGTAAGGGAAGCTTCAAAAATAAATGCACAGTTGTTGATCACCCATCACCCCCTAATCTTTCGTCCGCTTTCTCAAATCGACCTTGAAACGTACCCTGGAAGAATAATCTCTGAATCATTAAACAAAGGTATTTGCATTGTAGCCCTTCACACCAATCTCGACACTGTCCGGGGAGGTATCAATGATATACTTGCAGATCTCCTTGACCTTGAGAACGCAAGGATATTGAAGAAAAAAGAGCAAGCCAACATTGATGACATGGGCCTGGGAAGAATCGGCGATCTGCCCGCAGAAACTACGTTGAATGAAATTGCCAGGGAGATCAAAAACCTTCTTAAAGCTCAGAGCGTGAAAGTTGTGGGTGACGCAAACAGACACATAAAACGCGTTGCTGTGGTGGGGGGTTCTGGCGGAGATATGGTGTCTTTTGCGTCTTCGATGGGTGCCGACCTGCTCGTGACCGGAGATATCTCCCACCACCAGGCACTGGAAGCAGAACAGGTGGGTATCGCTCTTGTTGATGGGGGACATTACAACACCGAGAAGGTTGCTCTAGGTGTCTTTTCACGCCGGTTGCGCAACTGGCTTAAAGAAAATGGCTGGCAGGTGGGTGTGGAGGAATTTCAGGGCGAAAGCGAACCTGCCTGGTATGTATAGCTTTGCATCAGAGAAAAGGCGAATATTGTGGCAGGATGAATCTTTTTCGGACTTTAGATTTGCCATGCATAACACGGGCACAGAAAGGTAATAAAATTGAAAGATAAACTTAAGTTACTCATAGAGCTCCAGGAGTTTGACAACAGGATTGAGGATCTTCGAAAGCGGGAGGCACAGTGTCCGTTGAAGATCGAAGAACTTGAGCACGCCTGGCAGGCAGAACAAGCAAAGGCCAAGAGTGTTATGGAGAGACTTGAAAACTTGAACAAGGAAAAAAGGGGTATAGAACGCGAAATCCAGGACCTGGAGAGCAGGATAGAGAAAAGTAATAATAAACTTCTTAATATTAAGTCAAATAAGGAATATAGCGCAGCTTTAAAGGAAATTGATGATTTAAAGAAAGCTAAATTCATAACAGAAGATAAGGTAATCCAGGTGATGGAGCAAATTGAGGAAGTGGAAAAGGAGGCATCAGAGAGGAAAAAGAAAGAGCCGGAATTAAGGGCGCAATATGAAAAAAGTAAATCTCAAATCAGCGAGGAGCTTAGTAGCCTTAGAAAAGAACTGGGAAGTCTTGACAACAAGAGAAAAGAGCTTGTCCAGCTAATAGACCAGGATCTTCTTAGAAGGTATGTAATGATAAGAGAACGCAGGAATGGGATTGCAATCTGCCCTGTCGTTAACGGCGTGTGCCAGGCCTGTCATATGGGAATTCCACCCCAGAAATTCAATGAGCTTATAAAATCTCAAGATTTGATGACCTGCCCCAACTGCAGCCGAATTATTTACTGGGCCCAAGAGAAAGATTTTCAGCAAAGACAAAGTGTGGTATCCTGAAAAAGGTGTGTTAGAGTAGGACAAATGGCCGCTGCCCGGCACTCATAAAATTGAGTGCCGGGGGGAGGAAAGTCCGGGCTCCATAGGACAGGGTGCTGGGTAACGCCCAGTCCTGGCGACAGGAAGGAAAGTGCCACAGAAAACAAACCGCCCGGCACTCAGCTCCGTTTTCGAAACCAGCAATCGAGGATAAAGCCTTTTTGAAGAAATTGTTCTGATTTATGCTGCGTGCTTCTTTTTGTGCTGGGTGCCGGGTAAGGGTGAAAAGGTGAGGTAAGAGCTCACCAGTCCTACCGGTGACGGTAGGAGCTAGGCAAACCCCACCCGGAGCAAGACCAAATAGGGGAGCGTTTGAGGGCAGTCCACCCGAGTTCCCGGGTAGGTCGCTTGACCCTGGTGGTAACATCAGGGCTAGATGAATGGCCATTGTCCGGGGAACGTTTTTTCGTACCCCGGAAACAGAACCCGGCTTATGGCCTGCTCTAACACACCTTAATCTTCTGTACAAGGAAGGGATTAAGGCTCTGACATGAAATCTCCCCCACTCCCACAGCACCTTCCATGTTCAATACAGGAGCATCTGCCACAAGATGCTGTGCTCATTATAGGAGCAGGGCACTTTGGGGAAAGGGCGGCAAACATCCTGTGCAAGAAGCCCGACTCCCTTCTCTACATAGTGGACAACAGCAGGGCAAGCCTAGAAGCTGTAAGGGAGCTTCCGCTGGAACGGATTATCTGTGACGGGGTAGCTTTCCTGGTTGAAAACTTTTCCATGTTTGAATCGTCAAATACGATTATCCCCGCCGTTCCGTTTCACCTGGCCTATGAATGGCTAAGGAAATACCTCGATCACGAATTAAAGATTGTGCCCGTTGAAATGCCCCGCCAGACAAAGCTTTTCCTGCCTTTCACCTGGGACGCAAAAGACGGCTCCCTGCTTGTTAGCTACGCAAATTTTCGTTGCCCCGATGATTGTCCTGAGCCCGCAGACTATTGCACGGTTACCCACAAAAAAAGGGGCACCCCTCTTTACCAGAGACTGAGAGAACTCGATATTGATGGATTCAACGTTTATGTGATTAGAAGCCGACAAATCGCGCCAGGTCTGGGGGGGTACAAGGTTGACAATTTGAAGAAAATGCTTACCAAGGTAAGGGAAAAAGGTGCTGCAAAGTGGCTGATCGGCACGGCATGCAAGTGCCATGGAGTGTTGAATGCCATGGAGGTTCGCACCAAGCAAGCAAGTTGACAGACTGAGGAGAACATATGTTTATTCTATCTAATTTCCTGGTTGCAATTGCAAAAATTCTGAACATCGGCTTAAGCCTTTATATGTGGATTATTATTGCCCGCGCGGTTATCTCATGGGTAAATCCTGACCCTTTCAACCCGATTATCAGGTTTCTGAACTCAGCCACAGAACCCGTTCTCTATCCAATAAGGCGGCGACTCCCTTTTCGGTTTGCGGGAATTGATGTTTCACCGATAATCGTTATCCTGGCCATTATTTTTCTTCAAACCTTCCTCGTGCAAAGCCTGGTCCAGGTGGCTAGTCGGCTGGGGTAATTCCTTCTCGTGAGCAGAAAAGACTCAAAATCGCAGCCCCGGGAATCCCGTATCAGAGTAAAGGTTATCCCGAGGTCATCCAAGAACCAAGTTGCCGGCAAAGAGCATGACATTTACAAGATCAAGCTTACTTCCCCCCCCATTGAGGGCAAGGCAAACGAAGCACTCATTGCTCTGCTTGCCGGAAAGCTGCGGATCCCAAAGAAAAGCGTTGAGATCATATCCGGTAAACGTTCAAGGTTAAAAAACGTCAGGATTGTGGGACTTTCTGAACAGAGCATTTCGTCGCGTCTCAAAGAGTAAACCCCATGTAGTCACGGGGACATCTTCATCGGCGTTACGGTGATCAGGGAACTTTTTCTTTTCTTCCAAGTCTCCCGGGCTGGTGTTTCTCTGTGACTTATCTGCGGGGGATTCTTGCGCCCTCACGCCAGTCACTCAGAAAAACTTCCATGATCCCCCAAGCCCACCACCGATTGGAGCAAATCACGCTCTGAATTGAATATCGTGGAGCTGGCGGAACCTGCCGCTAAGTGTCATCAGCTCCGTGTGGGTTCCTGACTCAACTATCCTTCCATCCTCAAGAACATAGATCCAGTCAGCTTCCGCGATGGTGCTGAGCCGGTGAGCCGCAACCAGTATAGTTCTACCCCCTCTCAACCTCTGTATGGCTTCCTGAATGAAGCGCTCGCTTTCGGCATCAAGGGCTGAGGCAGCTTCATCCAGGATGAGTATGGAGGGATTGGCCAGTATAGCTCTTGCAATGGCAATACGCTGCCGCTGCCCCCCGGAAAGCAGGGTGCCGCGATCTCCCACAACGGACTTATATCCTGCCGGCTGGGCCATGATAAAGTGGTGGGCATGAGCGACCTTTGCAGCTTGAATAACATCTTCTTCGCTTTTGCTTGGATCAGAATACTTTATGTTATTAGCAATTGTATCGTGGAAGAGCAAGACCTCCTGGCTTACAGTGCTTATCTGTCTCCTTAGCGAGTCAAGTGTAACCTCGCGAATATCAATCCCGTCAATCCTAATGCTCCCGCTCTTTACATCATAAAAACGCGGAATGAGCTCGAGCAAAGTGCTTTTACCGGCTCCCGTAGAGCCAACAAAAGCTACCATCTCTCCGGCCGTAATTTTGAAGGAGATATCTTTCAACACAGGGACCCCGGGTTCGTATGAGAAACTCACCCTGTCAAATTCTATGGATTCTTGATGCCTGGGAAGAACAATAGCACCCGGACGCTCCTTGATATCGGGAGTCGTCTTCATAATTCCAAAAACTCTTTCAGTCGCGCCCTGCAAAGTGCGAAGTTCGTTGCTCACCCTCGCAAGGTTCTTGAGCGGCGCGTAAAGCCTTGAAAAGGCATACAATAAGGACATAAGCTCTCCCAGGGTGTGATGAAAGTAGATTTTGCCCACGATCAAAACTCCAGGCAAAATCAGGAAAACGGTCGAATCCATCATAGGCCCGAGTCCCAGTTGCCAGCGGTACCAGTGCATCACGCTTTTGTAGAGCCTGTCTGCAAGCACCCTGAACTTTCTCGACTCCCCTTCGTTTCTGCAAAAGCCCTGGACCACCTTGATGCACAAAAGCATCTCCTGGTAAGCGGAGGTTACCTTTGACATGTCATCCTGAACTCTTCTGGAGTGTTTCTTCACCTTTCTCCCGAAGAGCCGGACTACCCCAACTATTATCGGAACAGCCACAAATACAAGCAGGGTCAACTTGTAATTCATTATAAGCAGGTAGGCCAGGAAGGCCAGTGCCGTGAGTGGATGTTGTACCAGGCCGATCAGGATATTGGCCACGCGGTCCTGCATTACCGTAAGATCCGCCGTGGCCCTGGATATTAGCTCACCCTGCTTTCGCCTGTGGTAAAAGGAAAGAGGAAGGGAGGTGAATTTATCAAACAAATCTACTCTCAGGGATCTTATTGCCCTGTTTGAAAAAGCTGCAGCCGCAAGTTGGCTTAGATAAACCGTCGCGGACTTCAACAAGACCGATGCCAGGGCTACCAGTGTAAGGAGCACAAGAAGGCGGTTTGGTGATATCTGCTCCACAATTACCAGTTGCGTACGATGCCAGGATAGTCCCCCATTCCAGCTCAAAACAATCCAGGGAATTTTCCAGGTTGCAGGACTGCTGCCGGTTTTCATGCCCTCATCTATGAAAGGCTGCAGCAGATAGGCAGGGACAACCACGAAAATAGCAGACAGAGCCGTGAGCACAAGGGAACATATCAGCAGGGTTTTGTGGGCCCTTACATAATAAGCAAGTTCTTTACCAAGTATTCGCTCCAGCATATCCTAGCTCACAGCTCTTTCCTTCACCTATCTCTCTTCCTACATGGCTCCTATCAGCCTTGAAATGACGATTCTCTGGACTTCAGATGTTCCTTCACCGATTTCCAACAACTTCTGATCACGATAGAATCTTTCCACCTCGTATTCCTTCATCAGCCCATAACCGCCGTGAAGCTGAACAGCATGATTTGCGCAGCGGTACATCACCTCCGAGCAGTAAAGCTTTGCCATCGCAGCTTCTTTGATGAAGGGTTTTCCCTTATCTCTCAGCCAGCAGGCTTTGTAAAGGAGAAGTCGAGCACATTCAATCTCGAGTGCCATATCAGAAAGCTTGAACGCGTTGACCTGGAAATTGGATATAGGTCTCCCGAACTGCACCCTCTCTTTACTGTAGTTGAGAGCCATCTCAAAGCAGGCCTGCGCGCCGCCAAGCCCCATTGCTCCAATGGACAGCCTGCCTCCATCAAGAGTCTCAAGCATCTGGCGAAAACCATGACCCCTTTCACCCAGCAGGTTTTCTTCAGGAACCCGGCAATCCTCAAAGTAAAGCTCGCTTGTGTTGGACGCCCGCCACATCATTTTGCCATGCATTTCCTTTGCTTCAAATCCAGGGGTGCCGGATTCAATAAGGATACAGGAAAGCTCCGGCCTCCCATCCTTCCTGGTACCTGTCCGGCAAAGGGCAGTTATGCCTGTGGTTATCCTGGTTGACGCATTTGTAATAAAAATCTTGCTCCCGTTAATAACCCACTCGTCCCCATCCAAGACAGCAGTCGTCTGCGTGTTGCCCGCGTCTGATCCTGCATTTGGTTCCGTGAGTCCAAAGCCCCACAATGCTTCTCCTGTGCACAGTTTAGGCAGGTATTTTTCCTTTTGCTCATCGTTTCCATAGTAATAAAGAGGTCCAATACCAAGTGAATTTCCCGCTGCCACGGTTGCAGCATGGGATTGATCCACTCTGGCAACTTCCTCTGTGGCAATGATGTAGGAAACGTAGTCCATTGCCTGGCCGCCATATTTTTCTGAAACAAACATCCCGAAAAGACCAAGCTCTGCCATCTTCTTCATGGTGTCATAAGAGAACTCTTCCTTTTCATCAAGTTCAGCCGCAACAGGCTTGATTTCTTTTTCAGCGAACTGCCGCACGGAATTCCTCAAAATTTCCTGTTCCATAGAAAGGCTAAAATCCATTTCTCCCCCCTGGCTGGATCTCCCTCTGCTCCCTGCCGAGATTCAGGCAGGCTTTTGATTGTGTGACTTTTTTGTTTCTCATTGATTTTCAACCTCTTAACACGCTTGGCAACCCATTATCTTCAGGGCTTATTTTATAGGCTCAGGCAGAAATATTGTCAATTGAATAAAAAACAAAGCCGGGGCATGTCCCCGGCCGCATGGTATCTTTCCTTGCCCGGATATCTGCTAGCTGATTACCACCCGCATCTGCATAACCTCCACCTCAGCGCCCATCCTGAGACACAATTCCTTGAGGTCTTTCTTCTTTTCAGCGCCGTTTTGCCTGAAAGAAACGATAATCTTCTTTATCTGATGTTTTCTTATGATCTCTTCAAGCTCTTCCCCTGCTCCAATCACGGGGTAGCCCTGTATCTTTCTACCCTTCAACCTCGGGTTATCGTCTATGAAACCAACGAGTCGGAAACCCAGTTGCTTATTGTTCTCTATCTCCTTGAGCGCGAATTGTCCTCCCACACCAGCCCCGTAAATCAAGGTTTGCTCTCCCTGCCTGTTTCGCATCCTTATCCCTTCATCAAGAATGCGAAAAGAGAGTCTTGAGAGCGAAACCATGATCACCATGAGCCCCCAGTAAATTGCGAAAACGGCACGCGAAAAACTTATGAACCGATAGAGGCCCAGGAGGATAAGGATTGCCAGTACGGTACCCGCGGTAATGGCCCTCACATACCCCATCAGGTCCCTTATTCCCGCACTCTCCCATATACCTTTGTAAACACCAAGCACATAGAATGAGAAGATCTGGCACGCAATCACGATCGGCAGAGATTTGAGGAAGAAATCAAAATTTGCGCCGATATTCCCTTCAAAGCGGAGAAGGTAGGAAGCATAATATGCAACCGAGATTAAAACAAAATCAAGAAGAACTTCAAACAGTCTTCTCTTGTAGGTAATTTCCACAAGAATCGGGGTGATAACCCCTGAACCTCCCCCCGCGAGAACCGATTTTTCAGGATAAACCTTCACTCTTCCAAGGTAGATCCAGAACAAAGCAACAAAAACGAGGTAAAGAGTCGCAAGAAGAACTACCATCCCTACCCTGAGATGATTTATTCCAAGGGCGATAATTCCGGAACCTGCCGAGAATGCGTAAAGGACGACTACGGCTTTCCGTTCAGAAAATCCTATGGCAACCATCCTGTGAGAAGAATGGTCCCTGCCTCCTTGCGATATGGGGCGCCTGAAAAGTTTTCTCATCACGCTAACAAATGCAGTATCCAGGATGGGGATAAACAAGATAAGAATCGGAATCGCAATAATGGACAGAACACGCCCGGCACTTCCGCCGGCGCTCTCCCCGGTGCTGCCAAGTATGGTCAAGCAGGCCAGCACAAAGCCGATGAAAAGGCTCCCCGAATCGCCCATGAATATTGAAGCAGGGTTGAAGTTGTAAAAAAGAAAGCCTAGAACAGCCCCAAGATAGGCCGCGCTCATGAAGAGTACCGGGCTCAGGAAAGGACCGTGAACCGGGCTCAGGTAAAGGGTGAGGAAAATGAAGCCGCCGGCAATAAAGGCAATTCCCGCCGAGAGCCCGTCCATGTTGTCCAGCAGGTTGAAAGCGTTTGTTATACCCACGATCCAGAGGATGGACAAGAAAAGGTTAATGGTTCTTGAAAAAGTCCAGTCGAGCCTGAACCCCAAGAAAACCAGTATGGAAGTGATTATCATCTGGCCCGCAAACTTATGCTGGGGATCCATGTTGACGATATCGTCTGTGAGGCCAAGGAGAAATATCCCGGTAGCACAAAGGATAAATGGAAGATAAGGCTCGCTCCAGAACTTGATGCCCTCTGCGTTCAAACCCACTATCCAGACAACAATGGTCGCGATGAATATGGATATGCCCCCCAGAAGGGGTGTCTCCTTTTTGTGCCACCTTGTATCTTTGGGCACTGCAATCTGCCCGGTGGCCACGGCCAGCTTCTTAATAAAGGGGGTGAGGCAGCAGGATATTGCGAGGCTGCTTAGAAAAACCAGCAAGTAGTAATATACGGGGGCTTGTTCCATAAAAGGCATTATCCTCACTCGGTATCTGTCACGCAAACGATAGTGCAGCAGCCTTAAGCTCAGACCTAAGTTTCGACATGAATTATCAAATAAATGCCTAAAAATGTAAATACCAGGTTTGCCAGCCACGCTGAAAGCAAAGGAGGCAGCGCACCTGACAAACCCAGTGACCTTGAAAACCCGAGCGCGAGCAGGTAACAAAAACAGGCTGCCATACCCATGGACACTGAAACCGCTATGCCACCCTTTTTCACTCTTAATGCAATGGATATGCCGATGAGAGCAAGGATCAGGGTTGTGAAAGGAAAGGAAAGCTTGAGGTTCATGTCAACAAGATAGCGAGTATTGTCATAGCCTTCTTCCCTTACCCTGGAAGCATAGCGCCTGAGTTCCCAGTAGCTCAGTTCCTCCGGCTTCTTCATGCCTTTTACAAAAGCTTCCGGGGTTTCCGAAATTTCAAGGTAATGGGTATCAAATTTCCGTACTTCATAGCCTCCTTGGGGGTCCATTTCCTCTATTATTCCTTTTTCAATTCTCCACCTGCCCCCGTCCCATACACCTCTAAGCCCATCAATCCTTTTGATGAGGCGGAATGCCCTGTCAAAAAAGTAAAATGTGGGTCTTTGCATCATCCTGCGTTTGAAGTCAAAGAACCTTATCCAGTAAATGGAATCAGGGCCCCTGTACCAAATCTGGTGGCTGCCGTAAAACAGGCCGGGATCCTGTTTTTCAACCTTCCTGTTCCAGAGCCTGTTGGAGTGGTAGCTGGTATAGGGAACGATTACTTCGGAAAATAGAAACACCCCCACCGCGATAAAAAAAGAAATAACAATGACCTTTTGCGCCAAGCTTGAAATATTCATGCCACAAGCCTTGAGTGCGGTAATCTCGTTTCGTTTTCTCATTGAGGAAAACATGATGATCACTGCAATCAAAGTTGCAGCAGGCAGCATCTGGACAATGATGAGAGGAGCCTTGTAGATAAAGTAAAGGAACACTACGCCCTTGGAGGCCTGGGCTTCAATGAAATTGTCAATACGCTGGATAAAATCGATAACCAGATAAAGGAAAAGAAAAATCCCTTCACAAAGGAGCACAAGCTTGAGAAACTCTCTGGTTAGATATTTGGTTATAACCTTCATAAAGTGAAACCCTTCCGGCATCCTCTGATTCTACAAGGGTTCAGTTGCAAGTCCATCACCATTTCCAAGAAACACGCTTTACTGCCATATGTCTTGAGTAAACCCCGCGGAATTTTGCACGAGGCATTGAACCCCGTGCGAAAAAGCGGAGAAAACTTGATTTACCATCCCCGTGCTCCCGCACGGAGCATTCCTACGGGGTAGATCAATGCTCTTGAAAAGCAAGAAATCTGTCCAGGAAACTAATTGGTCGCTCCTTCCCTGCTCTTTTCAAAAGCCACAAGCAGGAAATAAGCAGGAATACATCAGGGAGCCACGGCCCTATAGACGGGGATAGGGCTCCTGTTTCACCGACACTTCTCATACCTGCCAGGAAAACATAGTAAACAACGAAAATAGCTAGGCTTACGACAATACCCAAGATGCGGCCCCTCGATCTTATCTGTGCCCCGAGAGGCGCGCCGATAATCCCCATTAGAAAAACAGCCAGCGGGATGGAAAACCTCTCCATGAGCTGGATGAGCATCTCGTTATGCTTCGGCTCACCCGGGGGAATGTCTTTCACTCTCTTAAAGAGCTCCCCCAGGTACATTTCCTTTGGCTCCCTCTTTCTCGAAGAAAGCGGAGACATGATATCCTTCAGCCCGATACTGAGGTCATAGGTCTTGAACTTTATGGTTCTTACATTGTCCAGATTCTTGTCAACCATGAAGATCGTGCCGTCGATAAAGTGGACCATGATGGTTTTTGCCCTGGAATTGGAAAAAATTTTCCCCTGCCTGGCCACGATCGTATTTGTAAGGGCCGGATCCCGATTGTCAACCAGGAACACGTCCTTCATTATCCTTTGCCTGGAAGAGAAGCTATTGATATAGAACGTTATTCCATCGAACGGCTCGGAGAAGACTCGCTCCCTGATACCAAGGTCGGCCTTTGAATTCGCAACCTGGAAAATCAAATCCTTAAATGATCTATTCCCCCAGGGCGCAGCGGCCAGCGCCAGAAATAATGCCAGAATTACCCCCCCTATCGAAACTGCAAGCACGGGAGGAAGCATTTGATAGAGACTTATCCCGGAGGATTGAAGGGCCTGAATTTCGTTATCACTTGAAAGGCGATGAAATGCAACGAATACTGCCATCAGCAGAGCTGCAGGCAGTGCAAAAAGAACCATCCCCGGTAAAAGGTAATAAATCATTTGTGCCACTTTTGTGACCGGCACACCGTGATTTACCACCCACTCGGCAATATTAAGCATCCGGGCTGCCAGGACGATAAATATGAAAACAAGTAGGCTTGCAATAAAGGTTGGCCAGATCTCATGGAAAATATATTTGAAAATGGTAAGCTTCATCCAAAACCGCCACTGTCTTTTCTAGTACTGCTAAGGTAAGGTTGGCAACCCTTTTAAGAGCGAGGCCTTTGCAAAAAAGCCTTGCTTTCCTCCCTGCCTCCGGGTAGAAAGATGCTTAATTTACTGAGAAATCAGGTTCTTTTCAAAACCTGAAAGCTCTCGACCCAAACAATGATTTTAGATATTTCTGTTGTTATTGTAAACTGGAATACGAG
>Ga0180301_10001787_pt1 | contig 16872 bp, 13 predicted proteins | sample GuaBasSediGuay16_FD_121797 | JGI IMG/M metagenome (GOLD analysis project Ga0180301, IMG submission 121797) | Subseafloor sediment microbial communities from Guaymas Basin, Gulf of California, Mexico - Guay16, Core 4569-2, 12-15 cm | ecosystem: Environmental > Aquatic > Marine > Hydrothermal... | reverse complement strand
GTTAAAATTCTATATACACTTTGACCCTTATACTAGCTAATTAAGTTCCTCTTAGAATTAGTTGACTTCAATAAATCCCATAAATTCACGTTATTATCTATTTTATAAAGATTTAAAGGCTTTAAAATATCTGGCAAAATTTACATGCTGATTTTATGGTCATGTCGCTATTACCAAGATTTCAAATCATTCCAAAAAATTTAGATGCCTATTGGTTTGCAATAGAATTTAACGGATCAAGTAAATACAAGAGTTATATTCTGAGATCAGTCGTTTCGCCGATATTCATACTCTCTAATGTATAGACAAACTCTCTTTGAAGACTCATAAGGATCTCTTTGATGATAAAATCTTGAATAAACTTGGGCTGTTATTAATTATACTTATATATGGTATTTAACAAGATTTATTATAGTAGATTCTTCCGGTGCTTATACATGTACACTTCCATAAAAGTCTTATTTATCCTTATAGCTATATTCGCCTCAATACTAATAACACCCTCATACACATGGGATCAGCATCAAGATACCAATCTAGATCCACAAAACAATACACAAAAGACAATACCACCTATATGGGCAAAGAAGTACTATGGCAGCACATCCTTAGGCATATATAACATAGAGGTTGTAGATGATGGCCAATATATAGTAGCAGGTATATATAGCAATGATCTGCTTGTTTTTAAAATTGATCAACATGGTCATGTTGTGTGGAAAAAGAGATATGGCGGTAACGGTTATGATTATGCCTATGATATTGAAGCATCAAGCGACGGTGGATATATAGTTATTGGCTGTACGGGTTCATTCGGATCTGGGTACTGTGATATCTGGGCACTCAAACTTAATGAAAATGGCGATATTGTTTGGCAGAAAGCTTATGGCGGTAATAGTTATGATTATGCCTATGATGTTGAAGTAACAAACGATGGAGGATATATAATTGTTGGTTCCACAAATTCATTTGGTTTTGGAGGATATGATATCTGGGTTCTTAAGCTCGATCAGTATGGCAATGTTGTTTGGCAGAAAGTATATGGTGAAAATTATTATAGTGATTATGCCTATGATGTTGAAATTACATACGATGGATACGTTATCATAGGATATTCAAGTAAATATGATGGTATTTTACTAATAATTAAACTTGATGAAAATGGTAATATTATCTGGCAGAAAGCATATGATGGACCAGGGAGTTATGATGCATTTGGAGTTGTACAAACGAACGATAACGGCTACATGATTGTTGGAAGCGTATATTCGTCTTATGGAGGGAGGAATTTTTCTATCATCAAGGTAGACCAATTCGGCAATCCTGTGTGGGCAAAAATATATGATTATTATTACGACGGTATTGCGCGGGATATTAAGGTTGTAGATAATTATAGTTATGTAATATCAGGAAACAACATTGTTTTTAAAATCGATCAATATGGAAATATTGTCTGGCAAAAGAAGTATTCTGCAGGTGAAATTTATGATATAGAGATTACAAAGGATCATAGATATATTGCTGTTACTTCTAATGGTTATGTTATGAAAGTCGATCGCTTCGGCGATCTTTATGGTTGCTATAGTGATTTTGTACACAACGTAAGTATGGTTGTGAATAACTTGAGTATTTTAACAATTGGATATACAATTTATACTATGGATACACCCGGCAATACTGTTAGTACACAATCAAATACTTATTCTCCACTCCTATCCTCGACTATTGCCTGCTATTTCCAAGCACTCGGCATAGTAGGTGTTAATGTACATAATGTAGAAGGCCAGTCTATGTCTACTGGTGGTATAATGAATATTGATTTATATGAGTGGAATGGCAGTAATTGGGCTTATTATAAAAGTTTCGAGGAGGCCTATGAGGGCGGGGTGTCTAGTGTCCTTATGTATTTGAGCAATTTAAGTTATAGAAATCAGTATCTTGCTAAAGTTTATAATATTCCTTATAATGGCTCAGATATTAGAGAGTACTGGGGTAGTTTAGTATTCAATTATACAGGCGAGTATTCGCCTTCTCCACCAGTTCTTGACTTTTATAAAACAACTCCGTGTACTACTGATGTTGGGGCCCCGTCTAGGGTTCTTGAAGGAGCGGTTTTTACTGTTAATGTGTCCATATATGTTCCAAAATCTCTAGATGGACTTAAATTGATGGTGGTTTTTGATAGAGATGGTAATGAGCCTTGGGACTCTATATATACTCATGAAATTGTTGGATGGATAGATCATGGAGAACTATTAGTTGAGTTTCAACACGCACTGGATGTGGAGGGTTCTTATCAAGTATTTGTTATGCTTTATTCTGGAGATGGTACTGAGCTTTATGACTTTCTTATCTGCGAACAACCAGTAAATGTTGGATCCACGATCGGTATAAGAATACATAATATACAAGGGTTTTCCATGCCCGAGGAAGGAGGCGTTATCAATGTTGAACTCTACGAGTATAATAATGGGAATTGGCTTTTTGTAGGAGAGGCTAATGCTATCTATACAGGGTCTGAGGAATATGTTCAAGTTAACTTTAGTGATATGGAGTTTAAGCACTATCTTATTAAAGTGTTTAATATGCCTAACTATGGGCTTGGTGTAGAAGAGCTTTGGGGTACTATGGAGTTCGACTATAATCTCCAAGACTATGTAGACTTTTATAGAAAAATGCCATACATAACTAGTGTTACAATTCCTTCAAGGACACTTGTAGGCCAGCCTGTTACAGTCAATGTTGAAATAAAGGTTCCTGAAACCATTAATGGGGTAAGCTTCGAAATAACTTTTGATAGAGATGGTAATGAGCCATGGGACTCCGTATACACATATAACTATGAATCAACTATTTATCCAGGTGACAAGGTATTTCAATTTCAGCATCCTTTGGGCGAAGAAGGATCATACCAAGTTTATGTGATTATGCGGTCAATTGATAATGAATTTTCTTATAGTCAGTGGGGCTGGGAAGGCCCATTAGATATTGTGTATGGATCAATTACTTTGAGAATACATGATAGAAGCGGTATACCATTGCCAAGCTGCGGAGGCACATTACATATTGATGTTTATCAGAGAAGTGCTGAGGAATGGGAATATGTTGTTAGCGGGGATTTAAGTTACTCTGGAAACGAGTACTATGTTACTATAGAACTAAATGATATTCTGATATATGATCAACAGTATATGGTGAAAGTAACTAATGAACTTAATGAAGGTCTTCTACTAGAGGAGTACTGGGGTAGTACGATATTCACTTATAGTAATCAAGGAGTTATTGACATCTATAGGACTACGCCGTATATATCTGGTGTATCTGTTCCTTCAGCAGCTTTAGCAGGTGAAATACTTACAATTAATGTGACAATAACTATTCAAAGTACTATCGATGGTTTTAAGATCAGTGTTATACTAGATGATGATGGTAAGGAACCATGGGATCACATCATATCTTATAGGGAGGCTGAATGGGTTTCTCCGAGTGAGAGAACATATAGTATACAATATATTCCAGGATCTAATGAGATCGGTGTAGCATACAATGTTTACGTGGTCTTGTATTCAAAAGATGATTCAATGGTGTATAGTCAGCTTGGCTGGGAGGGCCCAGTATACATCTATCCCCCTATTATCAACGTTACTGAACTAATAGGTATGATTAATAGTGTTAATGAAACGCTCACGGAACAATTAAATGAACTTGGCAATAACATTGAACAGTTATCAGAGGAAACGAATAAAAACATTACATTAATTAAATCAAGCATAGAACAGGAAATAGGAACATTAACTACTCAAATGAATCAACTTAACAATAAATTAAACCAGATTAATCAAACTACTTATGACTCTATAGATCAGATAAATAGTGTAATTAATGATATTAATACAAGGATACAGTCTCTTGAAGATTCCCTATTTTATATAGATACTATGTTAACGAATAAACTGAATACTATAAACAGTAGTCTACAACAATTAGTACTGATCACTTATCAGAATATTACATCGCTAAAGATAAGCCTGGAACAGGAAATATCAACACTTAGTAGCCAAATAAACGTTTTACAGAAGGATTATAAGCAAGCAGACCAGAGTCTTCAAGAACAGTTAGAGAAAAAATTATCAAATACTGAAGAACAACTCCATCAAGCAATAACAATGAACATGGGCCTAGCTATTATTGCTGTAGTACTTACAATTATTGCATTAATATTAGTCTTTATAACTAGACGGAAATAATAATCTAAATATATTTCTTTTTAACTCTGTGTTTTTAATAAGGATAATAAGTAATATGATTATGATTCTATTGTTTAGCATATTTTTAGTAGCATTTTTAGTAATTATAGCCCATGTTCTATATATTTACCTTGTTTTCTTTACTTAGTAGTTATTGTAAGCAATTAATCCGTAGTAATGAATATCTAGTACCTCTCCTTGCATAATTTCAGTCATCGTTTTTGGTTCATAAGTGTCATTCTTCCTGATCTCAGTATATCAATACATTCGTATTATTATTTGCTGAAAAGGACGTAAACATTTAAAAATTGGGAAAATGACTTTATTAGCGGATGGAAATATGCTTAGGCGCGGATACCGTATTATTGGTGATTTTGGAGAGCTCTTTATAGCATCGATCCTTATTAAAATGGGATCAGTTGTTAGATGGGTTGGGAGAGGAAGAAAATCTTTTGATCTATTTGTAGAGAAGCCTGAGGGGGAACTTATTAAGAGAAGATCTTATGTAGAGGTTAAGACTAGGAGGCTGTCAAGAAGATCTTATTGGAAAGACATACCTCCTTCTCTTGAAGACTTTAATCGTAAGAAGAGTCTTGCTGAAAAAGAGAATTGCGATTACATACTAGCCTTTGTCTTTTACGATATAGCTAAAGATAATGGAGTACTTAAATTATGGATAAAATCCTATATAGTTGATTCAAGGAATATAGATGAAACATGGTTTATTGAAAGAAAATATAGAGGTAAAATAATTAAACAAATAAGTATAAAGAGGATACTCTCGTTAAAACCTTCAGAAGCGATAATAATTGAGACCATCCAGCAAATAAAATAACTCATAATTAATAAAATATTTAATAGTCGTGTAAAACATTGCAAAAGTTAGCATCAAGGTGTCCTTATGGGCGCATCTGATGACTCAACAGATTATTATGAGATAATCAAAAACAGCATCGATAGATCAAAATATACTGTATTAAAAGGCGGTATTTACCCTTATAAGGTAGTTTCTGTTCTTATGGATAAGTTCGTTACATCATCAACTCGTTCTGAATATGTTGAAATATATGGATTTCTAATTAAGACAAAAGGATCATATTACATAGTTCCTCACCCAATAATTGATCCAAAAGAGGGTTATAAGGTAGTTTTTGAACGGGATCTGTGGCCCGTCATTAAAGATAATCTCTATAAATATGTAAAGATAAACGGCCGTGTAATAAGTAGACGTGGTAAACGTATACATGGACTAATATATAGAGGAAGAAAAGCTATTTGGGCAGTCCACATCGAAGAAACAAAGCCTCCGGTACCAAAGGTTTTAAGTGAAAAGGATTACATGGATATAATACTTGATGGAATAGAGCTGTATAAAGCCTATAGAGGGGTAAATGAACTATATGCCTCATGGTTTGCTGGTGCTCCCCGCTTACTTACTCTTATTACTGGTGGATTGAGAGTAAGCTCTATTATAGGTACTGGAGCCTATGGAAGGACTCCTTCTCTCGACTTAATTATTAAAAGTATTCATCCTAATATAAGGCGGTTTTATGAACTAAAAACCATAAGCTATCACGAGTATGATGTACGTAGATATAAGTATAAAAATGATGTATTAGAGCTAGATATTTTTGCTAGAACAAGAGATATAACAGATCTTGCTACCTATTCTAAGAATATCGACTATTATCTTATATTTGAGCATATACCAAGTAAGAATAGTATAAAGGAAACACTAATGTACAAATACAGGTATGACTTGATTGACTACGTTTTAGCATCTAGGTTAAAAACACCTTTATTTAAAGATGATCCCGATTTACCTAAATCGCTTGCAGATCTTGGAAATGAAATAATAAAGGTGATAAACGACCTTTCTCTACCAAGGTTCCTTATCGGTAAAGACAGGCTTATTGATCCTAATTACCATGGTCAGCCAAGTTCTATTATTCTGGTTGCTGAAGCTCTATATCGTATAGGGCTTGTGAATTATAGGGAAGTAGCTTTGAATAAAGCTAAGAGTTATATCATTGAGTCTATTCAGGTACTTGCTGAAACAATTAAGAGAGGTGATTTTTACGAGAAACTTCCTACAGATCAACAATATGAACTCGTCCGAAAGAGGATCAGAGATATAGTATCTACAGGCATTGAATGCGCTCCCATCCGTGTAATAGCTAAGGAACTGGGATTAGATAATTCTATACAAGGAATGTCATGGCTGCAAAGCATAATAAATGAACTACTATACTACGGTGTTATAGCTGAAATAAAACCTGAATGCTATTACATAGTGGAAGATTAATCTAATGAGAATAAACATCTCAACAATTTCTCATAATACATTTCCTACTCTTCGATTTCTATGTATACCTTCACTCTATTCTTTGATTGGTTCAATTCTTTCCATAGATAATTTAGCTCAATTGGTAAATAAATAACATACCTATTATATCCAAGTCTAGAAATCCTTCTTGAACCTACAGGTATTATTCTTCTGGACTTCAGGAAATCCATTAAACTCATACTATCACCTACTATAATAGGATTTAAAAAGTTTAAAAATACCTGTAAATAACTTCATGCTGGTTTTGGTTGTTTAGTGGATGAGTAGTGTTTGTAGTGTGGCGTGGCCTTCTTCTGTGATCCTGTTTCTTACCCGTAGCCTGTGCCTGTACATTGCTACCATGTTTATTATTGGATATGATGTTCTTTTCTCAGAGACTCTCCGTATAAGATCCTCTGAGTGGCATAAGAACAGTACTATCCGCCTACTATATGTTGGTATCCTCATGAACCAGTTGAACCAGGATCTACGGGGCCCAATAGTTACTTCTCCCCTAATAATCTTCCATGGAGGGTATTTGAGCTTTAGTTTTCTTAGTTCTTTCTCAAATACTGCTGTGTAATAGGCTATTTCTGGCTTGACTGGGATGTCTGTACTATAGATTCTTGCACTAGATACTAGGAATAATACGTAGTCGCGGAACTCTAGTAGCTTCTCAACCCTTATATCATGGAATGAGACATACTTACCCTCTACGCTACATCTCCTCTTAAGCTTCAGCCTGAGCTCCTCAGACATACCGCCTACGATAATCCCGATCCCAGTACAACCAGAGACCTAAACCATAGCCCAGGAACTCCTCGATAGGAGTAAACCTAGTACCAGCCTCACGCATAATAAGCCTCAAGACCTCCCCGGATACATACACACATTCCCATAAGAATACGTATACCTACACCTTAAAAAAGAAACCATAAAACGATAATAAAATCAACGAACTGATGACGCTCAGGAAAACTCTTGGTAAACTTGGTAAAAAATCAACATGTCTGTCCCATATAATATTGTTCTGTCTAAACGCTTTATACTACAGTTGACTCTCGACGGCTAGGCTTGATGGTTTGCGGAAGTTAGAGACGGGGGGTGTATGATAGGGTATAGTAGGGTACATGGGGGTTTTAATGGTTTGAGGAAGACCCCCTCGGGGAGGGTATGGTAATGTATGGAAGGGTACATGAGGGATGCGGAAGCGAGAGACGGGGAGAGGCTTGGTGAGTAAACCCTCCAGAAAATGCTAGTGGATCTCTACTATTGGTTCATACTTACTAGCGGAAGTACTGCTAGAGGAGATAATGTGTATGCAAGCGATATAGATGTACTAGTAATATGCAGGGATATATCGCCCTCGGCAAGTAATTAGAATTATATTTTACAATATTCCTTGGAATTCTATGTAACAAGATTGTCCTCCTAGATCTCCGTTATGAATAATCGTTATCTCATATTCTTCGTCTCTATAAACGAAAGGATGGGCTAGTTTATCATCTACTTCACCGGGACTTACCGTGGCATACCGTAGATGTCCTAAAATATGTTTACTTCTTCATTGATATCGTAGCCCTTATTCTTTACGTGGTCAATGAACCATTCCCAAAGTTTCTTGGCAACTAAAGCATCGCTGATATTAATAGGCTTATTACCCATAGTCTTAACTATGTAAACTTGATCATGGATATTATGTTTGAATGCTATCCCGATCCCTATTCTGGTTCGAAGTATTGTCTACATAATAAATAACTAATTTTTTGATAAAATTGAAACATATCTGTAAAATTTGCTGTTTTTGTTATAAAATCTTATATCGGATTGAAGAAAGATTTAAATGATCTCAAATAAAATTTTAATCTGTATTCGAACATTTTTATAATGTACATGGAATATATGGAAGAGTAGTTTTGGTTCATCCAATATTAGTTGATATTAGTTACAAGTACTTAGTAGATTATGTATTAGCTAGGTTTTCTGGCTCTAAGGGAGGTAGGTTTAGAGAGCTGATAAAAAAGATAGCAGACGGGACCATAAATAGTATTGAAATTAATAGTTATTACAAGGAGTTAAAGGAGTTAGTTGATCCGGGTTTAATAGAAACCGAACCATATCAGTTGACAGAGATAGGAGAAAAGGTATTACTAGCTTTAGATAGTATTATGAATCTAAATCCTAGAATACTTAATGGTTTAGAAAGAAATACACAAGTGAAGATTATGATTCTAGAGTCTTTATTAAAAGAGGGCATTCAAACATTAGCAGATCTCCAAAGAATACTACCCATATCTAGGCCTACCCTCAATAAGTATGTTGAGGAACTTGCTAATATGGGACTTGTAAGAAGAAACCCTAATAAAAAAGTAATTCTTTTAGATGATGGACGAAAATTATTAAGCTTAATATATCAGTCAGCCTCAGAAATAGCTACTGTATTAGTAAAGAAAATGAGTGTACCAGGGATCTATGTGGTTAAACGAGGATCAATAAGGCCAGAAAGACTTTCACGGCAAGATATAATATTAAAAGTTACTTCTAAAGGCGAGATCATACCAATACTATAGTTACATTTTAATGGCAGAAATAATATGGTCGTTTATCATCCATGAGTTTATTTAAAACACTAATACGAGAATATCGGTACCACTAGAACCTCATGAATTGTTAAGAATCTCCTCCCTCTTTTTTCACCGAACAGGTATTTCTCTACAAGCATCCTCGTAATATTGGTTATGTGGAGATCACCTCTTTCATCAACCCATTTCCGTCGCATGTCTTCTGGGTGTGAGAGGAATAGGTAGGAGAATTTATAGTACGTTGGTATGCTGATAAGCCATTTTACTTCTTCGCAGAATTTACCCACACATATTCTCCCTCTATAGATTCTCCAAGGCTCAAACCGTAGCTTAAGGCGTTTTGACGGTGGAGAAATCTCGAAGTAGTATACGCCTATGCAGACATATGAGTCAATACTTGTTCTTTCTCCGCGTAAAAACATATCTGTTGCTAAGAAGTAGACATAGTCCTTAAATTCCTCAAGTTCCCTAACAGGTACGTTCCTGAAGAACACTGCCTTACCCTTCTTAGTATACCTTCTCGACAGCCTAAGTCTTACCTGATCAGATATAGTCCCCGGTATAATGCCTATACCTGAAACCCTCAGCCTATTGAAGAGAGGCTTCAGATAAAACTCTAAGGAAACATCTACACCAACCCCTCTTAAAAGCCCCGCAAGATCCTTAACAGACTCCATACATACCCCCAGTAATATAGGGTAACCAAAACGTATATAAAACCGACAGTAATCAAGAGTAGAAAATTAAAAAGAAACCCAAAGTTATGAGGAAAGTAACGGTTCTCTGAACTTTCCTAGTTTTTCTACAACTACTTTAATTGGTATAACCTCTAACGAGCTATCATGCCCTAGTACCAGTACTAGGTCACCTTTCTTAATGTTGAGTGTCTTAGCAAAAGGTTTAGGTATGAAGTATACAGCGCTTGTCTTCACCTTTCCCACTTTAATCTTTTTTATATTCCAAGCAGTCTTCTTAACTATTCTTACAGCATATTCTTTACCTACATTACTGTCTATAGGTACATATAAAACTCTGTCTTCACCTAGAACAGCAAATATTTCTTCTCCTGCGGGTGCAACGAAGTGTTTACATACTATGTAATGTGATGTTCCTTGAACACCTACAACTTTAAGTACCTTAGCATACATCTATACCACCAATAGGTATTTTACCTTATGTTTGCTAAAAAGTTTAATCTTTCATAGATTTTACTTGAGTTATTTAAGAGGCTATGATAGACTTAGCCTATATCTAAACTTTCATAGTTTTCATGAGTCTCCTCTAACTCTTTTTATAAATCTGCAGGATTATTCTACGTGTTATATTTTTATAAGGTAAGCTAACAGAATAGTATTTGGTGTTTGATAGTTGAGGATTCCTCTTGATAAGTTGGTTTTGAACCCGGAGGTTGCTGCTAGGACTAAGGTTGATGAGGAATATCTTAAGCTTTTAATGAAGAGTCTTAAAGAGGATGGCCAGTTACATCCTATTACTGTTAGGCCGTTGCCTGACGGCAAGTACGAGATTATTGATGGACTTCACAGAGTTGAGGCTGCTAAGAGGCTTGGTTGGAAAGATATTGAAGCTAATGTTGTGTCCGTAGATGATCTTGAGGCGAAGTTCTTAGCATTAAAAGCTAACCTTGTTAGGAGGAATCTAGAGCCTGTTCAGGAAGGAGAGCTAGTGTACCGTATAATGGTTAAGCATGGGCTAACTGAGAAACAGGTGGCGGAGAAGCTCGGTGTTTCTGTTGAGTGGGTTTCTAAGAGACTTGCACTAGTGCTCAAGGTTCATGAGGAGGTTAGGAGGCTTGTTGCTGAGGGTAAGCTGTCTCTTGGCCATGCAGTAGTTATATCTAGGATAAAGGATCCGAGGAAACAGGTTAAGTTCGCCCACTTGATAGTGAAGAATGGATGGAGTGTTAAGCAAGCAGAAGAGGCTCTTATAGAATTCCTCAATGATACTATATTCACAATAGGCTACGAGGGTAGATCATTTGAGGAGTTTGTAGAGCTACTTAAGAAGCATGAGGTAAAGGTGGTTTTCGACGTAAGGCATGATGTTGAGTTCGTTAAGCCAGAGTTTTCCTCAGAACTACTTAAGAGGCAGTTACCGGCTCACGGCATCACATACGTTCAGCTTAGGGAACTTGGTGTGCCCAGAATAGTTAGAGAACCGTATATAGAGGGTAAGCTGTCTTTTGAATGCTTTAAGCAGTGGTACCTATGGTGGGTTGAGAGAAACCGTGATGAGTGGGAACCTAAGCTTAGAGACGCTAAACGTAGGGGCTTCATAGCCCTCCTCTGCGTTGAGAGGTATCCTAAGCCTCGTGGTTCTCAGAGACACTATTGTCATAGGGATATACTAGCTGACTACTTGGTGAGGCAGGGCTTCTTCGAAAAGAGACTAGATATTGTATGAGGTAAGTAGCCATGATGGTGGGGGTTGTACATAGAAAGAGATGGGTGGGGGAGGTCCATGATTTTCTTATGTCTAGTGAGCTTATAGGTAGGCCCGTTTATTGTCCGTTATGTCGTAGAGAGCTTAAGGGCTGGGGTGAAGGCTGTACAGTATTGCATTTATTTTGCGAGGACTGTGGAGTAGAACTGACTTTAGCGAACACTAGTGTACTAGATGACAAAGATATTGACAGTTTGGAAAAGGAGCTGGTCAGCTCATTCTATAATGTTAGTTCTAGGTGGTAGTTAATGGTTAAAGAGAAGATTATTGTTTTAGCGAAAACTTATCCTGAGCTGAGCAGTAAGCATGGGCCTATAGTGTGTGTTGCTGGAGTAAACGAGTATGGGGAATGGAGGAGGCTTTACCCTATACCCTACAAGATATGGCGTGATGAAAGATATATGGACATAAGGTTTAGGAAATGGGATGTCATAGAGGTTGATGTTAGCGAAAAGCCCCCTCCTCACGATAGAAGGTTTGAGAGTAGGCGTGTTCTAAATTGGGAGAACATAAGAGTGGTAGACCATATCGGTGATTGGTCGCATAGACTGACAATAATTAATGAGCTTTTAGATCCCAATGTCGAAACAATAATTAGTTCTGGCAGGAGCCTTGGCGTTATAAAGCCTAGACGTGTAAATGACTTCTTCGATAAACCTAGACACAGGCTTAGAGAAGAAGCTGAGAAGCTAGTCTTAAGGAAAATGGATGAAGCAGACAGCAGGATTACATTGCTTGAATATCTTAATATAAACGATAAGCATCTACTCCCTGAGGTCAGGGAGCCTGAGGCTAAGGTTGAAGAACTTCCTTGGATAGGCTACAAATTCTACTGCAATAACCCCCGATGTAGGGGCCATGAGATGATGGTGATTGATTGGGAGGCACAGGAATTGTTTAGGAAATACAAGACCGTTGCTGGGCCTGTTAAGAAGAAGCTCTTTGATGAACTAGTGTTTCAGCGAGACCTTTACTTCATATTAGGGAATACTTGGAGGTACCGTAAGTCTTTCATGATCATAGGTCTGTTCTACCCCCCTAAAGGTACGAGGCCGTACAGACCACTGACACCCATATTTAAGGAGAAGCCTAAACCCAAGGATATATTCAGCTTCACGAGGTAAGATACCGTGTTCAGAGATGAAGACGAGCTTAGGGATAAAGTCATAGAATGGTTAAGAAAACAGGGCTTCATGGTAGCAAAAGGTATCCGTTTAGGGAGCATGGAACTAGATGTCGTTGCTGTAGCCCCGTTCAGGATATCTAGGAGTGGTTTCGTTAAGGACATTAAAAACTATTATCTATACACTATAGAAGCTAAGATAGCCACCACTCCTAAGCTTATGATTGATCTCGTAGAGCAAGCTATTACTAGACTCCTAGTATCAGACTACGTTTTGATAGCGGTGCCAACCAAAGCTGAGGTATGGGTTGACAGTAAAAATAAGAGAACTATAGAGCCTCCACAAATCATAAGACGATATACTTCTCATACATACTCTAGAAAAATAGGTATAGTTAGCGTAAACCCTGATGAAGAAGTAAGAATTGTAAAGACACCACGAAAATCCGGGCTAACACAGAAAGAACTCAAAGAAAAAGTACTCGAACACTTAAAACAGTTGTGGGTAAGGAAATGAACCTAAAGTAAAACGTATATAAAATAGATGATTTTATGGTGTGCTCTGTTCTTCATGGTAAAATGTATATTAAGTAGACAATCGATTTGGTTACTTTATGAAAAATGTGACTGAACCGACATGGTCTCCATGCGATGGTGTTTTATAGATTTTTTGATTGTATATTCAGTAGGTTTTATAGATTCCAGAATTATACATTTTATATTGGGGAGGGGTAGTGTATGTTGTAGTTATCTCGGGGAGTGGGGATGTTAAGAAGTTTATCAGCAGGTGGAGGTGGAACTACAGGTATAGGCATAAGGAAGTCGATTGGGTTGTTTTCGCTGAGCAGAGTATATCTAATGGGGTTGCAGTGGTTTTCAATAGCTCGCTTCTAGGGTTGTTTGGTGCTCTTAAGGTCTCAGAGATAGCTATGGGCCTCGGGTTTGAAACGCGAACCTATTGGTTGGATGTATTCTATTCTCCTGATGTTTTCTTTGAGGAAGAACTCAGGGAATATGCTTACATGGGTGCTACAGGGAAGGATATAGAAAGAGTAGTTAAGGGTAGGCTTTCTAGTAGGCTTCCTGAAGTATTCTCTATGGTTAGAGAGGATAGAGTATATGGTTTTGGAGCCTATACTCTGAGTGATGGCGGGCTGAAGCCTGCCGTAATGTCTTGGAGAAGTAACGTAAAAGCTAGGTTATCGAGGACTATGAAGGAGCACGTACTCCTTGAAGTATTCCGTAGCAAGGAGTTCCTAGTAGTGCTCAAGGGCTCGCTACTATCACTTCTCCTTATATCTAAGCTGGAGAAAATATTTAGGAGAAGAGCCCGAAGCATAAGGTTCTACAGAGGCACAATCGTCAAGGACATTGAGGGACATATCGACAAAAAACTAAAGGAAAAAATAGAGAAAATACCGCCACACCTAGTATATGATGTAAGGAAAGCACTCATAGAGAGAAGGCTACCGAGAAGAAAAGAAATCATAGAGGTAATGCTGGTGTAGAGTTTTCTTATTTCTTAATTTTATTAATAGATTTCACTCTTCTTCTGTAGAGATTCCTGCTTTAAAATTAAGATTATTTAGAAGGTGGGGTGGGAGGAGATGAGTGATCATAGTAATAGTGTATCAGGAATTTATAAATTTGAGAGTAGCTCGGGTTCTGGTTCTCAATCCTTCTCCATTGTAAAATCTGATGAGGGGGTGGGTCATCAGTTTACTTCTACCTATTGTTATAAGTATGTGTCTACGGGTTTGCCGCGTTGGTGGTTGAGGTTATTTGTTGGTGATGGTGGTCTCGCTGGTTTTCTCAATAGTAAGAATGATATTGGGGTTGGGTATGTTGCTGAAGATGTTAGGCTCAGCTATCCTGAATTGGTTGCTAGGCTTGATGGTTTTGGATATAGTTATAGGTTACCTAGGCGTTGGAGGAAGAAGGTTCCGAGGGATTGGCGTAGGCGTAGTGGTGTTATTGTTGTTGAAATAGTTGGTGGTGTTGAAGCAGTTATTAGGGTTAAGCGTGGTTATGTTGAGGTTGTACAGGTTGTTGGTAGTATTAGGAATAGTAGGGAATTAGAGAGAGTTGTTGAGCTCTTAGATAAGGTATTTGGTATTAAGGTTGTTCCTGAGGAGTTGATCAGTAGTCCTTCTTCTCCTAGGCCTGATCCTAATAAGTTGAAGAGTTTGTCGTGGAGTGTTGTTAGGAGAGCTAAGGATTCATGGATCCCCGTCACAGGTTTCGGTCGTTGGCTTTCGGATAAGATCGTTAAGAGATTGGAGAAGGATACGTGGATAGAAGTTGTTAGCGCACCTAGGGTTGGTAAAAGCTCAGGTATTCTGCTTGGGCTAATGAAGTGGATTATTGAGAGGGATATTGATAATTATGTTGTGCTTGTAGTTGTTGTTAATAAGCGTGTTGGTAGGCAGCTGTATAGGTACCTTCTTGGTGGTTGGAAGCGAATTCTACGTGATTTACGAGAGCTTGGTTGGAATGCTGGTATGCTTGCGGAGAAGATAAGGATTCGTTATTACGAGGGTATGGAAAGCAGTTGTCTAGTGAATAAGAGGGTTCATAGGTTGGAGGATTGCCTTAAGTGCCCTCTTTTCCAGTTGTATCAAAAAGAGTGGAGGAAAGTGTACCGTTTCCCTGTACCGATGTTGGATCCCGTTATTCTTCGTATGAATGGGTATTGTCCGTTCCAAGTGTTGTTTAGCCGTGTTTTCTGGAGGAATTCATTTGTCGTTGTACACTATAGGGTTCTTCCTCTGATTGTTTCAATTCTTAAGAGGTTAAGTATTAAGAAAGTGGTGATATATTTCGATGAGTATCTTGTTCATCTCAATCATAGATTAATATTGAAGAAGATTAATGTAAGTAGAATCGATAAGAGCATCCTTGATCTAGAGGTTGAATATGATGGAAGGAAAGTTAGGTTTAGGAATATTATAGATTGGTACAATAGTTTGATCGATAAGTTTATCGGTGAGATTTTTAGGTATTATGATGAGCTGGGTCATCGTATTTATGGGTCTGTCGAGGAGAAGTATAGGGAGTTTTTAGGAGTTGTATTCCTTAATTATGTTGTAAGAGTGATGGGAAAAGAGATTGATCTTTCTCCTATTAGTAGAAAAGTATTCGGTGAGTTTAAGAGGATAGTAGAGATTTTGGATGCTTTTTATAATGAATATCGTTTGTCGTTGTTTAAGAGGTTTATGCGGTATACTATGTTTACTTTCAATTCTTTCATTAGAGTTGAATTTGATGGTAAAAAATACTATAGGATATTTGATCCTGAAGTTGTTCTAGGTGGAGTTAGTTCTAGTATTGGTGGGTACATTTATTCTTTTATAGATTTTCTTTTGAAGGAGGATGAAGAGAAGAATAATAGGAGATCTAGTGATGAGGGAAGGAAATCAGGTAAGGAAAATAGGGGAGAACGTAAAAATAAGGAAATCTATATAATATCGAGTAGTGTTGATGATTCTAATTTTGCTTTTGAAAATGATATTACTAGCCGTTTGATGCTCAGAATTATTGCCCCTTATGGAGAATTGAGGTATCATCGTTTGTCTATTGTTTATAATCGTGGTGTCATCCAGTATCCTGTGTATCCTTATAAGAAGGATCCCGATAGAATTTGGAACTACGTTAAATCTTTGATGGAGTTGTTTGAGCTATTGAGGGGTGGTAAGAGAAGTGTTGCTGTTGTAGTTGACAAGGAGTCTATGATGATGTTGGCTAAGGAGTTCGAAAGGTTGGGGTGGAAGATCGAATATGGGAGAGATTATGAGAATCCTAGTATAGTAGATTACATAGTGGTTCATCGCCCTAATAATTCAATAATATTGTTATTCCACCCACATGGCCGTACTAGTATGGGTGTTGACCCTCCATATCGAGATAGAATAGAATCCGTTATTGTTGCATTAGGGCTTCGTGGTTATCCTAGATACGTTGTTCCTGTTCCTAGTGTTTTTAGGGTCATCGGTAGAGAATTTGATGGTAAAAGTGTAGGTACAGATGATCTTCCTGGTATGTATTGTGTTGTCCGTAATGGGTTCTTGTATGTTTATGATGTGTTTAGTTTGAAGTACGATCTTCATTTAATGGTTCAAGTTATCGGCCGCTTCT
>Ga0180301_10001786_pt1 | contig 16877 bp, 12 predicted proteins | sample GuaBasSediGuay16_FD_121797 | JGI IMG/M metagenome (GOLD analysis project Ga0180301, IMG submission 121797) | Subseafloor sediment microbial communities from Guaymas Basin, Gulf of California, Mexico - Guay16, Core 4569-2, 12-15 cm | ecosystem: Environmental > Aquatic > Marine > Hydrothermal... | reverse complement strand
CGAGTAATCTGCCGGTTTCAGCCTCCAATCCGGGGGCGATAGCAGTAATCAAGAGAACAGGAAAAAGGGAAATATGACGTTTAATCGGTTTCATAGGTGAGAATCTTGTAAATCGGGAATGTAAAATTATATTCGATATATAATTCGGGCTATCTAATATATACTTTTCCTAAAAACACCGATAGAAAGTATTTGGAAATGAAAGAAAAATACTATAACGCCGGGTTCGATACCGAAGTAACCGGTTCTTTCGGTGTTTCCGCGAGTTCGACACCTACTTTTACTTTTCCGTTGGAATTTCGAGACCGGCGGTTTCTTTAAGCAACCCTTCGTATCGGTCGATAACGTCGTCCCATCGGTAGTATTTCATAACGCGTTTCTGGGTGCGTTTGGCGTAACGGTCACGCAGGTCGGGATTATCGACCAGTTCCTGGAGTTTTCGGGTAAGGTCGTTTAGGTCGTTGACTTTATAGTGAACCCCGGCATCGCCGATAGTTTCGAGTTGTTCGGGGATTCCGTTCACAACGACGCAGGTTCCGGCACCCATCGCCTCGAGTAATGCAGGGCTTGTCCCCTCGAGTTCGCTCGGGCTGATGAAAAGATATGAGTTGGCATATAGTTCCGCCATACCTTCGCCGTATATGGCCCCCGGGAAAATAGCCCCCGGCGGCGCCACGCGTTTTAACATCTCGTTATATTCCCGGTCATAGGGATTATCGCCGACCACGACCAATGGCATATCCGTCTGAACTCGACCATAGGCTTTCAGCAGTTTATCGACCCCTTTTTCCGGGATAAATCGCCCTACAAAAAGCAGATACCGTTTACTGGTTAGTCCGAGTTTTCCGAGAATACCCGTGTCGGGTCCGCCGTTAAGTATATTACTCCCATAAGGAACATAAACAGTATCGACATCGTATTGGTTTCTATAGTATTCTCCGACCTTAAGTGAATCGACAATAATGCTATTTGCAAACCATAGGGCGAATTTTTCCGAGATATGCATCCACATACTACCGAAGACGCCGAACTTTTTTCGCCGCCATTCTACACCGTCGACCGAGACCACCACCTTTTTGCCGAAAAGCCTTAATAGCGGAATCAGGTGTGAATTGCCGACATTATATAAATGAATAACATCGAATCGGCGGAAAATAGCGTGCAAAGCCGAAAGGGTGCTATGACTTATAGTAGATAGGTTTCTCGATTCGATTGATGGGAGATATGTTAGTTTAACCTCTTTCCATTTTTTAGGACGTCTTTTTCTATAGCCCCGGCAATATACGACGACCTCGTGGCCACGTTTGGCCAATTCGGTGGCGGTAATCTCGGCATTCGTTTCAAAACCGCCGTATGCAGCGGGAATGCCCCTTATTCCTAATATTCCAATTCGCATTTTAATCGGTCTATATATTCTGCGAGAGCTTCTTTCCACCCTCTCATTTTATAACCGAGTTTCTCTAACTTCTTATTGGTCATAGCCTCCATCGGGGGTCTCGGTGCCCGGGTTGGAAAATCGGTTGCGGGAACCGGTTCGACCCGGCAATCGACGCCGGCCAGTCTGACTATTTCTTCAGCTATATCGAATCTGGTAACACATCCTTCATTGCTTGCGTGGTAAATCCCGTTCACTTTATTTGTAATAAGATAATCAATTAACTTGCCTATGTCCACCGAATAATTTGGGGAACCGTAAATATCGTTCACAGCGGTGAGTTTGTCAAGTCTATGAACGAGTTTATAGATTTTTCCTACGAATTTAATGTCTTTTTTACCGCCGCCAAACAGCCATCCGGCGCGGAGTATTAGACGGCACTCTGACGGAAGGGTTTTTTCTACCGCGAGTTCGCCAAGGTATTTAGTTTTGCCGTAGGCGTTTTGCGGTATCGGTTTATCGTTTTCGGAATATGGGCTTTTTTTTCTTCCAGAGAAAATCCCAGATGTGGATATATAAATAATACTCGTTCCGGTTTTTTCGCACGCTTCCGCGACATTCAAGGTGCCAATATGATTAACGGCATCGGCCAATTCCGGGTTTTCCTCGCACAGGTCGAGGTCGGTTATGGCTGCCATATGAAGAACATAATCGGGTTTTATTTTTCCCATCCAGCGATTTATCGCTTCTTTGTTTCGGACGTCTAATTCCGGTAAATCCGTGGGAAAAACCTCGAATTTTTCGGAAAGCTCCTTTATCACATCTCCACCCAGCATACCACCGGCGCCCGTGGCGAGTATTTTTATCTTTGGGGACATAATACTCTAATAGTTAAGTTTTCGAGTTACACTTTCCTAACTTTCGAATTCAAGTTCCGAAATAAGTTCTTTTAGTTTCGATGTTAAATTCGGTTTCTTTATACCGCGTGCGCATTTTGCAGCCCTTTTTCCTAAACTTTCTGCGAAAACTCTATCCTTCGCCAATTTGATTACCGCTTTCACAAACCCTTCCACATCCCCCGGTTCTACGAGGAGTCCTGTCTTTCCGTTTTCGATAAGATACGGGATATTATGAATACGGCTTGCGACCACCGGCGCACCGCATAATTGAGCCTCGAAAGCGACTTTACCGAAACCCTCATCCAGTGTAGGCATAATGAGAACATCACAACAATTATAATAATCCGCGATTTTCGGAGCCGGGACAAATCCCGCTATTCTCCACAGGTTTTCTGCGGGGTCGATTTTGACGAGTTGGTCGCGTATTTCCCCGGCAAGGGTGCCGTCACCAACTAAAGTCAGGCAGATATTTGGAACTCGGTCACGTATTGCAAGGAGTATCTCCGGAAGAAGGTGCGCGCCCTTATCTACATCCATTCTACCTACCCATAGGACGTTGAACCGGTCTTGTGAGAAAGGGCTACCCCCTGTATTTTCATAAAAACTCGCAGGATAAACCGGCCAATACGGTTTTATTATTTCTGGCGGCAGGTTGAATAATTCTAAAAGGTGGTCTTTAAGGAAGTCGCCCCTAACAAGTATCGACGGAATTGCAGGGTCGGTTATCGCTTCGACGCCGCCTTTCCACAAAAATTTTCTCACCGGGTTGGACGGATTAATCCATGGCGCAACAACGATAGGAACGAACAAGGCGTCTATTTCACGTGCATACTTATAGTTAGTTCCGATTTCGATATATAGGCCGAAACTGAAAACCAATTGCGGTCTAAACTCGTGGATTAATCTTCTTATAGTTCTTTCGGCTTTCCAACGTTTTAATGCTCTCAGCGGAAAAAGGATTTCTTTCGGAAAAACTGAATTTACCGTTACAGCGTGGAGTTTTCCCGAATCGAATCTGTCGCTTTCAGTCTTACGGCCGATAAAGAGGACTTCTTTATCCCGGAACGCTTCGACGAACTCCTGCATATATGGAACATAACTATCGAAGAGTTTATCGCCCGGTCGGGCTTCACCCAATACGGCGCGCAGTTCTTTAGCAGTATAACCGTTCTTTATTACAGCAATTCTATTAATCTGCATTTTCTTCATTTTTTATAAAGGCCAGAACGTGCGCTATAGTTTCTTTGTCGAATGGGCGGTTAAACCAGCTTAAAATTAGATATATACACCCTCCGGCCAGAAAAGCTAAAATAAAATGGGCTAGGCTGCCGACCGTCCCTTTAATTAAATAGAAAAACAGCCCCATACCTGAAGCATTAATCGCTATTCGGAGAAGCGTCGGCGTTTCGATTGTCAACCTAATATATCGGGAAAGCGCGACCCAGAGTGTAACAATAATAAATAATACAGAACTTCCGGTGGCTATTACCGCGCCCCACAAACCGAACAGTGGAACGAGAAGCAAATCCGCGATAAGATTGTATATCGCGAATATTATCTGCGAAATAAAAAGCAGTCTGACTTTCTCTTTAGTGGTAGCGATAAGGTCCAGTGGAAACCTCAAAGCCGTAACTGCGAAAACGACACCCAGCGCCGCCAGTATGCCTTTAGCGGGTAAATATTTGATGTCGAAAACCCACCGAATTATAGGCTCGCTGAAGGTAATCAATAGAACCATAGTCGGAATAACGAAAAAGGCTTCTGCGCTAATTATTTTCATAAATTGTTTCGAAAGGTTTTCATCGGAACCTTTGCGGGTATAGTCGCGATATACAACAGACTCTACTATCGAACCGACGAGTTTCGACGGCATCCATTTCATTATCGCATTTCCGATATTAACGGCGAAAGCGTAATAACCCAGTTGGACCTGATTAAGATAGGCGGAAATAACATACATATCGGTAGTGGTGTTGAAAAATATATGTCCGAGATTGCCGAAATACATAAAAAGGCCGTAACGAGCCAGCCGTTTAACGGGGATATTAGAGTTAGCGAGACCTTTTTTGATATCGAACTCGAAAGTAAAAGGAATATAAAGCCCTAAAAAGAGAATTAGTTGACTGGCGGCGTCGACAGCCAGAGCTTCGACTAAACCTCCCGAAGCACGCAGAACAATAAAAAAGGTTACGAGGCGAAATATATTATACCCCGTTAGGGCCACTGTGTAACGCACCTGTTCGAGCAGCGCCCAATATATGAAATACATCAACCGGGCCTCCATAAAAAACAGGATACCGATAGCGTAAAAAGTAAATGCGGTTTTGTATTCGAGGATATTCAGGATGGGGCCTATCCAATTATATAGCAGGACAACAAGGCCTAAAACGACCGCGCTCCCGGCAAAACGGATTAAAAGTAACGCACGAACCGTAACCGCGATATTATCTTTTTCGTCCTTTTCGGCGAATTCGGGAATGAACCGCCGGACGATGTCCGAGGTGCCCATATTGCCCAGTGTAGCTATATACATAGCTGTCCCGAGGAAAAGGCCGAAAACGCCGTATGCGTCCACGTTCAGATAATGGGCCTGGGTCCAGACGACACCGAACCCTATGGCCTGATTTATGAATTTGCCCAGAACCATAGCGGCTCCGCCGCGAAACGCGCGCCGTCTTATCTCGCTTATCCTTTTATTTTCAGATAAAGTCATTCGAAAATATAGATTTTACCTTCGGGAATAGTTTTTATTCTGTCGGAAACATAGAGATGGAAATATCTTCCGGTTCCGAAATCGAACCCGCGCTGACGGTAGCCCTCGATATCCGGTCTCCAAACTGCGACAGCGACCTTCCGGTAGTTATCGCGAAACCAATCGGAGTTTTCGATAAGTTGAACCAACTTAAAACGAGTTACTCCTTCTCCCTTCGGATTTGGCTTCATAATTATTATGAAATCCAATTCTCTATTTTTTACATAGTCTATATCTAAAGGATGTTCGCATAGCCAACTATTGCAAATAGGACGATTGTTGGCGTCGATTGTTCTGATTTCGCCATAATATGGAACAACACCCATATCGCCGGCCAATAACCAAGAATCATCCAATTTATGTTCATTAATTAATTTACCCATCCGTATGCCGGGCCAATCAGGATAAACAAATTCGATTCCTAAAAGAATTTTCCAATAGTTAAAGCTACCGAACATGGCGACAGCCATTAAAGTTATGAAAAAAATTCTAATTGCTTTCTTATTAAATCTTTCAAAAAAGAAAACAAAAAACAGCAAAAACGCTATAATAATCGAATGAATATAAAGCCTGTGTTCACCTATGAAATCCGGTATAAGCGCGAAGACAAGAAGATGAGAAAAAGAACAACCGGCTAAAAGAAGTATCTCTGCATCCTTTCTTCGAAGAATCATATAGATTATCAACACAAAGTATAACAAATAAAGAACCACGTCCTTATTGAAATCGTTGGTTATCCTTAATCCTATTAAATACAACTGTCCCGGTTCAAAAAAGGAGAAGAACCCGGGGATTTTAGCCGATGCGCTCGTTGGAAGGAAACAACCGTATATAACCTTTAATATCACTAATCCTAAAATACCGGGCAAAAAGCCCAAAAATAGCCGAACCGCCGATATTTTTCTAACTTTTCCCTGGAATATAGAATACACTACAAAAGCTGCTACAATAATTATGTCTATAAAACTATCAGGACGTGAAAGAAGGTGCAACGATAACGATAATCCTGTAAAAACACTAAATCCGCCGCTCTTATAATCTTTTATTACTAAATACAGAGTTAAAATCAAAGTAAATGTTGCGAAAGAGGATTCCATACCGTTTAAAGAGCAAGCTATCATAGGAGGGAACACGAGCAATGTGCCGGCCAATAATATCGATAAAGATTTACCCCCCTCAGGATATAAAATCCGGAAGAGTAGAATGAAAATTATAAACGTCCCGAAAAGGAAAAGGATGCCGAGAATTTTCGCCCATATTTCTGGAGGGACACCCAATAGGAAAGTCGGGGTAATTAGTAATAACCAGATAAAACTAGAGAAAGCGTTTGTAGGGCAATCCTCTGTCGCCGTATTCGGTAATTCTCCGTTTGCTAATTGCCTGGCCCCGTAAAAGTATATATATGCGTCATCCGGCGTAAAACGCCAGTAGTCCGTCAGAATCAGCAAGAAAGCCATTAACTGAGCTATTGCTAATATAATTAGTATTTTATTTATCGGATTTCGTATTTTATTTACCATTGCTAATTTAGTTCAAATGTTCCATCTTTACAGGCCTAACTTTACTATAAATAACTTCCGTGGTCATCGCCCATAACAACATTAGAATAATATTAGGTGTGCTGAGATAATATGCCGGACCGGCCATCCCCGAAACTAGAATCGATAAGACCGCCAAAGGCTGAACTAAAGAAAAGGCTAACACTATATTATCTTTAATCAACCTGCTATTATTAACAAGGTATATTCCGCGTTGCATCCAAAGAGCAAGAATAGCGAAATACAACCCCAACCCGATTAGTCCTTGATTTACCAGTATCGTAAAGTATAGATTATCTATCCTAAAATAACCAGTATTAATCAAAGAATGCCATTCTATTCCGAGGCCCCTTCCAAAAACCCAATGGCCCTTAAGAAGTTTAATGGACTCATAGATTTGATAGATACGGCTGGCAATAGGTAGGTCTCTTCTGATAGACCCTAATGTTCTGAATCTTAACATTACGTTAGATATGAGTAAATCGAATTTCTCGCCCATTAGGAATTTCAAAAGGAAATAAGCCAGTGCCACACCGACTACGGTAATCACTAATAATCTAAATACAAAAACAACCCTTTCCCCCTTTTTTTGTATTGCAATGACTACACTTAATAGCAGAACAAATTCCACGAATAAAGCTAGATAAATCGACCGGGCTTGTGTCGGAAGTAAGACCAGACAAGAAACAACAAGTAAGAACCAACATAAATAGGTTTTTCTGTCATATTGTCGCACACCTTTGATTAAGGCATACATAAGAATAAGCGGCAAAAACCATATTACATTACTTATTGGCGGCCATATCATCCTTGCTGTTCCACTCGCGCCGGCCGGGAATATTATACCGAAATATTTCATAAAATAGTGGATTAATGCAAATCCCCAACCTATCAACATAAGATTAATAAGTTTCCTCGGCGTGCCGCCAGAAGCGTAATAGGCAGCTATAGGTATAATATAAGAGAAATAAACTATAGCTCTACCTGCGCTTCTTAATTGGGAAGGGTCGTAGCCTAAATATATCCCTCTTAATAATTGGATTACCGAACTTAAGAAAAACATCCCTATAACAATTAACATCGGCGTTATCCGAAACCGAATACGGCCTACTAAAGATTCAATAATAATTTGGAGAAAAATAAATATCGTTATTACCTCGAGTAACAAAATATTCCAACCGGCGAAACGAAACTGAAAAATGTTACCATAACCCGGAGTATGCGCTAGGGCGAAAACTACTAACACGGAAAACGAAACCCTGAATGGAATTAACAATAAAATTATGGTTGTAAAAACAAGAAAGGGCAAAAACAAACGGATATTGGGGAATAGACTTAAATACGCCGCCAGAAACGCCCAAAGAAACACCCCGAAATAAACCAGCCGGGGTGTCTTTGCCGTTACGTTTGCTGTAATACAGGTCAACGGTGCCTCCTGAAAATCGAGGCCAAATCATACAGGTCGTCCTTCAGGGCGGTTTTGACATCGAACCACCTAACAACCAGGTCTTTAGGCGTGTCGTCACTCGCCTCTAATATAGCTAAAGAAACGGCGAGGATAATCGACGCAAAAAAGAGAGAGATTGCAAATACCGGAATGCGTTTTGGGCCGGCTTTCTCCGCAGGCGGAACAGCTGTATCCATAACCGAAACGACAGGGGTAGTCTTTCTCTTAGTAAGCTTGGCCATCTCGTATTCCTGCGACAGGAGTTGATAGACTGTCTCTTTGATATCGCGTTGGTTTTCGAGCCTTCTTACCATACTAGTCACTTCGGGTGTAGCAGCCTCGGGATAGCCCCTGTTAGCGTTGAGGTATTCTACGAGTGTATCCGAAACAGCATCGAGTTCCGCTTTAGCTTCGGTTAACCTCTTTTCTAAATACTCAAGATTTTCCCCGGCCTGGGTAATTCTGACATTTCTGTTAAAACTATCGAGCTGGCGTATCCAATTATTCACTATTTGCGCAGCGAGAACAGGATTATAGGCCTTGGCCGTTATAGTAATCACTCCCGTCTCGAGGTCCATTTTCGCCGAGGATATATTAAGGAAACTCTCTATGGCTCTACCATCGCGGGGCCAATGCATAACCTTATAAAGGTCACCGGAAACCGATTTGCCACGATGGTAAAAGGTATATTCGGCATTCAAAACGTTCTCGACAACGGTCCGGGATTTAAGTATATCTACATAGAGAAATGAACTCGGCGCACCATCAATAGATTGTGTTCCTCTCGACCCAAAAAGACCGGTTAATATTCCAATAACTCCCATATTACCGACGTCGCTGGTCGGGAGAAGCCGCCCTACCGCCTTGTAACTTGGGGTTGCTAACGAGGTGAATAATATAGTAAAAAGCAGGGGCAATCCTATGGCCGCGTAGAAAAGCCGCCTCCTTCTCAACAAAAGCCGGGAATACTGATTAAAACGGGAGTTTATTTCTGATGCTAATTCGCCCATCTATTAGATTTTAAGGATGATATAGATAGTTGTCGCCACACCGCTGATAATAGAAACCGCTTGATTAGCGATTTCCATCCAATCTATCCTTCTTTTGACCCGTTGCGGAACAATAATAGCGTCGCCCGGTTCGACGTCCTTACTTCTCAAAGATACCCTCAGAACTTTACCGTTCGCTTTGACTATTCGAATGCCGCCCTTATCAGCGTTACGGGTTAATCCACCTGCGCGTTCGATATAGTAACTTACCCTCTTTCTGGGTAACCAGTGTATCGTTCCGCTGGACGCCACCATACCGACGACACTCACCCCCGTAGGAACTTTGGGAATATAAACAGAATCTCCGGCTTCCAGAATAATATCTTCGCCGGGAACCCCATCGACGACACGTTCCATATCGATTATGATACGGGCGAGTTGCTCGGAAGTGTATGTAAATAGGAAAGGAGTCGTAACGACATTTCCTTCGGAATCCAGCACCGCTTCCTGGGTTTGCTGAACAACAGAACGCAGGTCTCTATTCTTAATATCTTCCGCCAGTTTAGGCCGGATAAACATCGCACCGTTAAGGAACGCATCCGATGTTACTCCTCCTGCACGTTTTACCAAATCCGATAATCTTTCGTTTTGTTCCCGAAGAGCGTATTTCCCGGGAAATTTAACCTCTCCTGTAATTGTGACGACATCCTGAAGTTTCCAACCCGGTATTTCGCGTATAAATAGTATATCATACGATTCTAAAATAAGGTCTTCCGGGCCTCCGGGGTTCTCTATTATTTTACGGAGGTCGATTTTTATTATCTCGGTCGGTTGTCCCGGTTTTATCCGCGCTAATTCGGCCTCTTCTGAATAAGCGTTTTTCATAAGGCCGCCGGACTCGAAAATCAGGTCGGATACTAACATATTATGGTAAAGTTCGAACTCGCCGGGGCGCCGGACGGCTCCGTAAACAGCGACTACTTTCTTATCCTCGACATCCCATTTGCTGTAGACCATAAGAAGGTCCTCGTTGCTTAATAAGAGGTCGAAGCTCCCTTTTGGGTCGGATAAAGCTCCGTCGATATTCACCGGAATAATCTCCCGCGACCTATCGTCAAGAACGCGAAGTAAATCTGCTCTATCTTTATATGAATCGGGGAGTAATTGTTCCCCCTGTATTAAAAGGTCTGATATTCTCATAGAATCTTCGAATCCATAGGCTCCCGGTTGAACCACATGGCCATCGAGAAATACCAATTCGCTTCTGTATTTATCTACAGCGAATACAGAAAAATCGTCGCCGTCCAAAGCGAGGATACCGGCATCGAGACTGTCTTCTATATCTATCGTCAAAACCTTATGAACTCCGTTTTCAATCCTATCGACCATTATAGCGTTAACGTTCGCGTCGGATAATGCCCCCCCCGCGAGCTCGATGACATCCTTAATAACCAGACTGTCTGTTAGTTCGTAGATAGCGGGTCTTCGGATTCGCCCGCGGACTTTTACTGTCGCTCCGAGCCGGGATATCGCAATAACATCGCCATTGGAAAGCTGGATATTCCCGGCGGTTTTCCCATTCAGGATGAAATCATACATATCGAATTTTGCGATATGTCTACCAGACCTATAAACGTTGATATTACGATAGGAGCCGAACTTATTCGGTCCGCCGGCAACAACGAGTGCGTCGACTACATGCGCCAAACCGGAAATGGAATAAGCTCCGGGATGTTTGGCCTCGCCGACCACAAACACAGTTATCCCGCGTATTTTACCGAGGGTTATATCTACATCGAAATCTGTATATATCCGTGATAGAGCGGATTTAACCGATTCGTCCGCCTGGTCGAGAGTATACCCGGCTAAAACCACTGTGCCGGCTTTCGGTATAAATACCTTCCCCTCTCGGTCGATAGTGAGATTATATTCGTAATCGACGCTTCCCCAGACACTGACTATGATATTATCCCCGCTACCGAGTCTATAATCTCCCGAAACTGGTGCTTCCGTTATAGGCAAACCTTTGGTTATTTCGAAAAAATCGCTCCCGAAAAACCCGAGATGACGTGGTGCGGCCTTAAGGAGTTTCTGAACCGTATCACCTTCTACTATAATATATTCATAGAAAGTGTTTTCCTCAATCTCCGCTTCGAGAACTTCCTCGGCCTCAACCTCTTTTCGCTCGAACCTGAGAGTTTCGGTTCCCGCATAAATAGGAGGGGTTTCATATTCTATCACTTCCCGAGGAGTCGATAGTTTTTGAGATTCTTTGAGGTAGAGGTCGTATTGCCTCTGGATTTCGGGAGGCAAAACCTGCGCGGATACCGCTCGAACGAGAATAACCGTCGTAATTAGTATAACCCATACCGCGGGCTTTAATCGCATTTATTCTTCCTTTGGTGTTTCTTTCTCTTCGGACGGCGCTTTTTCTTCGCCTTCGGCCGGAACTTCGACACCCTCTTCGACTTCCTCGACAACCTCCTCTACCTCCTCGACGACAATTCTGGGTCTGACGACGGTAGCGACCGTTTGTTTGGGTTCGTCCAGGATTTCTATTCCCTCGCTTACGGCGATATCTTCGATATGGATAGCTCTGTCGAAATCGAGTTCGGATATATCTACTTCGATTTTATCCGGCACTTCCTCAGGTTTGGCCCGGACATTTAATTCGTGGAGCCTCGGCATAAAAATTCCGCCTTCGTGAACACCGATAGACTCCCCGACGAACTCTATCGATACCGGAACTTCGACGGGCTTATCGCGAGGGACTATTTTAAAATCGACGTGTAAAAAGCGGTCTGTAACGGGATGGTGTTGGGCTTCGGCTATAAGCGCAAGAATCGGGGATTTCCTCCCGATTCCAACCTCGACCAGAGAGTGCTCTCCGGCTTTCGCAAGAATCAACCTTAAATCGTGCTCGTCGAGAATAATATGTTGAGGTTTATCTCCGCCGCCATATACAACACCGGGGACGAGGCCTTCGATACGTAATTTTTTTGCCGAGTCTTTGCCAAGTTCTTCACGCGGTTTTGCTTTTAGTCTGAGTATTTGCACAATTTTCTCCCTGTTTAGTCGTTTTTATTCCAGAGGTCGAGCGACGCCTTTTCATCGAGGAGTATGGCCACCGATTTCTCGAAATGTATATTATGAATCGCTTTTGCGAAAAAACCGCCCGTTGGGATGATATCGATATATTCACGTTTTTTTTCTTTTGCGAGCGGGATAGTATCTGTAACGGTCAATCCGTCGAGTTCGGCGCTATCGAGCCGTTCCATCGCGGGCCCGGAAAGTAGCGCGTGAGTGGCACACACGAAAACCTTGTCGGCGCCTCCTGCACGGAGCATCCCGCAGGCCTCTTTAACCGTCCCGGCGGTATCGACAATATCGTCGAGGAGAATAACGACTTTTTTATTGATATCGCCGACAATCTTTAGCGCTTTAGGTTCACCGGAACCTTTTTTCCGGCGTTTATATATGACTGCAATCTCGAAACCGAGGCGGGACGCTATGTTTTCTACTCTCTTAACCCCACCGATATCGGGACTGACTATTACTACATTGTCGCGTTGTTTTTCGTCTAAATCCGGTAGAATCTGGCGTTCGATATATTTTTTAAAGAGCAGGTCGGAAACAAGCTGGTCGGTGGGAATATCAAAAAAGCCCTGTATCTGTGCGGCGTGGAGGTCCAATGTCAGGACTCGGTCGGCTCCTGCGCCAACCAGGAGGTTTGCCATCAATTTGCCGGAAATAGGAACCCTGGGCTCGTCTTTGCGGTCCTGGCGAGCGTAACCGAAATATGGAATAACGGCTGTAACGCGCTTTGCGCTTGCTCTCTTTGCCGCGTCTATCATTATGAGAAGTTCGAGAAGTTTATCGCCGGGCGGATGGGTTGGCTGGACAATAAACACGTCCATCCCACGAACGTTCTCCTTAATCTTAAAGTGTATTTCGCCGTCGGCAAAATTCTCCAGCGTAGTTTCGCACGGTTCGACACCGAGCTGGTTTGCGATATCGAACCCGAGTCGGGGATTTGCTCTGCCTAATATTAATTTCAGGTTTTTCATATCGAAAAAATCCAATAGTTACATATCTGGGGTGGGAGGATTCGAACCTCCGAATGCCGATTCCAAAGACCGGTGGCTTACCACTTGCCTACACCCCAGGAAATTAGAGATTATCGAGATTATCTCGAAGTTGTCCCGAACGTTAAAAATAGTCTATTCCAACCGGCTTTACAACCGCCGTCCACAGGTCCGGAAACTGTTTTTGCCCCGTTTTTGCAGTATTAATATCTTCAAACAAACCGAAAAAGGCACTGCCGCTGCCTGACAGAGCGGCATAGGAAGCGCCTGTTTCTAGCAGTCGGTCTTTGATATTCTTGCTTTCGGGAAATTTCGAAAGAAAAACCGGTTCGAGGGCATTCCCGATATCGCAAAGGTCGATAATCCTCCTATTAAAATCGTAATTTTCAATTTTAACTTTCGGTTCTACATCTGTCAAGGTTTTTCTCGCAAGCGAATACGCTTCAGCAGTTCTCATACCATACCGAGGTTTTATTAAAAGCAGCGCGTAATCCATCTCGATGTCGATATCGGTTATCTTTTCGCCGCGCCCTTCGACCAGGCTTGTTCCCGAGCCGAAAAAAAACGGGACATCGCTGCCGACAGCGGCGCCTATTTTCATAAGCGTTTCGGTATCTAGTTTTATATCATAGACTTTCGATAAACCCGCCAGCGTCGCTGCGGCGTCAGAGCTACCACCGCCGAGACCACTTTCGGGGGGGATTCTTTTTCCGATATGAATCTTCGCACCCAATTCGCTCCCGACAACGCGGCAGAACACTCCCCAGGCTTTAGCGGCGCTGTTATTATAATCCAGAGGAATCGAGGTTTCGCTGGCGGATAGGACGAGGCCCTTATCAGCTTTTTCTATCCTGACCTCGTCATAAAGCGAAACTGCTTGCATTAAACTCCGGATTTCGGTAAAACCGTCCGACCTTTCGCCGAGGATTTCCAGAAAGAGGTTAACCTTGGCAGGGGTATGTATCGTCACCGATTTCATACATATAATATACGACATCGGGTTCGTTGGACAAGATGTTTTTACTTGATTTTCGGCAAAACGACATTACTATTATATGAGCTAATGAAAGGGAATTCGATTACAATTGGTATATGTTTGACATTTTCGGTAATTTTTGCTGGATACGAGGATAGTCTGATTTCGGCATGGGACGGCAGAGATAATTTTAGCGCTAAAATCACACGGACTAATATCACGTTTATCGATACTACGATAGAAAAGGGCGTTTTCGCTATTGGCAAACCGGATGCCATCTATCGAACCGAAACCGAGCTTGTCCTATTCACAGCGGGGACGCTTTATACTTTTACTTCAGGCTCGGATGTAGGTCTTAAGCTACCGATGAAGGATTTTGTATATGCCGACATAGGGACGTTAATGAAGAAACTGCGCGAAGAGTTCGAGATTGGGTATATCCACACCGATTCCGGAGTAACCATAACAGGCAAAAAGGGACTCGGCGATATCACCGAGTTCACCGCTGTGTTGGATAGGCATTATCTGCCCGTCTCGATAAACTGGGTTGATATTTTCGGATACAAGGTTATACTTGAATTCGAGGATGTCGATACAGGTAATCCCGGCGATATATTCGAGATACCGGAGGAAATCGATTTTATTTTGCAGGAGTAGAGAATTTTCGAGATTGCTGGTTTTTACGAAAAAGCAGGATGGAGTAAATATTGGTCAACCCGATTTATTTATACAATAAGCCCAAATTACAAAGCGCCAATATCGAGTCAAATCAAAATGCCTTAATTATTGGAATAGCCAGCGTTATTTACAGTTTATCGGGATAAAAATACTCGAATTAACCGTTTTTTCAGCAATCTATATTTCTCTTTTACGGGCCGCCATAAAAAGCAAAGGAGAGGTGCCAGGATTTTAATAAGAATATTCCTTTTTAAACAGCTTTCGCTGCAGAAAATACCGGAGAGGTGCCGGAGCGGTCGAACGGGACGGTCTCGAAAACCGTTGTGCCCTTTGGGCACCCAGGGTTCGAATCCCTGCCTCTCCGTTATAAATTTCAAGCCGGGTCTAAAAAAGTTTTTAATAATCGCACGTTCAGTTATTCTCATTGTCAAGATGTGCGAATCTAGTCTTATGAAACGGCAGACTACCGAGCTTTTCGCGGCCTTTTAGCACGGAACTCGATTTTACCGCGGCTAGTATTAACTCGGACAGCTATACCGAACTCTGGCTGGAGGTCAGAGTTGGCGGTACCTCGCTTATTCCACGCGAGAAACCGACATCCGCTTTCCACGCCTTTAATGTATCGGATAGAGCAGCAACGCCCACCAATCTCGCCGATAGCCTCATTTTAACATCCCCATGGTTTAAGGAAAAACTGTAATAAAGAAATTTAGTTATAATCTTCGGTATTGTAGCTTAAATTATCGGGTTAACATTTGATAAATTACTGGGATAATACCCCAATTAATACAATTCATCTCGGGGAATATCCCCAAACACTATAGGCGCAACGGGTTTTCTTATTGTCTAATAACGAATTAGAAATCTGGTATGTCTATTGCACATTTATTGTATTCTATTATTCTCAATAGGTAATTGTTTAGTTGAATAAAACGAACTAAACAGTTATAATTTATAGATACCTCGATAATGGGAAAAAGGAGAATATTAGGGAGAATAATATGAAAGAACGAGTATTAGTTTTAGCGTGCCTTGCCGTTATGTGTGTTATAAGCGTGCTATTCGCCGATTTTTCGGAGATAGTCAATTATCAAGGCAAACTGACGGACGCTTCGGGCGTGCCTATCGAAGTTAGCGTGAACATCGAGTTTAACCTCTTCGACGTCCCCGTCGGTGGCGTTTCACTCTGGTCATCCGGTGTAATGCCGATAACCCCCGTTCACGGTCTTTTTAGCACGGAACTCGATTTCACGGGGGCTGGTATCGACTGGGACAGCTACACCGAACTTTGGCTGGAGGTCATAGTTGACGGCACGCCTCTTACTCCGCGCGAGAAACTAACTTCGGCGTTCCACGCGTTCAACATCTCTGATAAAATCGTAACCCCGGGGAAACTCGCCGACGGTTCCTCGGCGGGCCAGATACTCCAGTGGGACGGCGCCGATTGGCAGCTTGTGGACGGCACCAGCCTCGGCAACGTGCAAGATGGCAACGCCCCTAACCAGACGCTTCGGTGGGATGGCACTCAATGGGTGCGCAGCGACGCGCTGACTAACAACGATGTAGATGTGGCAACGTCGGGCGATCTCGTTGTCGGCGGAACGAGTATTACTATTTCGGGGGCAACAGGCTCGACTATCGATTTCCCCGGTGGCGACGGCAATATCACGAGTGTTACCGGACTCGACCTTATTATCGACTCCGATGACAACACGCATGCCACGGACGGCAGTGTCTTGAGTATCGACCACGACGACGGGGTGGATCTTTTCACGGTTACAGAAAAGAACTATATACAGATCCATCCGAGAAGTACAGAGCCCGTTGAAACCCCTGAAGGCGGTTTTTACGTCAACAACAGTGCATCGCCGCATAAGATTTATTTCTACGACAACACAGGCTGGGTCGAACTCGGTTCTGGCGGCAGTGGCCAGTGGACGGACGACGCGGCGAACGATAGGATACATAACGATAACGCCGCTACAGTCCCCGATAGGGTTTGGGTAGAGGATGATGGCGATGTCAAAATACACGGTGGCGGTCTCGTTGTCGGCGATGTCAGCTCGACCTGCGGAACCGTTAGCGAAGAGGCTTTCTGGACGGGCACACAGGCAATCCCGGACGCCGGATGCCCTGTT
>Ga0180301_10001785_pt1 | contig 16879 bp, 17 predicted proteins | sample GuaBasSediGuay16_FD_121797 | JGI IMG/M metagenome (GOLD analysis project Ga0180301, IMG submission 121797) | Subseafloor sediment microbial communities from Guaymas Basin, Gulf of California, Mexico - Guay16, Core 4569-2, 12-15 cm | ecosystem: Environmental > Aquatic > Marine > Hydrothermal... | reverse complement strand
GTATGGATCATAATAGTTACTTGTCCCTCATGAGTAATTCCTAGAGTCTTAGCAACGTCTGGATCATATATTTTATCAACAACTTGTATCTCAAGGAAATGATTGCCAGCACCAAGTGTACCAAGTTGGTTATGGCCACGTTGCTTAGCACGATTACTAACACAACTGGAATCTGCAGCTCTCCAACTACCTCGCTCCTCAATATGTTCAAGATCGTCTGGCCATCCAAAACCTTTTGAAATAGCCCACTCAACTCCTTCGTCCAAAACCTTATTCAATTCACTAATACTAACCCTAATTCTACCAGTACTACCGACGCCGCTAGGGACATTGTGGAAAATAGCTGTAACAAGATCACTAAGTCTTGATCTAACATCATTTTCATCTAGATTAGTCCTTAACAATCTAACGCCACAATTAATATCATAACCAACGCCACCAGGGCTAATGACTCCCTCATCAACACTAAAACCAGCAACACCACCAATTGGGAATCCATAGCCTTGATGGACATCGGGCATTGCAAAACTTGCTCTCTGTATACCCGGTAGACATGCTACATTAGCCAATTGTACAAGTGATAGATCCTCTCGTGCTTTCTGTAGAAGATATTCATCGGCAAATAATATACCATCAACTCTCATACAAGACTTGGCTCCTTTAGGTATTCTCCATTCATACTTACCTATTCTTTCAATTCTAATACTATGACTCAAAAACAAACACCTCCAATTAAGCTATATAACTATTTTAAACGAATATATTAGGTACACCTACCAAATAGTATCCAAATAGTCCTCTTAATAACTTTATCACCTAGGCAACGTAACTTCTTTGATAGTACATTCGGCAGTACAGTAATATACTTGGAAAATAAGTTTTAAAGTAATTAATTAGTTCAATAGAATGTATAATTTCAATATATTAGAGATTTTTATAGAACATATGTTCTCCTATTCTGTTAAGATGCGCTTACATAATAATTTTCAATGCGCTTCATGTCTGATGCTTTAAAAACCAATGAATTATTTGATTAAGGATTGTATACTGAGTATATAGTAGGTGTAACTCTATGCTTATTGGTATAATAGGTACCGGTTTAATGGGTTCAAGCCTAGCAAAATGTCTCGCGAAACGAGGTTATAACATTATAGCCTACAATAGGAGTCGTTGGAAGGCCGAAAAACTAAGAGAACAATTGGGTATCAAAATAGTCAGCAATCCCAAGGAACTACTTGAACAGGCCAAGATAGCTATAGCGTTTGTCTCAGATGATAATGCACTATACGACATCGTCTTTGGAAACAATGGAGCATCTACGGCCAGTGAAGGATCTATTCTTATCAACGCCAGCACTGTTACTCCTATTGCCAGTTTAAGGGTCTATAAGCATCTTAAAGGACGTAATATACTTTACCTAGAGGCCCCTGTTTATGGCAGTACAGATGAAGCTATAGAGTGTCGGCTTTTATCGATAGTAGCTGGTGAGAAAGATGTTTATGAAAAGGTATATGATCTGCTAAGGGATTATAGTTATAGAATATATTATGTTGGTGAAATACCTGGGGCTTCTGTCATCAAATTAGCATTAAATAATATAGGTCTTGCATTACCAGCTCTATTAGCTGAAAGTTTATTGTTATTAAAGGCATGGAATATTGATCCAAATATATTCCATGAAATAACTGGCAACGTATGGTTCGGAAAAGCTATTGAGAGGTATTGGAATAGGATTATGGAGGAGAATCCGCCAAGGTTCAAGGTTTGGATGGCTGGTAAGGATTATTGGTATGTAGCTCAGTCACTTAAGGAAAAGAGACTGCCTTCAAACCTAAGTGAGACTTTATCATCCATGTATATGCAGGCCGCTGCACATGGATACACGGATAAAGACTATCCGCTTATAGCAAGGTACTACATGGAGCTAGTTAAGAAACAAATAAAATAAATTTCAAGATTAAGACTCAATAATAGATTCTATAATCTTATTTTTATCTATTGTCTCCTGCTTGCCAGTTAATAGATTTTTAATTGTAACCTTATTTTCAGAGACCTCTTTACCTCCTATAATGACTGCATGCGTATAATCTTTCTTTGAAGCATATGATAGCAGTTTTGAAGGTCTACCTGTATGTAATGATGCAGTTACCCCACGGCTATGAAGCATTTTAACGATAGTATAACCATACCTATATCCTTCAAGATCGTCTTTCATAAGTACAACTATAACTCTGCGATCGCCTCTCCTGGAACTAATTACACTCTCTTTATCAACTACAAGCATTATCCTATCAAGACCAAGGGCAGCACCAGTCATGAACTCTGGTGATCCGCCATAGACAATCGTTAGATTATCATATCGTCCTCCACCACCAATACTTATATCAAGTCCTCGAGCCTTAACCTCATAGATTAGTCCAGTGTAATATGCTAACCCACGAACAAGCTTTGGCTCATACTTTATGTTTAAGCCCAGTCCTCTAGCATATTCAATAAATCTTATAGTATCATTTACATGATCTAGAGCAGAATTGTATTTAGTGCCTAATATGTCCTTATATTCATTAATGTAGTTTACTAGATTGTCAAGATCTATTCTTGCTATGCCAGTTATTATATTAGTAGCTTTAGAACCATATTTTTTACTAAGGAATTCATTTGCCTCATCAATTAAATTCTTGTCTATAAGGTGTAATACGTGATCTTGATCTTCTTGAGGGATTTTAAGTGATTCCATAAAAGTCCTATAAATACCTACGTTGCCAACGATAAACTGGTGATCAACATTTATTCCTTCTAGATACTCGTTTATAGTAAGTACAACACGAAGATCGCTGTTAAGCTTATCCTTGTCACCAATAACTTCGAGACCTAGTTGCCAAAACTCACGATACCGCCCCCGTTGAGGCTCTTCATAGCGGAAACATTGTGATACATAGTATAACAATATGGGTTTGGGCTCACCAATAAGATTACGGAGATAAGCACGAACAATACTAGCAGTGACTTCAGGCCTTAGAGCTATGAGACGGCCAGCCTTATCCTTAAAGACATACATGGACCTAATAATTTCTTCTCCGGATTTTCGAGAAAATAATTCAAAGAATTCTATAGTGGGGGTAATAATTGGTTTAAATCCGTTGAGCCGAGCAATCCTCTTAAAACTATCAACTAAGTATTCAAAAATTTCAGCATCCGATCCAACTAGATCTCTTGTGCCCCTTGGGATTTGAATAAATTTTGCCAAAGACTAATCCCTCCTAAGATCAATAACATTTAATTCATAATACGTAAGATCGCCCTGTAAAGACACAATAGCAGCTATGAATATAAGTCCATTCCTCTGAGCTTGTCTCACAAGATCAAGTAATTGGGATGCGCTAATCAATTGCTTCTCCTCGAGAACAACAAGTAACCTCAAAGTATTATCCTTATGTTTAACAAGAAACTTTCCGTCCACAAGGACACGGACCCTTCTACCTCTGTCACGTAGATCATTATATACTAGTAATCTTGGCCAAAACATTCTCTGAAAACAATCATAATAATCGTCCATGAGTTTGGATAAATCATCATAGACCTTATCATTTATATGTACACAAACTTGATTCTTTAATAATAGATAGGCAATTTCTTCAATAGACAGTATTAACTTATCACCATCCCTACGGCCAAACCAACGTCTATCAAGAGCATCTGTTAGAACGCGATCACTGCATATGCCAACACATTTACCGGGATCGAATTCTATGACCCTACTGCAACTTTGGACCACTCTAATACACCTACTAAACAGTTATCACGCTAGTAATATTATAAGGATAAATATAAGATATGTTAAAATCCAGACAAGATCCATAAATCCTTATTTCCTACTTGAAACCTATTGTTTTCCAAGAGGAGGTGGCTTGTTTGAGTTACAAATATCCTCTAAAGGTTAGGGCTGTTTGGTGGCGTAATGAAAAAGTTTGTTGGATTGATACTCGTCTCCTACCATTTGAGGAGAGGATATACTGTACAGACGATCCTTGGAGATTGGCTATTGCCATAAAGGATATGGAAATAAGGGGTGCGCCTGCTATAGGTGTCGCCGCGGCGCTCGGCATAGCCGCTTATGCGCTTACATTAATAGACGAAGACTATGATTCATTTAGAAGGAAGATTTTTGAAGCAATAGACACTCTGTGGAAGACTAGGCCTACTGCTCATAATCTTTTCTGGGCTCTTGAGAGGATGAGAAAGGTTCTTGATCAAACGGACGATGTACTTGAAGCTAGGCAATTACTTAGGAGTGAAGCCCTTTCTATTATGGATGAGGATTTAAGGGCTAATATTGGTATTGGTGAACATGGTTTAGAGATCGTTAATGAAGGAGACACTATAATGACACACTGCAATGCCGGTGCATTAGCTACTGCAGGTTATGGTACTGTAGGCGCTGTTATAAGAATCGCATGGTATAGTGGTAAAAAGATTAAGGTAATAACTACTGAGACAAGGCCCGTACTACAAGGTGCTAGACTAAATACATGGGAATATACTAAAGAAGGTATTCCAGTAACGCTCATAACGGATAATATGGCTGGCTACGTTATAAGGAAAGGCTTAGTCGATAAAATAGTTGTTGGAGCCGATAGAATCACTAAAGAAGGCTATGTAATCAACAAAATAGGTACCTATATGATAGCATTAGCTGCTAAGAGGAACAATATACCATTCTACGTGGCAGCACCAACGAGTACTATAGACTTAGAGTCAAGTATTAATGATGTGATAATTGAGGAAAGAGACCCTGATGAAGTGAGAAAAGTTATGGGTAAATACTTAATTACTTTACCTGATATACCAGTTCTTAATTATGCATTCGATATAACAGATCCTGATCTCGTTACCGGGATCATTACGGAAAAAGGAATAATTTATCCACCATATGAGGAATCCCTAAAGAAGATCTTATAAAAGGAGTTGCGCCCTTCACATTTCTACATTCCCATATTATAAAATAGTAATGGGCCCGCGGGGATTTGAACCCCGGGTCACGGGGAGTTTCGCCCAATCCAGCGGCATGGGTCCCGAGTCGGGCACCCTTTAAGGGTGTACCCCGCATCCTAGTCCAGGCTAGACGACGGGCCCTTCCTCATATTCTATGGTAGTCAGTGTTTCCGGTTATATGTCTTTATAATAGTTGTTTCTATAGATAATTTAATTGATATCCTAGTTTTGGCGGTGATGTTTATTGAATATTGAAGCCATTAAGGAGAGAGTTAGTGTTAAAGCTTTTAATGATTTAACATCTTTAATTGAAGAATCACGTATTATTGGTCTAGGTACTGGTTCGACCGTCAAATACTTTATTCGTGAATTTCTTAGAAGTAGATTATGTAGGGGAAAAATAATTGTAGTATCATCTATTGATACACTTTTATTTGTGAGAAAGTATTCCAAAGACTTATGCTTAGCTGATATATCTAGTGTTGAGATAGTAGATATATATGTCGATGGAGCAGACGAAGTGTCGAGTAATCGTGACTTAGTTAAAGGCAGGGGTGCAGCGTTTCTAAGGGAAAAAATGATTGCATTAAGAGCACAATATAGAGTTTACTTAGTTGATTATAGTAAATATAATGAGAAGAATTATCTCTATAAAAAACCTGTGCCTGTAGAGGTAACTATACATGCCCTGCCATGGATCTTGGAGAAACTAAGTCTTAATGATCAATTCAAACCTGTTCTTAGAATGGGTAAGGCGAAAGACGGCCCTATAATAAGTGACAATGGTAACGTAATAATAGATCTTTATCCTTTAAAGCCTATTGAGAAACCTGATGAAGTCGATAAAAGACTTAGATTAATTAATGGAGTTATAGAAACAGGTATATTTCCAAGAGACCTTGTTGATAGGGTATATATAGGCTATGAAGATAGGATAAAAGTGTTAAAAGGTACGCGATAATGGATTATCGAGTAGTTAAGGAATACTTAAACGAGCTTAGTGTAAAGCAATTAGAGTCTATGAAGAGAATTATATCTCCGGTAACATTGAGGAAATTCATAAAAATAGTTATAAAAGAAGGAAAAAACAAATATGAAGCACCTATATGGTTCTACATAGGTACTAGAAGCGATCATATAATAGTTCCTAGATTATATTGTTCATGTAAACATTTTGTCATAAGAGTTATGAGCGAGAAGCAAAGCCTTGGATGCCTACATATTGCTGGGCAAAAACTTGCAGAGGAAAAGAGGATATATAGGGTTATTGAGATGACCCATGAAGAGTGTCTTGAAGCTATTTACGAAATACTAAAATATGGTAGGTCACGTGTTGTACGTAAAATATTATACTCCAGTAAAGCTAGAAAGTAATCGTAGTAAATCGATATAGGTGATCTGTATGGGTAGGAGAAGGAAGAAGTACAAGAAGGTCGTTAGGAAGGTACGTAGAATACCTAGTGTATTTCAGTGTCCCAACTGCGGATCTAGAAGTCTAACCATAGAGTTTAATAAAGAATTCGATGAAGAGGGTCGAAAAATAGCAATCATTAGATGTGGCACATGTGGATTAAGAGCAGAAATGTCAGTGCCAGAAATATATGAAACTGTTGATGTATATGGTAAGTTCATAGATAGATTTACAGAAGGTACTATTGAGATCACGTTTGTTAAGAAGACAGGAGAGGAAGTTTCGGAACTTACTGGGGAGATATAGTGAAAGTCCATAAATATATAGTCAACAAGATATCTTCTGGTAAAAAATTACATTTTACGTTAATAGATCCGGATAAACCTATGGAGGATATCGATATAATATCATCCGAGATGGTTAAAGCAGGTACAGATGCGTTCCTCATAGGTGGGAGCCTAGGCGTTACCCCAGAGGAAGCTTCAAAGACCGCTAAAGCTTTGAAAAAACATGGGTTACCAGTAATTGTTTTTCCTGGAAACATAAATTGCCTAACACCAGAGGCCGATGCAGTACTTTTCATGATCCTCCTTAATAGTCTAGATCCATATTACCTAATGGGTGCTCAATTAGCTGGTGCACCACTAGTAAGAAAGTATGGCTTGGAACCTCTTCCAACAGGTTACCTAGTAGTTTACGGCTCTACAGCAGTAGCTCATGTTGGCCGAATAGTTCCTATACCAGAAAGTAAGCCCGAGATCGTTGGAGCCTATGCACTTGCTGCTGAAATGCTTGGGCTAAAGTACTTATATATAGAGGGTGGTAGTGGTGCACCAAAACCAGTATCTCCAGACTTTATAGCAACTGCTAGGAAAGCATCTAAGAAATTAATAATTATGGCTGGCGGCGGTGTTAAAGAACCCGATATAGCTAGGAAAATAGCTAGGGCTGGTGCAGATATACTTGTTACAGGAACCATTATTGAAAGTGATCCTGAGAGAGCTAAGGAAATTATTAAATCATTCAAGTCTGTACATACTTATTCCTGAAAGCATTGTCTAGATCTACTCCAACTAGATTAGCTATACTTAATAGCCAAGCAAATACATCCGCAATCTCCTCGTTTAAAGCTTTATAGTCGCTCTTGAGCAATGCTTCAGCAAGTTCTCCAACTTCCTCAACAAACCATGTAAATGTAGAGAACAATCCACGGCTCTTATCGCGCTCATAGTATGTCCTTCTGATAATCTCTTGAGCCTCCCTTATATCCATAATAAGTCACCACCCACAATCTTTATCAAGATATTTAAATCCGACTATAAGGGTTACTATAAGAATAATTAACAAAGGATTTTTAAGCTAGATAAAATAAATTGTTATGCCGATAAAGGGTGTAAGCAATGCCTAAGTCTAGGAAAGGTAAGAAGAAAAAGGAAGCACCCGGACCATTTACTGCTGCAGGACTTGTGAGATTCTATGAGGAAGCCGATGTAGGGATTAAGATGAAGCCTTATGTAATTATAATATTTGCTGTAGTTCTTACAATAGTTGTTATCGTATTACAGAAGATCCCATTACCTACAACGTAGGTTTAAAAGTATTTGTGTTTAAAAGTATTTGAATAAAAACTACATGTGCTTCTTAATCCATAGCCACATATCATCAAGATATTTCTCAATAACCTTTAAATGCTCATCACGTATATTCTTAAATCTACCTTGAAGCTTTAGATACTCCTCTATAGGCTTTCTCTTATTCTTATCAAGATAGGGTCTACTAGGGCCTGATAGATGTATTCTTCCATCATAGTATTCATAGAGAGCTACAAGCCCTGTTTCCACAGCTAATTTTGCAACCTTGACAGTATATGCCGGATCAAATCTCCATCCCGTGGGACATGGAGCATGTAGATATATGAATTTAAAGCCTCTAATGCTGGCCGCTTTCTTAAGCTTTGCATAAAAATCATGCGGATATCCTACGCTAGCAGTGGCTACATAGGGTACCCCATGAGCAATCATTATTCTAGCAATATCCTTCTTAGGCTCAAGTTTGCCGAGCGGAGTGGTAGTTGTCCATGCACCGACAGGAGTTGCACTAGATCTCTGAATACCCGTATTCATGTACGCCTCATTATCATACATTATGTAGATAAAGTCGTTATTCCGTTCTGCAGCTCCACTTAGACTAGCCATACCTATATCTGCAGTACCCCCATCACCAGCCCATGCAACAACCTGTACATCCTTCACTCCTCTCTTCCGTAGTCCTTCAGCTATACCGCTTGCAACAGCCGCTGCACTTGCAAATGCAACATGGACTATGCTTCCATTAAATGCGTTTCCAGGCCATGCTCCGACAACAACGCTGGTACAGCAAGCAGGTACAACGAGTACTACCTTATTACCAAATGCGGCACCAACAACTTTCAATCCCATAGTTATTGGACAACCATGACACGCCGAGTGGCCTGGCAATACGGTATTCCTCATATCACGTGGCAGAGGTGGAATGGGTCTGGCCATACATGATCACCTCCGATGATACCATGTAAATACAGGTGGTTCAACACCCTTCTCAAGATCATCTATTGTAGTCCTAACTAGTTCATAAAAGTCTTTATGAGTTACATTAACCCCGCCAACACCAGCAACAATATTTCTCATATAAGGTAGTTTACGTGTATATTTGGTCAAATTAGCAGCAACATCTAAGTATAATGGACCCAAGCTTCCAAAGCTTATTGCACGGTCAAATACTATGACTCCTTTTGAACCATTAAGTATCTCGTACATTTCCTCATCAGGGAATGGGCGTATAAATCTCATACGTATAAGGCCTATTGGATAGCCTTCTTCACGAAGAATGTCCACTGCCTCCATTAAATCACCGCTCCAAGCACCCATTATTACGGCATGATACTTAGCATCTTCGCAGTGATAACAATGTATAAGCCCTCCATATTTCCTACCAAATGTTTTTCCATAACTTTCATCAACCTCTCTAATAACCTTCTTAGCTTCCTCCATGCCTCGCTGGAGATCCATAAAGAATTCTTCACTATCTTCAGGCCATGCAAGATTACCTAAAGCTAGTGGCTCACTACCGTCGATTACGTATCCCTGCCTCCTAGGTCCAAGCCATTTATCGAGTTCTTCTTGTTCGGGTGTATCAACAGGCATTGTAGTATGACTCAATGTAAATGCGTCTAAACCAATAAGCACTGGGAGATACACTCTTGGATCCTCACTAATCTTGAATGCTTGTATAGTCATATCGAAAACCTCCTGGTTATCCATGGCGAATCCAAGTATCCATCCAGTATCACGTTGTCCAAAGAAGTCCTCGTAACTAGACCATATATTCCATGGAGGGCCTATAGTTCTAGTAACAATAGCCATTACAACAGGTATTCTTGCACGGGAAACCCAATGTACCCATTCATGCATATAGAGTAGTCCATGGCTACTTGTTGCAGTAAATGCTCTAGCACCTGCTACTGCAGCGCCAAATGTTGCCGCCAATGCTGAATGCTCAGATTCAACCCTGATCATTACAGCATCTAGCTCACCCTTATCAATATACTCCGCTAATTTTTCAACAATACCTGTCTGTGGAGTAATAGGGTATGCGGCAACAACATCTACACGAGCCATCTTAGCAGCGAGTGCAACAGTATAGTTTCCAGTAAGAATAACCTTGGGCATAACCATCAAGCCTCCTTAATCATTGTAATAGCTTTTACAGGGCAAACCTCTGAACAAATACCACAGCCCTTACAGTAATCATAATTAATAGTGACACCCTTCTCTGGATCGACAATGATCGCGTTATCCGGACAATAAATCTCGCATTGAAAACATTTATTACATCTATTATTGTCTACGACAGGTTTGATCCATCTCCAAGAACCAGTCTTACCAGCTACACCAACCTTAGGCTTGGCTATAGGAACCTTATATTGAATAGGTATGATCTCGACCAAACAAGATCACCTCTTAGAAACATATTCACCAATGTATTTAGTCTCATTATAGGCTTCATAAACAGCCTTAGCATTAACCTCCCCAATTTTACCGCCAAAATACTCCTTAACAGCAGCAGCCATGTTATCAACCTTAATTAAGCCTAGAGCCTTAGAGAGAGCGCCAAGCATACTAGTATTGACAACAGGCCATCCAGCAACAATAAGATTATTACGTAGGGCAATATCGGTAGCATCAACAATATAAATCTTTGCCTTACCACTCAATTTGAACTTATCCGGTGTAACAAGATCCTTCGATGGAGCATTAGCAACAATAACTCCATTATCTCTTATAGTAGCCGTCCGAGTATATCCTATCTTGATCAAACCAGGATCTAGTACAACAAGTACATCAGCATCGCTAAACATCCCATGCCTCAATATAGGTTTATCACTAATACGTGCAAAGCTACGTACAGGCGCACCTCTACGTTCAGCCCCAAAGAATGGAAAACCTTGTCCATAGAGACCCTCCTTTAGAGCAGCGGCAACCAATATATTTGCCGCAGTTACACCTCCCTGTCCACCACGTCCATAGAAGAGTATTTCTATAAGCAATATATACACCCATACTCTACTTACAAGTACCTACAATATATAGATGTTCTCAGAGGCATTAAACTATTATCCCCTTGGAAACACTACATGGAACAAGCATTACCATAATCATTATTACAAATACGCGGCGTGTCGGTTAATTCAGCTCAGGGATTCATAAAGAAGAGCTATATAAAAAATTATTTCCTAATAAACATATGTATTGGTTCTCCAAGAATGTATTCTGCAAAATCGCGTACAGCTTCAGAAACTGTTACATGCGGATATGGAATATACGCTGCCTCATTAACAGATATTTTACCAAGATATATAGGTAGAAATGATGATATTACCTCAGATGCATTTGGTGCAACAATATGCAATCCATAAAACTTGTCATCCTCACCGATCAATGCTTTAACAAAACCATATCTACTATCCTTAATACGTACAGCCGATAAGAATGATAATGGTATTTTATATTTTCTATACCTAATGCCCTTAGCACGGAGTTGCTCTTCAGAAAAACCTATAGAACCTATTTCAAGACCAGAAAATACTACCAATGGTATTTTCTCAGGCTCCAGCCTATTAACATCCCTACCCATTATGGAGTTTGCTACAAGTATGCTTTCAATAATAGCCTTTTGGGCAAGCAATGGAGGCCCTACTACATCACCTGAAGCATATATTCTTGGATTACTCGTCCTATAGCCATCGTATAGCCTAATATATCCATAACCATTAATCTCTACATTAGCATTCTCTAGACCAACCCCTTTAGTCCTAGGAATTCTACCTATGGAGACAAGTACCTTATCTACAGTAAACCTACTACCATTAGACAGTGTTATCTCAAGACCCCCATCACTAGATCTATTTATTGATGTAGCCAGAGTATTCTTAAATACCTTAACACCCTTACTAACCAGAAATCTCTCAATTGCTTTACCAATGTCACTATCCATCATTGGAAGAAGTCTTTTCAACGCCTCAACAAGATACACATCTATGCCTATGGATGACAGTATATAGGCAAGCTCAACACCAATAGCTCCACCTCCTATAATCGCTATTGATGAAGACATTTCCTTTAGATAAAATATTTCTCTATTAGATAATATATCACTACCATCAAATCCTATATTGGGTAACGGCTTTGGATCAGTACCTAGTGCTAGAACTATGTTTTTAGCCTTTAACTCTTCTCCATTAGATAGCTTTACAATACCTTCAGCACTAGACAGTCTTGCCCGATCATTGATCACGTCGATACCGTATTTCTCAAGAAGATATGCTATACCTTCTCTAGTACCAGATACTATACTCTCAACCCATTCCCTTAAAACACTCCAGCTAACACCAATAGATCGGCCTATAACGCTTACCAATGAATCTATGGAGTGAGCTATCCTATATAGTGCCTTAGAGGGAACGCATCCATAGTTAGTGCATTCTCCACCAAGTAGATGTTCCTCAATAAGTGCAACTTTATATCCATGTTGCGCAAGTTTTATAGCTGCTGGATAACCTCCTACACCACCACCTACAACAATCACGTCATAAATCTTAGAAATCACATATATCCCCTATCTCTCGGTAGAATAAAATACATTATAACTATGTTGGAAAAATCCTCCTAAATTACTAAGGGATCATTTAAGACCCTTTATTTCGCCTTTCATTCTAAGCCTATATACACGCCAACTAGGTGTTACTGTTCTTGGGTGGCTAGCTTTAACATTATCGACCCTACCAACAGCTGTATTAACAGGCGATCTCTTTATAGAGTCTGGATCTACGTATGCTTTTTCAGCAATCTCTTTTAAAGCCTTCGCATATTTTTCAATATTCTCCTTAGTCTCAGTATCTGTAAACTCTATCATGAGGGCCTCTTTAACGATTAGCGGGAAGTATATTGTTGGTGCATAGAAGCCTCTATCTAGCAATGCTTTAGCAACGTCTTCAGCAGATATACCGGTATCTCTATGAAGAGGCTCAGCACTATATACGATTTCGTGCTTACGGTATCTACCCTCTCCATAAGATAGGCTATAGCCCTTAACGCCTTCCATAAGCTTCATAAAGTAGTTGGTGTTAATAACGGCTTGTTCAGTAACCTCTCTTAAACCCTGTGGACCAAGTGATAACATGTAAACAAAGCCCCATATTAAAGGAATAATGTTTCCAAAGAAGGACTTAAGCATACCAATGGAATATTTCCCTGGCCATTTAACCCTATATAATCCATTATCACAATCATATATTACTCTAGGGCCTGGAAGTAGATCCGATAACTTAATATTCTTTTCCTTATCAACAATTCGGTCCTTTACACATACTGGACCTGCCCCTGGACCCCCTCCACCATGAGGTGCTGAGAAAGTCTTATGAATATTTATATGGGCTATATCGAATCCCATGTCTCCAGGCCTCGTATAGCCCATTATCCCATTTAAGTTGGCACCATCATAATACAATAATCCATCGACTTCATGGATTGCCTTGGCAATTTCTAGTATATGTTCTTCAAATAATCCTAATGTACTAGGATTGGTTATCATAAGACCAGCTGTAGAGTCGGATAGTGCTTCATAGAATGCATCCATATCAATATTTCCATCCTCGTTAGAAGGTATCTCTATAACATGGAAACCAGCCATTGAAGAACTAGCAGGGTTCGTGCCATGAGCTGAATCGGGTATTATGATCTCCTTCTTACGATCTAGTTGTCCACGTAATTCATGATATTTACGTATGATCAATACACCAGCTAGTTCTCCATGAGCACCGGCCGCTGGATGTAGAGAGCATGCATCCATACCAGTTACTTCTGCAAGCCATTGCTGTAATAGGTATAGTATCTCTAACAGTCCCTGTATAGTTCTCTCATCTTGTAAGGGATGTATCCATGTAATTCTCTCATCACTTGCTATTTCAAGGCCTATTCTCGGATTATATTTCATAGTACATGAACCAAGTGGTACAGGGCCATTATCGACTCCATAGCTCATCTGAGTAAGGTTAACGTAATGCCTTAGAACTTCAACCTCAGAAACCATTGGAAGCTCGGGAGGACTTTTCCTACGTATTTTTTCAGGTATTTTTATATTTCCAATAACCTCTTTGATCTCGGGCTCCGGATCTGGGACGAGGAACCCTATTCTACCCGATTTACTTAGTTCAAATATTAGTGGCTCAGGCCATTTAGCTTGTCTATACAACCATAATCACCTCCTATAGACTATCTCCTCTAATGCCTTTGCTAATAGATCTATATCCTGCTTAGTATGTAGCTCAGTAACACAGTATAGCGCTGACTCACCAAGCCATGGAAGGTATGGTTTTAGATAGAGACCCCCATGTATTCCCTTCTTTAACAACTCCTCATGTATGATGCTGTATTCTAAACCAGTATTGTTGAAGTCTACAACAAATTCTTTAAAGAAATCAGCATTATACCTAGGAGCAACTATACCATTGATCTTTGAGAGCTTGTATGCTGCATAATGCGACCTATAATATATTAGTTCACCTAGCTTCCTAATACCCTCCTTACCGAGAAGAGCTAGGTAGACAGCAGCTGCAACAGCACACAATGCCTCATTAGTACATATATTACTAGTAGCCTTTTCCCTACGAATATGTTGCTCACGGGTCTGTAGAATCATTGAGAAAGCTCTTTGCTTGCCATCAGTAGTTGTTGTTAAACCAATGATTCTTCCAGGCATTTGCCTTACATATTTCATTTTAAATCTTGTAGCGAAAATGCCTAAATATGGGCCTCCATAGTTAAGGCCTAGTCCAAGGGGCTGGCCCTCGCCAATAGCTATATCGGCTTCAAGATTTCCGGGTGCTTCTAAAAGCCCTAGACTTAATGGATCAATGCCTATGATGTAAATGGCTTTGTGATCGTGGGTTATTTCGCCTATATCCTTTGCATTCTCCTCAATAAATCCTAGGAAGCTGGGATTCTCAATATAGACTGCTACTACGTCTCCTATAGAGAGCTTATTCTTAAGATCCTCTAGATCCATTGTACCCTTATCAGGGTCATGTTTTACCTCTTCAATAACTACATCTTTAGGCCAAGTATATGTCTCTAAAACCTGTTTATGAAAAGGATTCATTGTAGAAGGCACTAATACCTTGCCAGTCTTCCGTAGAATTCTCATAGCCATGAGAACAGCTTCTGCAAGAGCAGAGCCCCAATCATACATACTAGCATTAACAACCTCCATCTCCAATAACTCTGCCATAAGACTCTGGTACTCAAACAATGCCTGCATCAATCCATAACTAGCCTCAGCCTGATAAGGCGTATAAGCAGTAAGGAATTCACCACGTGATACAATATACTTGACAACAGCAGGTACATAGTGAGGCCAAGCACCTGCTCCAAGGAACGGCGGTGGGTTCTTAAAGACCTTGTTCCGACTAAGCCTTTCATCAACAAATTTTCTAACCTCGATCTCGGATAAGGGCCTACCAAGACCTATTTTTAAATTATCCCAATTCCTTACACAAGCCTTATCCGGGATGTCCATGAATAATTCTTTAACATCATTAACACCTATTCTCTTAAGCATCTCCTCTTTAATCTCATTAGGAGAATTGGGTAACCAAGGATGCTTAACCAATGCCTAAAACACCAATTAATATGAATAATTTCTTGAGGAATAAAAACAATTATGCCAAATATACTAAGAAACTCTTTCAAGACCATAAACTTCGTGACGTATATGTGCTCTAGTAACTTGAGAATAATAAGATTTTAGTACAAGTATACTATCATGAATAAATGGTGATAGGTACATGCTTAAAACACTTTTACTGGATTACCATGTCGAAAAACTTGGAGCTGATACTGGCGAGTTCGGCGGATGGATTGTACCTATGAAGTATACTAGTTCGATTGAGGAACACATGGCCGTCCGAAGAGATGTTGGGCTTTTTGATGTAAGTCATATGGGCCGTTTAAGGCTTAGCGGTCCTGACGTCATACCATTTATACAGTATATATATACAAGAAATCTCGAGAAGACGAAAGAATTCTTTCTTAGCGGTCCAACACTAGCCCTTAATCAATGGGCTCGTGTGAAGGATGATGAAATGCTCTATAAAATTAGTGATGAGGAATGGCTTGTAGTAACTAATGCGCCCTATCGTGAAAAAATGATCAATTATTTCAGGGAGGTTATAGAGTCTAGGAAGTATAAAGTAGAGATAGAGGATCTTACTTTTAAATATGCAATGATTGCTTTACAAGGCCCTAAAGCTCCTGAGATCTTGGAGTCTCTTGGAGCTTCATGGGCTAGTGATCTTAGGATCTTGGAGTTTAGAATGAATGAAGAAATTGCTGGATCAAAGTACTATCTAGTAAGTCGTAGTGGTTGGACTGGAGAAGATGGTTTTGAGATTTGGGGAGAGCCGAAAGCTATACAGACACTTATAGAGAAGCTTATTGAGAAAGGTGTTAAACCCTGTGGTGTTATTGCAAGGGATAGTCTTCGTATGGAGATGGGATTTGTACTAGGCGAACATGAGTATGGAGAAGATCCATTGAAGTTCCCCTGTGCTTTAAGCTTAAGGTACGGCCTTGGAGCTATTGATTGGGATAAACACGGGTTTGTAGGTGAGGAGGCTTTAAGAACTTATAGGAAAGAGGGTGTTCGGTGGATACGTGTAGGTATTAAGATGAAGAAGAAGTTTGCCCGTATAATACCTAGGCAGGGCTACAAGTTATTTATAGAGGATGTCCTTGTTGGATGGGTTACTAGTGGTTCATTTTCACCCGTACTTAAACGAGGTATTGCCCAGGCATATATAGATTCACGGTATGCATTATTCGGTGAATCAATTGATATTGAGGTCCGGGGTAAGCTCTATAGTGGCAAGATCGTTGACTTCCC
>Ga0180301_10001782_pt1 | contig 16885 bp, 24 predicted proteins | sample GuaBasSediGuay16_FD_121797 | JGI IMG/M metagenome (GOLD analysis project Ga0180301, IMG submission 121797) | Subseafloor sediment microbial communities from Guaymas Basin, Gulf of California, Mexico - Guay16, Core 4569-2, 12-15 cm | ecosystem: Environmental > Aquatic > Marine > Hydrothermal... | reverse complement strand
ACACGGCTACATCTCAGACCACATCAGAAAACTAAGCCCACAACAAGAATACAGCAAGCTGAACACACTCAAGAAACTATTATTCAAGCTACTAGGAGTAGTCAAGCTAGAAACAGTCTACGTTAAAACACCGATAGGAACCGAGGGCGAAGTAAAAGTATACCTAGCCAGATGCCCAAACTGCAAGCAACTCTACATAGACTACCCACACGGATACACACGGTTCATAGAATGCCCAAACTGTCACACAAGAATCTACATATAACATAATATATTTTTCTTCACCACATAACATACTGTATTTCATGTATCAAGTTATCTCAGTACAGCCTACTGAAACACTAAGACAGAGAACTTGAAAACAATATTGTATCGGGGAGGGGTCCCGGGAATTCCAAACTGGGCAAAGATTTTTCACACCCTCTCAACTAGATATACTTACAGGTGAAGTGTGACAGCCATGACAACTATGGCAACTAGTAGCACTAGTAGTACACGTAACTCTGGTAACCATGCCCGAAGCCTTAGGTCGCCTAAGAAGTACAGCGGGGTACCGGGAATCAGAATGGTGTGTCCTAGATGTGGCTACGAGTGGGTGACATTCAGCACAGCACCAGTAATACGTTGCCCCGGATGCGGAGCATATTTTAGGAACCCAATATACAAGGCACTACAGGTAATAGAGCATAGACCAAGTATTGAGGCAGAAATATACAAGATGATAATGACCGAGATATTCATAACACCGGACACGCTAATAAAGAAAGGCTTAGCTACAAAGGCAATATACAGGAAGCTCAAAAAACTAGAACGTGAAGGAAAGATAAAACTCATACACATAGGCAAACGAATCTACATACCAGTATCACAGCTACCCAAGATAATACAGACATCAGACATATACATAAAACAGCAGGAGAAAGAAAAGAAGAAACAAGAAGAAACAGTTCAGGGACCAGGGGTACAGCTACCAGCACCATAGAGTGCAAGAACATTATGTTTCTTTTATTCCTACTGTGCCGTGTATTATCGGTATGTTGTATTTCTTTACTTCTTCTACTGCTTTCTTTACGTCTTCCTCAGTGCTCTCTAGGTAGTAGTAGTGTCTGTGCCTTGAAGTAACCTTTGGTACTAGCCACAGCTGTGCAACCTCATCAGTAACACAGATATAAGCACGCCTACTACCATAGATAACCTCGGTCAACACTTTCTTCAAATCCTCTATACTGTTAACCCTAATTATAGCCATACACCCACCAACAAGTAGGCTAAGCCAACAACAATATATAGCATAATCTATACATTTGCAACGGGGACGGAGAGATAGCCGAAACTATTGACACGCAGTAGTATTTATAACATGTCCTAGCAAAAACAGTATACATGAGGTGCAAAGATATGCTTGGTGGATTGGAGACAATCATAGGCTTGATAATACTGGTGGTGGTTGTAGCGTTGCTGGGTCCTAAAGCGTACTTCAAGTTTAAGAAGATGATGCTCTACGGTAAATACATAGACGTGTTGGCAAAGAAGAAGGTGGAGGAATGGGAGAAGCAGTTAAAGGAAGGCAAGATAGATGAGCAGAAGCTCTTAGAGGAGATAGAGAAGGAGATAAGCTGATGTCAAACGAAGCGGTAGAGGAGTTCGAGGAGTTCCTAAGATACCTTAGAAGCATGGTGGTATCGTTCCTCATACTGTTTTCTTCCATGACAATAGCCCTAGCAGTATACCGTGAGCCACTATACTTTGTTTTCAGCCTAGCGACACGTGGTCTAGGCACAGTAGTTATCGCTGGTAAGGCTCTAGCCCCACTAGTCTCATTCATATACGTTGTACTACTGTACTCATTTATAGCATGGATACCTTTTGCGACAATCATAACCTACAGGTACGTTAAACCAGCAATAATGTACGAGCACGAACTAAGACTACTCAGAACATACTCTATAGCAATACCACTAGTAATGATAGCATCACTATTCCTAGCACTCTACGTGTTCTACCCAGCATTCATAAGGATATCAGTAATGTTCGCAGAACTAGTAGGAGTAGAGCCAATGTACACGGTTGACAGCATAACATCACTATTCGTGGCATCACTCATACTCACAGCTGTGACACTAGTAGAGCCATTAGCCCTCCACACAGCCATGCAGTTCTCAGAGAAGATACGTGGAGCAATAGTAGGCTCAAACATACGTGACCGAGCACTAGTCTACGCTGGATTGTACTGGCTGTACGCTATACTGACTCCAGGGGACACGGTCTTCGCAACACTACTCTACATGGCGATACTGGTTATGGGCACAGAACTAGTCATAGCATACTGGAAGCATAAGAGGAAAAATAAGCTTTTATCCCAAAACAACAAACAATTACACTAGGGTGAAAGAACAGTGTACAAGACACTATTCATAGCATTGGTTACCGTAATGGTTCTCACAGCTGTGGTACCACAAGCACAATACGAGGTTGACAGGAGTAGGTGGATGCTCGTTGAACCAGGCGTAGGATTCCAGAGCATGGAGTGCGACTACAACATGTGCTGGATACAGTTCGCCATGCCCGTCTACGCCAACGAGATATGGCAGTACAGCGACGGACACCTATGGATATGGGGACTATACATACCAGGATACACCCCCAGACCACTAGACCTCGGAATCGGGGTATGGAACGGGAACGCAACAATAGTACTAGTAACACACAACCTCATAAGAGTAATAGTAGAAGCACCAACCGGGACAAAGAGCACACTCATACTATACGGAGTAAAACCATACAGAGTCAAAATGAACGGAAGAGACATAACACCCAGAGCAGTCCCAAGCCTAGATGCATTGAACCGTAGCTCACTAGCATGGCTACACACAGGGCTAGCACTATACCTACGGGCAACCCATAGCTCACCAGTAATATGGGACATAGAACTAGAGGAACCACCAAAGGCACAGCCAGAGGAAACACAGACACCAGTAGCAGTACTCCCATACCACACTGAGACACCAACCACGACACCAGAAACAATAACAATCACACAAGAGGAAGCATACAACATATACACAATCCTAACAATAGCAGTAATAATAACAGCAGTGGTAGCAGGATTAATATACCTCAGAAAAAGAACATAAAACAAGGTGACAAAACATGAGAAAATACAAACGCAGAGAGTTCTTGAAGGGTCTTGGCTTCCTAGGCGCCGGTGCCCTTGCCGGCTCACTAGCATCAAAGATAACCGAGGCATACAGTATTCCGCAAGTAGAGAAGATTTACTCTCCTAGGCACCCGGACTTCCCGGCAGATGTCATTGTTTACCGTGACGGCGACTACGCCGTAGCAGTAGACAACAAGGGAAACACAATAGCAAGGAGCACAGACCACGCAGAAGTAATACAAGCGGCAATAGACTATCTAAATAGTAAGTCAAGATATACATCTCTCTTATTAACATCCATGTTTGAAATAGATGTTCCTATTGAACTATATAACTATCAAAAAATCTTCGGATATGGATGGGGAACAGGGCTTAAAGCATCTACTAACTTTAGTGGGCGTGCTTTAATAACAAACAAAGGCTATGATAATGGATGGGAAATAATGCATGTTAGAATTGAAAATATTGAATTAAATGGAAATGGAGTTACAAATGGTATTGATATTCAATTATATGCATCTGTAATAAAAGGATGTTATATACATAACTATAGTGATTATGGAATAAGATTGCCTAAAGAAACTGGCGAAGATAATTGGATTATAGAAAATTATATTACAAATCATGAAAATAATGATGCCGGTACAGGTATAGAACATGAATTTGGTCATGTTCATATTGCATTTAATATAATTAGAGATACTGCTACTGGTATATTCAGTGTTGGTCATAATAAGATAATCTATGCAAACTCGATCTATGGTACACCAGTATGTATATCGGTGAAAAATGCAAGGTTGATGTACATTACCAAAAACATGCTCAATCCTAGTCCAGGAGGATTGGGAATAGTTGTTCAACCTGTATTAATTGGAGGTTATATTGAGACGTATAAAATCGTAGACAATTTAATTTATGGTGACTACTATACTGGAATTAAGCTACAAGGTGACTCAACATATAGAATAGAAAACGTTGAAATTATCGGTAATAGTTTTGAAGCACAACCAAGTACAACGAGGGGTTATCACATAGAGGCACACTATAGCGATGCTGTAATAAAGCATAATAGATTTATAATCTACCCTGAAGCATCTGGCATAATCGAAACAATTCTGAATGATAATTCAAATCTAATAATTAAAGATAATGAAGGATATAAGACTGAGAACGCTGGCGTTGCAATTCTTAGTGCTGGTAGTACTAGTGTAACAGTCAATCATGGACTAGTTAGTGCTCCAAGTAAGGTGCTGATTACCCCCTTAGGTCAACCGCCTGGTAAGCTCTGGGTACCCGAGAGTAGCATTACTGATACCAGCTTTGATATAGTTACCGATACAGCACCATCAGCAGACCTCAAGATAGCGTGGTACGCAGAGGTCTAGCAAGGTGTGTAGAGAGGTGTCTCCCAGGCTAACGGATATGTTTGTCATGACTGAGAAGGACGGGTTGTTGGCTGAAAAATAATTGTTTTTGTTTTTATCTTGTTTTACCCGTCTAGTATGTATAGTTTGCAGGTGCAGTGTCCTCTTTTTAGTAGGGTGTGTGGTATGTCTGTGCATGGGCAGATTGTTTTCTCGCTTGCTATAGGCTTGCATGGACAGTAGGGGAAACCGTCACGCTCCCACCGTGCTATCACGGCTTTTATCACTGACTCCTTTACCTTGACTTTCACGCCATAGGTTTTCTCAATGCACTCTTTTATGTCGTATACTAGTTTACGGTATTTTTCAATCAGCTCTGGTGTAGGCTTGGATGGCTCTGTGAATACTTGCCAGCCATGCATGATGCATTCTGGTTCTCTTTCTTTCCCGCTCATACCGGGGTTTCACCGCTTACTACTACAGTAACGCTAAGCAATAAATACTTGTCCTAGCAATAATAGTTGTACGGGGGAAGAATACATGCAGTTAACCAAGGTTATGGGGGTAGCACTAGTACTAGTAGGACTACTAGTAGTCTTCGGCATAATACCAATACCAGGAGAAATAACAATAGCGGTAGACGGTAACAAGCCAACAGCAATCATATACATAGCTGATGGCACAAACTATAAGCTAGTAGCCGTTAATGACTTGACTGACCAGAAGATATCAGTGCCAACATCATATAATAGGATAGTTGTATGCTACTACGATAAAGAGACTAGTGTGAAAACAGCTAAGTTCGGCTACAGCAGAGACCAGATACCAGCACCAGCATACCTCTATAATGCCGAGACATACCTTCCATATAGAGACGCAAACATGGAGTACCGGCTAGAAAAACAGCTTGCAAGCGAAGGCTATAATGTTGACGTGGTATGCAGGTACAAAACATTCTCCCCATCACTAGGCATAAGGTATGGTATGCGTGCACAAGCAATAGATGAAGCAGACAATATGCAGGATACATGGGGCTGGGTCTACTATGGCAAGGCTAATATCGAGAGCTACGACATATACTTCAACGGTAAATTATGGGATAAAAAACAGACAACGATATACGTTAAGCCAGGCAATCTAAACATAAAGGTGGTCATAAAGGATACTGTATGGGTTGACAGCATATCATACACGCTGAAGGATAGTAGACGCAACATACTGGAGCAGAAGATAGTCAAAACAAACATACAGGCACCAGACACTATAGAGTGGACGACCACCACCAGCCTAGAAAAAGGCAAGACATACTACCTCACAATAACAGCCAAGGTAGCTGGAAGCGACTACACCCTTGCAAGCCTACAGCTACCACTAATAGATCTAACCCAAGCACAAATACAGAACACGCTAATGAAGCCACAGACAATCATAGGCATAGTAATAACAGCCATAGGAGCAATACTCCTAGTATACCCGCAAAGAAGAACCTAAACCCGAAACTATTTTTTCCATCATTCTCCACTACACATTTATGTTAGGCAAGCCTAACACTCACAGGTACACCGAAACTACCACTATATAGGCACCATAAACCAGACCCTATCCAAACCAGAAGTAATAGAGGCTCAGAGAATACTTTCAGGTAACCACCTATACTCATACAAGCTATGTTACAGTAACGTTTATCTTCCCAAAACACGTATTTATTATCTCGGTGCACAGCTGTGAGGGAACGCTATCCCAGGTACCGTGACGTAGACTTAGACATAGATATACGTGAAACACGCTATATGCGTGAAAACAGTATCATAGACGACATACTATCAAAAGACCTAGACTGCGAAAGATGCACAAGCGACAACAAGCCCAGCAGAAACACACTAGACCAGCTAGAACAGCTCCTATTCTAAATTGATGCATCCACATCAAACTTTTTATAAGAGAAGAACAACAGCCCATGTACAAACGCTATAGGGTCAAATTTTGACTACACAAAAATAGCATAATACCATGTCATCAATTTTATTCAAGCACATCAATGACATTTATTGTTACAGTAACTTTTTTAAACAAAGGTTACTGTAACCTTTCTTGTTGGTGTAGGATATGAGGGGTTTAGTGGTAGTTGCGGTATTGTTTGCTTTGTTCACAGCTGTGGGCATAGTGGGCTACGCTGAGACAAACACTACAGCACAAGTGTCAATACCAGGGTATTATCCTATGAGCTTCTCAGTGATAGTAGAGGGCTATGACGTCAAGACCGGGCTGATAACGCTCGGTATAAGCGGTACACCTGGAGCATACTACGTAGAAGTCATTAGTAGTGGGCAAGTAGTATACAACAAGATAACAAACATACCGGGAACAATCACGGTTAATGCTCGGGGAGAGAAGTCTATTGTTACACCACAGGCACACTACATGTTCAACCTAGTAGTAAACATATACTCGGCAGACATGACGAAGAAGCTCTACACACACGGAATATACATTGACGTCTATGCACCGAAGCCGAGCATAACAATTGTCGGTGCAAAGTACGTTGGAGGCAAAGTGGTCATAACATTCCGTATATCAACGTCAACCAAGACTGATGTAACCATATACGTAGACGATAAACCAGTTGTAACGGATACAATCTTCACAATGAAGGACTACAACGTGACTGTGCCAACCAACAGGCTTGTCAACATACTAGTTGAGGCTGAAACAGACTTCTCAGTAGAGAAGCTACCACTATACCTATTCATACCAGGCAAGGTAGCGGGCACAGGCGGGGGCGGTGGAGGAGCATCATCAATAAAGATCATAGGTATAACGGCTAGCGACGACAAGGTACGTGTAACGGTAACCGTGCCTGAGCCAGCAACTATCTCACTAATGCTTGACGGTGTACCATATGGCTCACAGAACGTGCCGAAGGGTACGAGCACGGTTACATTCGTTGTACCATACCTTAAGCCAGGACAGCACCAGGCAACATTAAAGGTTGAGACAGAGAGCGGGCTAACCCACGAGGAGACAAAGATAGTCTACGTGCAACAGAAGCAACCAGAGGTACCACCAGCAGTACTAGGCGTAGCAGTAGTAGTCATACTAGTACTAGGATACGTAGCCTACAGGAAAGGACTCATAAAACCAGCGGGAACCACAGCACCAGCAAAGCTCTAGCACCAGACAATTTTTATCCCATAACCATACAACCTTTTTTCTAGGAGCAAACAAGTTGAACACAACACAGCTAATACAACAGTTCCTACAATGGATGTACTCTCCAGAAGCAGTACAATCCGATACACTCGAAGGAATATTCGCTAGGATAATAGTAGCCGAGATAATCACGGCTGTACTAGCCTATCTTCTCAGAAAGTATAGACCAGGGGACACGATTCAACAGCTACCAGAAGACGTGGTAACATTGATGATGGAGGGAAGGTACGGGCTAGCCTACCTACTCCTAACAGCATACACATTGTTCGAGGAAGCCCTATTCTTCGGGGCACCAATATGGCTACTACGGCAACTCAGCCTAGCAGAACATGAGGCAACAGCAGAGTACATTGCATCACAGCTGTGGGCACTACTACACATCCACCCAGGCATAGCAATACCACTAATACCAATGGCAGTACTCAAAGCAACACTATGGCTAACAGGCTACTGGTGGATAAGCACACTATGGCACATAGCACACAACACAACAGCATACATAACACTACTAAGACAAATCTGACAAAATGAAAACAAATATAAAACACAGCAAACACAAAACATACACAAGGGGAACAAAACATGCCCGAGAAACACTATAAGCGTAGAGAGTTTTTGAAGGGTCTCGGTCTTCTAGGAGCGGGTGCCCTTGCCGGCTCACTTGCCTCAAAGATAGCAGAGGCATACACTATACCACAGGTTGAGAGGGTTGTTTCTCCCAGGCACCCGGACTTCTCGGCGGATGTTATCGTGTACCGTGACGGAGACTACGCAGTAGCAGTGGATCGTAAAGGCAACACGATAGCGAGGAGCACAGACCACGCAGAAGTGATACAGAAAGCGATAGACCATGTTGCTGAGCACGGTGGCGGTGTTATCTTCATAAAGGCTGGGACATACATGCTGACAAGGGATAGCCCTGCACAAATATACATGAAGTCCCACGTCACGTTGATTGGTGCTGGAAAGTATGCTACGAAGCTGGTTGTCAATCGTGCTAATGGTGCTGGAAAAGGAGATGGTATAAACCTAAACAATACGGTTGGTTGCCGCATAAAGCACCTATGGGTTGACTGCAAAACGTATGACCAGCGTGCAGCTATTGCAGGTAGCAACGTGAACGACTGTATCATTGAGGACTGCAGGCTGGAGAACAAGGACGAGGTATTCGCGGTCTACTTTGCTGGTCCTACTGGTGCTGATGACAGCTATGTTGATAGCGAAACTCTTGACAAGGGTAACAAGCTGATCAACTGCGAGATCTACGGCGAGTACCCCGGTGATGTATTGTCATGGTCGTTCCAGATGGACAGCGAGATCAGGGGATGTAAGATATGGGGGAGGGTTGCGCTCTACAAGGGCAAGAACGTTGACTTCCACGACAACATCATCTACGGCTCCCCGAACGAGGGAATATGGGTAACTGGAAAGTACTATAACGTCAAGATCCACAACAACATTATTCGAGATACACCGTCGCAGGCGATACGTGTTAGTGACAATGTCTATGGCTTGGAGATACGTGGTAACATTCTCTACAGGACGGGACCAGAAGATGAGCAGACCATCTACATAACGGAGTATGCCGAGGGTAAGATAGAGGGCAACTACATCTACCAGTCGAAGGGAGGTGCTATTGGGCTGGGATGCGATGGCAAGCTCGTGGTGAGGAACAACATTATGAGGGAGTGCAATAGGGCGAACAGGTACTGGTATAACGGTGGGGCTATCATTGGTCTGCCTGGAAGGAGGGAACTGTTCCTGCTTCTTGAGGGGAACGTAGTATATGACCTAAACGAGAACGGTGCTCCGCTTGTTATATGGTGTGGTAATGAGTATCCAAAGGCTGAGGTGATCTTCAGAGGGAACATCTTTAACAGAACCAACCCGTTTGTCGGTGCAAACCACCCCGATCTAGGCAATCGAAGTAGTAGCGAACTGTATGTTATCGCTAAGGACTACCTAGCGAAGTACCGAATGGAGAACAACTACGGCTTCACAGATACGGAGCCCGAGAAGGTGTTGCTCAAGACAGGTTACAGAAATAGTGGAGTCGCCATCATTACTGCTAATTCCACAAAGGTGACAGTCAGTCACGAACTCATTAAGGCTCCCAGCAAGGTGCTGATAACTCCTCTGGGACAGCCACCTGGCAAGCTATGGGTCGAGAACATCACGGATACGAGCTTCGATATAGTGACCGATACAGCACCATCAGAAGACCTCAAGATAGCGTGGTACGCAGAGGTCTAGCGAGGTGTGTAGAGAGGCAACTCTTGAGCTGACGGATATGCTTACTAGGTCTGAGAGGGAGACGTGGTTGCTGGCTGAAAAATAATAGTTTTTATATCTTGGGTGCATACTATTTCTTGGTGGGATGTGTGGTAAGGGATTTGGATGTGTATAGGGGTTTGGACGGTATCCTTAAGTTTGGCGTGAAATGCAGATTGGCTGGGGGACATCCGGTATACATGACTCGTTTTATAGAGGAGTTTGAGAGCATAGTGTTGGCGAAGTGCTATGGTGCCTCAGATGTTGTGCCTAGTGCTATTATAACTGATGTGCCAAAGGACTTGATAGACTGGCTATCCGAGCACCGGGACGACTGGAAGGCAATTGCAACAAGGTACCGTGACAGAGTAGAACGACTAGCACGAGAACTAGCAAGAGAGCGGAGAGTACCAGTCTAACAGAATAGAACATTAAATAATCTGCTGGTACACCTATACACCGTTCGCACCTAGTACTCTAAATGAGAAAAGATGTGGAATCTATTTTCCTATCACTTTTTTGATGTACTCGTATGCTTGTTCTGGGTTTTCCGGGCTACCTGTTGATACTAGTTTTCCTCTATATACTAGTGCTGGTACTTCGTCTACGCCTAGCTTGTCGTACCATATCTCTGGGTGGTAGTTGAAGTCTACTACGCTCACAATGTATCCGTCACGGTACGATAGCTTACAAGCACCATGTATGAAAGGTGTACACCAGATACAATGCTCTTCTGTTACAACAACTATGTTGTCTCTTAGCTTGTCGTTAACCACAGCTGTGCTCATAGCCTCAGAGATACAGGAGGCAAGGCTTAACAGCTCACCACCCCTAAGCCTACCTATAAAGAATACTCTACCGTCAATCACGGCTAGTGGTGCAACCCCGCCAATATCGTATGCTACTACCTCTGCAAGCCTCTTATCATACAGGTATAGTGCTATGGTTAACCCGAGCTTACCCTGGTTAACCATGACTACACGGGGCTTACGCCTAGCCCTATCCCTAGACCTAGCGATAACACCTAAAGCATTATACAGTAACTTGTCATCAATACCCAAGCATTCTTCACCAACAATTACTGTAGCCGTGAGAGCATGTATTAAAGCTTTCTACGCCTATGATTACAGTAAAGGTAGCACTTATATACCGTGCCCAACATTATTTCTTTAATGGGTACGGGTGTAAGAGATGACTCCAGGGTTAGCGTTTTACCAAGCAGATAGAAGGAGCCTCGCAATAGGCATACTAGTACTAGTAATAATAATAGCAGTAGTCTACCTAATATCAACTGGTCAAATACAAATAGGTGCCATCACACCAGTAGGAGAAGCATACGTAACAGCTACACTAAGCTTCGCCGACTACTTCGGAGACGATGAAAACCTGCCATCAACTGTTGACGTAAGAGTATTCGACTACGACCAGAACACAATATTACTGACAACACTCAACCTAGGCGAAACAAAGACTATAAGCACAACCAGCTTCGCAGTACAAGTCAATAGACCAAAGTTCTACGTAGGCGTAGACACACCACAAGAAGACAGCAAGCTCTGGTACGTCATATACCCACCAGAAGTCAATGACGATGCACCAACAGTAATTAGTGGCTACACAGTATACCCAGTAGATCTAAAGAGTGCTCTCGGAACACTACAAGCCAACCAAGAATACGCTTATACAATGAACATACTCCTAGCAAAGACATTCAACTACACAACACTACAAATACCATCAGAACTAAACATCACAGCAGGCTTCACACCATCAGAAGATAACCCAGTAGCAGTAGGAATCAACGGACAAATGGTGGCACCAGAAGACGAGACAATGTACAAGGGCTTAACACTATACGTCATAGTACCAGACAACGTAACACCAACAACAGTAGTATTTGACGGTGTAGCATACGAGCTAACAAAGATCAACGACACAGCCTACAAGGCATACATAGGAGACACAACGTTCCCAACCAATGAGACAACCAAGACACTAGGAGTAGGCTTAGACATAACAGCACTAGGAAGCTACACAGTAACAATCAAGATAGAAGGAACACTACCATCAGGAACCGAACAAATACTTGCAACAGCGTCGACAACAATCAACGTAAGCTAAACCTAAGCCAACAACACTCTTTTTAACCAAAACCTTTTTTCCCAAATCCCTAGTTCTAGGATACAAACAAATATAACTATTCTCCATCACAGATTATTCTCGGGGCACCTAGATGTCACAGGCAGTAGAGGTTGGCAGGTCGGCAGGAGACATACTTGAAGACATACTTAGGTCTAGGACAATAAGGATAATACTCATAATAATAGCAGTGATAATAGCAGTACTAGGCTATGTAACGTACCAGCCAGAGACTAAGCCAGGAGTATTCGGCAAGATATGGGTAGCACTAGAATCATACTGGTACGGCTTCGACGTCATAACACAGCAGTTCATAGAAGACGAGGGACTATCAAAGCTAATAGCATTCGCAGTTAGAACAGGTTTCACGTCAATACTAGTACTATCACTAATGAAGCCATTCTTCGAGAAAGAAAACATACTAAAAATAATAACATACATCATACTCATAGGAGCACTAATAATAGTAGTATACGTAGCACTATCAATAATGTTCCCAGTAATAAAGCCTATAGGAGACTTCATCAAAGAGGTGATACAACGTGTATGATATACCACCATCCCTTGTAATAGGAATAGTATTCGCCGTAGCCACAGCTGTGTACACTAGGTACCAGCAACTATACGATAACCTAATGACGGCGTCACTACTACTATTGATGTCTGCTCTCGTATTAACAGTTATACCGCCACCAGGCATACTGGTACCGCTACCAGAAGGATACCTAGTGATAAGCTTGCCAATCATATTCGAGGCAATGGGAGTAACACTACTAATGATAGCCTTGACACCGATAATGGGCTACAAGAAGACGCTAGCACTAGCAACACTAGTCTACAGCCTAGCAGTAGTAGCAGATACAATCATATACTACGGCGAGATAACACGGGAAACACTACTATCATCACTACTGGTAAACACGATAGTCTACGCACCATCAGTCATAGCGGTAATTGCTACTGCGAAAAAGTTTAAGCAAATCTAACCATACAGACATACTAGTGGTAGCAGTGAACACAAAGACACTATTACTCATATCAATAATACTCATATTATTCACGGCAATAAACATATCAATAAACATGTACATAAGATCAAACGCACTATACATACCAGAGCCATCATACATTCTACCAAGAGACCTAACGCCAAGGCTAAGCCAACTAGTAATAGACGCAGACAAGGACTGGGAAGGGCACAGGATAACAAATATAAGTAGCCCTACATCACCAGGTGATGCGTCAACCAAGGAGTACGTTGACCTATCGGTTCTCAACGCTGGATTAGACCTATACCTTCTAGCACAGAACGATACAGACATACCACAATACCTTGCAATGTCATTCGGGGTGCCAAACCAAACAGAAGCATACGTAGATGTGACAAGCAACAGCATAGGAGACAAGCTGGTAGGAGCATGGATAGCTCCGAGCGAGCTAAAGCTACTCAAGCTGGGAACATACACGCTCTACATGCAGGCTGAACGGGTAAGCGGTAACATAAAGGTAAGACTATTCTACAGAATGTACGATAGGCTACCGAACGGTACGGAGGTACTCATAGGCGAGTCAGCTAAAGGAGACTTGGTAAAAGCTAGAGCAAACCTCTACCTAACAATAAGCCTACCAAACGACTACGTGTTAAACGGTAGACTAGTAGTAAAAGTATACGCTAGCTACGAGAAGTCTGGTTCACCTACAACAATCAGAATATACATACAAGGCAAGGTCAACAGCAGGTTATCTGCACCAGCGTCAAGAGAACTACTAGACAACATATACGTAGCATACGATAACGCTCTAAAAGACATACTACCATACAATGATACAGCAATAAACATAGGCTCACCGACAAAGAGGATAAACAACATATACACCTTGAACATAACTACAGGGGACCTAGTCTTCTCTAATGGCTGGAGAATAGTAGAAGATGAGCAATACGGAATAGTACTGGTAGCACCGAACGGTACAAAATACGCTCTACAGCTAGTAAAAGTAGATGGATAAGCATGTTACAGTAACCTTTTTAAACAAAGGTTACTGTAACCATACTTGTCGGTGGTATGTGTGAGCGAGGACTACGAGTTCTCTGAGACCAGGCACGAAATAGACCTTAACCTTAGACGCAAGCTTGAGAACGCTTGTAAGGTTGCACTTAGACGTAGCGGGGCATCACTAGACGAACACAAGGTAAAGGAGTGCGTAAAGATACTTGAAGAGTATATTTCCGAGCCAGACGAGTTCTACCAAGCAGACATAGAGGCACAGCTAAAGAACCTCGGCATACGTGAAAGCTATGCTTCAAAGCTAGCAGAGTTCGCCATAAGGTGGAGCCGTAGGAGGTGAGCACAGCTGTGAGCCTATCACGTAGACGCATAATGTACGACCCAGAGGAGCCAGCACGCTGGGCATGCAAGGTAATACTACGCAAAGCCTATGGCAGAAAGGTTCCGCCAGAAGACTTCGACCTATGCGTAAACATAATGAAGGACGCCCTAAACAGCAACACCAGCGTTCACGACATATCACTGACGCTCTCACAGCTGTTCCACCTAAGATACGATGAGGTGGAAAAAATAGTCATAAAGGCTAAGAAGAGGGCTGGTATCATATGACCAGCCCACAAGCACAGGTACAGGAAGCAGTAGACAAGGCTAAGAGCATAGTGGTATCCAAGCTACCAGTAGAGCAGGCAAGCATGATAGAACTACTATTCGGTGATGAGATAAAAGAGCTAAAGGAGAAATTCAAGTCATGGTTCATAGGCGAAGACGACGGCAAGAAGAAGACCAAGAAGCTACTAATAGTCAAGCTAGAGGAGTCAAAACTAGACCACGACAAGTCAAAAGTCATAGAAGAGTACAAGTACACGCTACTAGTAGCTGAGCCACTAGGCGATGATGTAGCAAAAGTAGAGTTCACATTAAAGGTGAGGCGAGACAAGATATGATACCAAAACTAAAGCTAAGCCTATTCAAGCACATGCGAGCAGGCACCAAGTACATCACAATACCATCAAAATACGCAGAAGACGACATATCACCGCTAAGAGGCGTCAATAAGGCTAGAATGCTACTCTACTACGTAAAAGACGGGGAAATCATAGACCCAGAAACCAGGCAGACAGTAGCACGGCTAGACGGAGAAGTAAACGGGGACGGACTATTACTGATAATTGAAAAAACAAGTATTGAAAAACACTAACTATTTTCACATACTTATCAACTCAAACACTATTCTGCTTGCAACAGCACCTACTATTAATGGTAGCCCGAACTTTATGAAGAATGTTATGCTGTAGTATAACACTATTACCCCTGTTACAACCAGTATACCGCCTAGTACTATCAACACTATGAGTGCTATCATTGGTATACCAGTTGTTGCCAGTAGACCGCTCTCAGCTACAATGTTTATCAATTCCTCTATGCTCATACCCCTAGAGTACACATAGTATCCCACAGGCAACGCTACAATCAATAATATAACCAGTACTATCAAGAACACAGTGCTCCACAGCCCACCAGTTATTAATCCTATCAGAATACTTACGCCAACAGATACGCCAGCAGAGTACAATATAGTCTTAACGATATCGAATTCCCTGGTAGCAAAGAAGTACCCGAGCAATATACCCGTCACTAAACCCAGTATCGGTACCAGGGTGTTTGGGTCAAACTGCATTGCTTTCACCAAGTAATACATATTCCCAGCTAAACTATATATTCCTATACGTTTACAGTAATAGTATGGGATAGAGCAGTGGACATGGGTAAGACGTTAGCGGTATTACTGTTGTTCACGATAGCTGTGTCAGCTATACTAGTCATATCCGGTGTAATCTACGTTAACATAGCCGTTGGCATAAGCATGCAACCATTCATTGAGACATCAGCTGTGATAATAGGTGTTGACCCAGACTTCTACTACCAGTACCTGGCAGACTATTTTGGATACAACCTAACAGGCAAGATGATAGTATACACTGCCTTCGGCGACATGACGTACATGAACCTTCAGACAGGGGAGACAGTGACAATACACTTCATAGTGCCAACACCGATAGCACACCAAGTATACCTAGACAAGGGAGAATACCTCATAGTACGTGGCTCAAACAACGGCATATGGGCTGAAATAGTGCCAAAGAACGCCGTAGAAGCAATCATACTAGCGGTAATAGACCTAAGACTAGCATGGGCACTAGCATACCTACTAGGAATAGCGACAACACTAGCAGTACTAAAACTAACAGACAAGATATAATAGCCACAGCTGTGGACACAAAAACATGTTTTTATACCACTTCAAACAACATATACATGGTGCAAACATGTACAGATGGATTAACGAAATAGAAAAACTTGTTGAGGAAGAATTTGGCGGATATTGTAAGGTTGTTAGAAAGAAGCCATTAGGGGTAAAGAACGGCTATGAGATTGCAGAGATAGACATAGAGTGCATACAGCCAATATACTATCACGACCTTGAGAGATTCCGTAACAAGCTTGAAGAAAAGATAGGATTAGCAATAGATCCAGGCGATATCGAACTATATGCTCCCTGGAACAAGGATCAACTAGAGAAGCTGGGATACGGCTTATTCATTCACGTCAAAGCATATAAGCCTAAGTAGTTTTTCTTACATTTCATGGTTACTGTAATCGTAGATAATATATACCACTTGTTTTCAACTATTATTTTGGGGAATACAGATATGTTAGCAAAGATAACTAAGTTT
>Ga0180301_10001781_pt1 | contig 16887 bp, 21 predicted proteins | sample GuaBasSediGuay16_FD_121797 | JGI IMG/M metagenome (GOLD analysis project Ga0180301, IMG submission 121797) | Subseafloor sediment microbial communities from Guaymas Basin, Gulf of California, Mexico - Guay16, Core 4569-2, 12-15 cm | ecosystem: Environmental > Aquatic > Marine > Hydrothermal... | reverse complement strand
TCTATGAAGAGGGCACTCCTTGTTTTATAATATTTTAACCAGAAAAATGGGTAAAGAGTTTCCCCAAAAACAAGGAGGCCCTATGAAAGATGATATCTTAATCAGGGAAAAAGTCAATGAACAATTGGTGAAGTTTTCTGATAAACTGAGTGAAGGATTAAAGAAGACCAAAAAGAAGTTTATTCATCAAATGTTATTTGGAATTCAAGCCTCTAAGGATGTAAAACTTTCAGAAATATCAAGGAGCTTAGAAGAAGATATAAAACTAATAAAAACAGAGAACAGGCTATCAAGAAACCTTCAAGATAGTACATTGAGTTGGTATATAAACGATAAAATACTAAAAGATGTGAGGAATAAAATTGAAAGAGGCACAGTATTAGCCGTGGATATAACCCATATCCATAAACCCTATGCTAAAAAGATGGACTTTTTAACCCGGGTATGGGATGGTATGAGGAAAGAAGCAGTTAATGGATATTGGGTATTAGAAATTATAGGAGCAAATATTTATGATGAGTACTTGTTGCCTTTATATAGTGAACTATACTCTCAAGATGCTCGTGGATTTAAAAGTGAGAACAAACAGATATTAAAAGCGATTACTACAGTAAACGGGTATAGTAAAGGCAAAGGTATATATGTAATAGATAGGGGGGCAGATAAAAAGAGCTAATAAAATCAATGCTTTTTAATGATTTACGATTTATCATCAGGATAAAACAAGAAAGGTTATATCTCTTAGGGAATAACTGTAAGAAAAAAGCAGAGGAAATAGGAGAGAGATTTATTGAATATAACCAGAAGTATAAATTAGAGATAGATAACCAAGGTTTTAAGGAGAAGAGAGTATTGGAATTAGGTAGAAAGAGAGTAAGAATACCTGGGATAAAGCAAGAGTTCTGGATAGTAGCAATAAAAGGATTTGGAGATAGACCCATGCTTTTATTAACTAATGTAGATAAGAACCCTGTTATAATCTTAGAGATGTACTTAACCCGATGGAAGGTAGAAGAAAGCATAAGATTCTTAAAGCAGGAATATAATTTAGAAGATGTAAGAGTAAGGAGTTACGCAGGGTTAAAGAATATAGTGTCTTTTCTCTTAGCAGTGTTTTATTTCTTAAGTGTATATCTGGGTAGAAAACTAAAATTAAATATTCTTCTTAAAAAGATTTATGAAAAGCAAAGAGATTCTTTCAGATACCACCTTTCAAGCACTATTGCTTAGCCTGAGGGGTATTTAGAATTCTATTCAATACAAGATGGAGATGGCCGTGGAGCAAGAGAAAACAGCCAGCAGGGGAAAAACAATTATATCTCTTCCCCTTACTAACTTAAAAATTTTGGGGAAACTTCAGGATAATTTAGGATTGATTTTTAATCACTGCAGATATATACTAAAGCAAAGGCGTAGTTTTTGAGATTAACATTGTCTATAAAAATCAATGTTTAGAATTGATAAGAAATTTAGACGATATTGGAAAAACTATGTATTTCAAAGTTTTTTTGCTGCTGTTGCTATATTTGTAATCCTTTTTTTCTTTAATATACACAGGAGGCCGATAATAATTGCTTCTATGGGGTCAACTGCTTTCATTGTATTTGCTCTGCCTAAGAACTTAACAGCCAAGCCAAGAAGAGTTGTGGGGAGCCATCTTGTAGGGCTTCTTTGCGGCTCTTTGTCTGTATTAATACCGCATTCTTCATTATTGTCTTCGCTTTTTGTTTACTCTTTTGCCGTCGGAGCTTCTATTTTTCTTATGGTAGTTACGGACACCGAACATCCTCCCGCATCGGGGACAGCTTTAGGAATTGCCATAGCGGGGCCGTCTTTGCACACAATAATTGCGGTAATAGCGGGTGTAGTTACTCTTTCGTTACTGCACCATTTTTTGAGTCCGTACTTAAGGGATTTGGCGTAACGTTTATGTTGTTGTGTATGGATTACAGAATGTTGATAGATGTATGAAGGAAAATCTGTGGATTGGCATAATATATTTGGTGTTCAGGATATTGATAATTGTGGCAATTATTTATTATTGTGTGTATGAAATAAGAAAGGCACGTAAGAAAAATGGATAAAATAGAAGATATATTAAAACTGGATAGCGACCTTTCCAAAAAAATAAAGGAAGCAAAGGAACAGGCAAAACAGATTATTGTTTCCGCCCAGAAAGAAGCGGATAAGATAATTGAGTCTGCTAATGAGGAAATTATTGCTTATCGAAGCGAGAAAGAGAAAGAGCTTAATATAGAAATGGAGAAGCTTAAGAAAGAGTATGCTCATATATTCGAAAAGAAAAAAGATGAGATTACAAAGGTGTTTGATTCCTCTAAGGGAAAGTTAAAAGAATATATTATGAAAAAAATATTAGGATATGATGTATAAGTATTCCGCTGTCTGTGGGCTTTTAGGGGGATTAAGGAGAAACTCTTTTAAAGGCAAAGAGGTGACTGATATAGAGAGTCAGACTCCTGAGGCTGTACGTATATTGTTAAAGGAATATCTTAAGTCTGATTATCCTCGTGAGGAAAAGGTTAACTATATTGAGAGAGCGCTTTATGTGTCTCTTATTAGAAAGGCGGGTAAGCTTCTAAAGTTCTTAGATGCTAAGACAAAAGAGGTTATTAAAATACTGGTTTCTGAGTTTGATATTTTTAATCTAAAATTGTTAATCAGAAGGATACAGCTTAATACAGATGATGGTGCTGATATGTTTTACTGGGGATTTACTCATCTTGCTTTTAAGGATAGAGATCCGTGCAGTATTAAAAATATTGAAGAACTCAAATCGTATTTAAGAAAAAAACCTATCCTATGTCAGATATTCAACAAATCTTTTGAGAATTTTAAATTTCACAGAGATATTTTCTATTTTGACTTTTTCCTTGATGGGGAGTATTTAGACCTATTAAGATATATATCTTCCAACTTAGATTATAATTCCCGTAACCTCATGGAAAATTTTGTTAGTATTCGTGTATTAACGTATGCTTTAAGATTAAAATTCTTTCAGGGCAGAGACTCTGATGAGATAAAGGTGCTTTTAGGCCGGCGTAGGTTTCTTAACAAAGATTTCTTGTCCCGGATTATGGCTGTTTCTTCGGTGGGGGAGGCTATTGCTATCATCGAGAAAGACCCTTTATTTTCTAAGCTCAATGCAGGGCTCTCTCTTAATTTTGAAGATGATTTAGGTAATATTTTTTATAAACAGTTTCTGGAAAAAAGGGGAGTTAACTTTTTCAGCCCTTACCCTTATCTGACGTTTTATTTAAGTCAAAGGTATCTCATTGAGAAATTAGTGTTTATTGTAAACGAACAGTTCAAATAAAATTATGTTTTTTCCGCAGAAAATGTATATGGTTAGAATATTTGTGATTGATGAATTCCTGGATAAGCTTTGTGAAATGTTATATGAATTTGGGTTCATCGAAATCAAACGTGCCAGCCGCTTTATCTCTTATAAAAACGGCACACATCTTCTTGATAACAGTAACTTGATTAAAGAATGTGAAGAGCTGAAGGTGAATATTAGGAAAACGATGGAATTGCTTGATATTTCACCACTTAAGAAAAATGATTTCTTGATAAAGATATCGACGGGAGTAGTGGAAGAATTAAGGAATGATTATGCTGAGGTAATATCTCAGGTGAATAGTTTAACTCAACGGATAAAGGATAATAACAAAAAGATAGGAGAGCTTACTGTATACGCTACTATCTTAAATGCTATTGGAGAACGAGGGCTTACTCTGGGCACTTTTCAGAAGAGTGAGAATATTGTTGCTAAGGCAGGAATAATTCCTAAAGAACATTTAAAAGATGTTAAGGCTATTCATGAAGAAGGAATTGTTATAGAAATAGTCGAGGAATTTATTGGTAATGTCTTCTTGTTATGTCTTGCTTTGAAGGAAAAAGAAGAAAAGCTGAGGCGGATTCTGAAAAATATTAAGTTTAAAGATATGTCTTTAGATTTGGGCACTGCCGATATAGATGAGAGCATTAGTTCATTGGAGATTGAGGTGTGGAAACTGAGAGAAGAATCGGCAAGCTGCCAGAAGCAGCTGAATAACATAAAGCAGAAATATTCGGTGAAGTTAGCACGTGCATTATGGATTATTGAAGAAAACGAGAAAGTCTACCGTGTAATGGATAAGTTTCTTGCTTCTTCCCGTGGTCATGTTGTAACCGGCTGGATTCCTCAGGCTAAGATGATGGTCTTGGAGAATAAACTAAGTGACTTTAAAGGAGTGCTTTGTATAGACAAGAAGCCAGCCGAATATTTTATAAATAGAGGTTTTCATATCAAAGATATTCCTTCTTATCTTGGGCATCGGTTTCTTCGGCCTTTTGAAAAACTGCTTAAGTTCTATGGTATGCCCGCTTACCGCCATATTGACCCTACATTTATTATGGCCGTCAGCTTTGTTGTTATGTTTGGAATGATGTTTGGCGATATAGGTCATGGATTAGGCCTGTTGGTGCTTGGTATAGCTTTAATTTTCTCTAAAGCCTTACGTGATGCCGGAAATATCCTTATGTTGTGTGGCTTCTCAGGAATGGTTTTTGGTTTTCTCTTCGGTTCTTTTTTTGGCAGAGACGATATAGTTTCTCCTTTATGGTTTAATCCTTCCCTTAATCCCAGTAAGTTTCTTGCTATTGGTATTGGGTTTGGCGTAGTTATGATTACATTGGGAATAATATTAAATATTATTCAAAATATAACAAACAAACATATAAAAGAAGCGGTTCTTTCCCAATGGGGGATTGTGAGTATAGTTTTTTACTGGCTGATTTTATATGTGACGGCAGCGTCTGTGCGCTACCATCTTAATATTCCTGGGGTATGGCTTATGGCTGTTTTTTTTGTTCCTTTGTTTATGATTGTCATTGGCAATCTGTTGTGGAACAGCAATAGGGACATTGCAGATATAATTTTTACTCCCGTAGAGATTGTGATGAACCTGCTTACCAATACCATTTCTTTTGTAAGGGTTGCAGCTTTTGGTTTAGCCCATGCCGCATTAGGCAGTTGTGTATATCTTATTGCTTATAGTATGGGTAATATTACTTCACTAAAGGAAAGTCTTATTATAGAAGGCAATATTGGCATAATAATTTTTGAAGGGTTAATAGTATTTATCCAGGCACTAAGATTAGAGTTTTATGAATTTTTCTCAAAATTCTTTATGTTACAGGGAAGAGAATTTAAACCGTTAAAAGAAAGGGGGTAAGAAATGCGGCTGTTAAAGATATTTCAAAAATCCAATATGTTTTTGTGCTGGTATGCTTTGGGTTTGTTTGTTGTGGGGGTAATTGTTATTTTTTCCGTAAACGCATCTGCCCAGGATATTTCTACTAAGACATCAGAAACTCATGCAGGGTGGGGTTTTATAGCTTCAGCATTAGCTGTGGGTTTTTCTTCTATTGGTGCTGGTGTTGCTGTATCTGCTGTGGGAAGTGCAGCAATGGGTGCAGTAAGTGAGCGGCCAGAGCTTATGGGCAAGTCTTTAATCTATGTGGGGCTTGCCGAAGGAATTGCTATCTATGGTCTGATTGTTTCTATTATGATTTTAGGAAAGATTTAGCAAAAGAGTATAAGATGAAAATACTTGCTTTGGGAGAAAAAGAGTTTTGTGAAGTATTTTCTTTTATGGGGGTAGATACTGTTGAAATTAACAGCAAAGAGGAAATTACCTCTTTAATTGAAGAATATATGGATAAGGATTATCTTATCCTCATTTCTTATACTTTTTATAGAGAAGCAAAAGAAAAGATAGAAGAAGCGAAACTTAAATCCTCCCGAGCGGTAATCTTAGAATTACCTTCCCTTTCATATAGGCCGGAAGAAGAGTTTGATGTTAAGAAGATGCTTCAAGCTTTGTCAGGAGTAAAGATATGAAGCATATAGAGGAAGAAATAAGAAGACGTACGCAATCAACAATTGAAAAAGTTATTTCACGAGCAGAGAAAATAAGAGAAAGGGAGCTTATTCTTGCTAAAAGAAATAAGGAAGAGATTGTATCAGAAGCCAAAAGCAAAATAGACGAAGTAATAAACGCACAGAGAAATTCTTTAAAAGCACAATTAAAACTTGAATATCGGCTGAAGGAAGAAAAATTCAAAGAGGAGCTCTCTTCGCTACTTTTAAATGAAACAAAAAAGGCAGTTAATGACCTTGATGACAATACTCTCTTGGCGGCACATAAGAATCTTATTAAGGAAGCAGTAGTAATCCTTGGGTTTAAGAAAGTACATATTAAGGTGAACAAAAAAGTTTCTTTCTTAATTAAAAGCCAATACGAAAATGTGGTTGGTTTTATAAGAGAGCAGTTTCCTGAATTTGAATCTTTCGATATAGATGATTCGCTTAATTCTTATGGAGTAGTAGTGAGTTCTCTTGACAAAAGAGAATCCTTTAACAATACTTTTGAAAGAAGGTTTAAAAGGTTTGATGAAAATTTTAGAGAAAGAATATTAAACACACTTAAGAAATATGAAAAATAACGTTCCTCGCATTATAGAGATAAATGGTCCTGTAATAAAAGCTTCGCCTATGGGCAGTTCGTTCATAGGGGAAATAGTTTACGTTGGAGAGATTAAACTTCTCGGAGAAATTATAAGGCTAAAGAGTGATATTGCTACCGTTCAAGTGTATGAAGATACCGAAGGGCTTAAAATTACTGAAATGGTAGAACCGCAGGGCATACCCCTTTCTATAGAGCTTGGGCCAGGGCTAATTGGAGAAGTCTTTGACGGTTTGGGGCGTCCACTTAAAAAGCTACAGGAAACTTCTTTTTTTATTGAAAGAGGTAAAAGAGTTCGTACGCTTGAAGGGGAAAGAAAATGGAAATTTGTGCCGTCTATAAAAGTGGGTGATGAAGTCAAATCATTGGATATTCTGGGTAAAGTTCAGGAAACAATGCTCGTTGAGCACAAGATTTTATGTCCACATGGAGTAAAAGGGAGAGTAGCTTTTATTGCATCAAGCGGGGAATATAACATAGATGAAATTATATGCCGTGTAAGCAACAATGGGCAGGAAGCAGAAATCAGGATGTCTCAAATCTGGCCTGTAAGAAAGAAACGTCCGCCTCTTTCTTACCTTAAACCCAGCGATCCTCTTATAACAGGTCAGCGTGTACTTGATTTCTTTTTCCCTTTGGCAAAAGGAGGTTCGGCAATAATTCCTGGAGGATTCGGTGCTGGTAAGACTGTTCTTCAGCATCAGTTAGCAAAATGGTCAGATGCTGATGTAATAATTTACATTGGGTGTGGAGAAAGAGGGAATGAAATGACCCAGGTTTTAAAAGAATTTCCTCAGCTTCTTGATCCCCGTAGCGGCCGTCCTCTAATGGAAAGAACGGTCTTGATTGCAAATACTTCCAATATGCCTGTTACTGCACGGGAAGCTTCCATATATACAGGAATTACAATTGCAGAATACTTCCGGGATATGGGATACAATGTAGCTTTAATGGCAGATTCTACCTCCCGCTGGGCAGAGGCTTTAAGGGAAATATCAGGGCGTTTAGAGGAATTGCCAGCAGAGGAAGGGTTTCCCGCCTATCTTTCCTCTATGCTTGCAGGATTTTATGAGCGTGCGGGGAGGTGTAAAATTACGGAAGAACGAGAAGGTTCTATATCTATAGTTGGGGCAGTTTCTCCTCCTGGAGGGGACTTTTCCGAGCCTGTTACTGTTCATTCTAAAAGATTTGTCAGTGTATTCTGGGCGTTGGATAAGGAGTTGTCCTCAAAGCGGCATTTTCCTGCAATAAACTGGATTCAAAGCTATTCCGAGTTCTTAGATGATATTTGTAAATGGTGGGACTCTCAAGACGAAAAGATAAAATGGAGTACTTTGAGAAAAGAGGCAATGCTTGTATTGCATGAAGATGAAAATCTCCAAAAGATTGTCCGTCTTATAGGAGAAGACCCTCTCCCTGACAGTCAGAAACTTACTCTTTTCTGTGCACGTCTTATCAAAGAAGGGTTCTTACAGCAGTTTGCTTTTGATAAAAACGATTCTTTCTGTATAGCCAGAAAGCAGCTTCTTTTAATGGATACCATTCTTTATTTTTATAGAAGAGCTAAGGAGTTAATTTCTAAAAAAATTCCTGTAGCAAAGATTACAGAACTCTCTGTGGCTCAGGATATTTTACGAGCGAAGTTTGAAATAGCTAATGATAAAGTAGAAGAGTTTGAGGCAATAAGGACAAGTATAGATAAACAGCTCGATTATGTAAGGAGAGAGTATGAGTGAAAGAGAAATTTCAGGTGTTCATAGTGTGGATGGGCCTATTGTAGTTACAGAGGTATCCAGAGGCATAGGTTTAGGAGAGATGGTGGAAGTCCTCGTACCTGAAGGTATAAGATTGGGAAAAGTGTTGAAATTAACCCATCGATTTTGTTTTGTCCAGGTTTTCGGAGGAACACGGGGGCTTTCTTGTGAAAAAACAGGTTTGAGGTTCTTAGGGAAGCCGTTTTTATTTACTGTTTCTGAAGATATGCTGGGCAGAATCTTTGACGGTCAGGGTAATCCTATCGATGGAGGCCCGCGTATATACAGAGGAGAACGTCTTAATGTAAACGGTGCAGCTATAAACCCTTTGGCAAGAGAGTATCCTCGGGAGTTTATTCAGACGGGGATAAGTGCGATAGATGGTTTGAATTCAATTATACGAGGACAGAAGATAGCTGTATTTTCCGGAGCAGGCCTGCCTCATAATAAAATTGCTGCCCAGATATTAAGGCAGTCAAAGATTATTCAGACATCTGAACCTTTTGCTGTTATTCTTGCTGGTTTAGGCCTTAAGAAAGAAGAGGCACACTTTTTTATGGACAGCTTCCGTTCTTCTGAGCAAGTGTTAAGAAGTACAATGTTTATAAATTTAGCAGAGGACCCTCCTGAAGAAAGAATCCTTACTCCTCGTCTTGCCTTAACTCTTGCAGAATATCTTGCTTTTAATAAGGAGATGCATGTTCTGGTTATATTAACAGATATGACCAATTACTGTCAGGCGTTAAGGGAAATTTCCAGTTTCCGTCAGGAATTGCCTTCCCGGAAAGGTTATCCCGGTTATATGTACACAGATTTAGCTTCTATATATGAACGGACAGGAAGAATAGCGGGGAAAAAAGGTTCAATCACTCAAATACCAGTACTAACTATGCCTAATATGGATATTACGCATCCTATTCCTGATTTAACAGGGTATATTACAGAAGGACAGATTGTTTTATCTTTAGCTTTACACCAGAAAGGAATTTATCCTCCGGTAAATATTTTACCTTCCCTTTCGCGCCTTATGAAAGATGGGGTTGGTGAGGATAAGACAAGGCGTGATCATGTTAACTTGTCTTCCCAGTTATACTCTGCTTATGCCCGTTCCAAAGAGGCAGAGAGTCTTGCCTCTATTATTGGAGAAGAAGAGCTTTCGCATGCTGATAAAAGCTTTCTTGATTTCGGGCGTATTTTTGAGAAAGAATTTATAAACCAGGATTTTAATCAAACACGCTCTATAGAGGAAACTTTGAGTTTGGGATGGCATACACTTAGAGTTTTACCACAGAAGGAACTTAACCGATTAACAAAAGAAGAGGTTGAGGAGTTTTATCCTAAAGGATGAGTACTTTCGGTTTTCTCCCCACAAAGGCAAATTTGTTGAAGCTTAAACAAGAGCTTAAGGTTATAAAAGAAGGGTATAAGCTTCTTGACCATAAACGTGAAGTTTTAATAAGGGAACTTTTAAGGCTGGGGTTTGAGATGAAAGATTTAAAAGATAAACTTGATGAAGTATTAAAGAGAACCTACGATAAGTTTCTACAGAGTAAGAAGAAAATGGGTAGAGAAAGGTTAAGGTTCCTTTCTATACTTAAACCGCAATTTCCTTCTATAAAGTCCATAGAGAAAAGCATTATGGGGGTCCACATACCTATCTTGAGGTTACAGGAAGAATTTAAAGTTAACTTCCAGGTTCCTTCTTTATCCTGTAAGGAATTTGATGAATTCTTAGCTTCTCTTGGAGAACTGGTGCCTTTACTTTTAAGATATGTAGAGGTGAGTTTCTCTCTTTTCAGGATAGGGCAGGAATTGGTAAAAACCCAAAAACGGCTTAAAGCCTTAGAAAACTTTCATATTCCACAATACAAACGTGTAATTTCGGATATTGAGGCTGTACTTGAAGAGACAGAACGAGAAGAACTTTTCAGAACCAAGAAAATAAAGTTAAAAATTGGAGGAGGGTATGGATAAAAAAATACTGTTTCTTGTTTTTAGCATAAAAGCAAAAGATGATTTGATAAAGCAGGTTTTAGATATTGCCCAGATGCTGAAAGCAAAAATTATTGCCCTGAATGTTATTGATTTTGAAGTGATGAGGCATCTTGCTTTGAAATTGGGAAAACGTCAGGCAGAAATAAGCGTAGATTTAGAAGAAGAAGGGTGGATGTATCTTTATTACCTTGAAGAAAAGGCTAAGGACAGAGGAGTAAAAATAAACATCATTCAGGAAGAAGGTGTCCTGGAGCGCGAGCTTATAAAGGCAGCAGAGAGGTTTTCTGCTGGTATGGTTGTAATAAGCAGAGAAGAGCATAAAGGTATAGCAAATTTTAGTAAATTTGTTGAATCTTTGCTTGCAAGAATAGGCTGTCCACTTCTTATACTTTAGCTTCGCAAGCAATTTTTTGTAGGTAAAAGGGGGTATAAGATATGAAGATATCGCAGTATTTAAAAAAGGATTCTTGCATAATGAATTTGAGGTCTGAAACAAAGGAGGAAGCAATTCGGGAGATTGTTTCAGTATTGGATGGCCCGGGAAAGATTAGAGACAAGGATAAATTTATTGAGGATATCTTAGAGAGGGAGCAGTTAGGTTCAACGGGTATAGGCCATAATGTTGCTATTCCTCATGCTCGTACTGATGTGGTAGAAGGGTTTGTTATTGGGATGGGGCGGTCGGAGAAAGGAATAGATTTCAATTCTATTGATGGGGAGAAGGTGCATATTATTTTTCTTATGGGTGCCAGCACCAAAGAACTCAATTTATATTTACGGCTTTTAGCTGAACTTTCCAAGCTTTTGATGAGTTTTTCGTTTAGGGAACAACTTATGTCTGCTCATAGCAGCGAAGAAGTGCTTGAAGTGTTTGAGAGGTTTGAGAAGTAATTATAGTTTTGCTTTACAACATAAAGGGGTTATTTAGATTCGGTAAGCTCTACTATCCGGTCTAATACGCTTTTTATTGTATAATCAGGGGTAGAAGCACCAGCGGTTACGCCTATTTTTCTTGCATCCTTAAACCATACTTTCTTTAGGCTTTTTTCTGTCTCTACCCAATAACTTCTTTTGTTCAATGACTTTGAGATTTCATATAGTCGTTTTGTATTGCCACTATTTCTGGAGCCAATAATAATCATTACGTCATTCTCCAAGGGCATCGTTCTGATTTCTTTCTGCTTTTTTTTGGTAATTCCGCAAATAGTATTAAAGACTTTAAGATCTTTTATGCTTTTTCTTAAGGCATCGATGATTTTTTCTGTTTTTATAACATTCTGAGTCGATTGAACTACAACCCCTCCCTTTTTTATGTTACGTATTCTTTGTGCGCGTATGTCTTTTTTATTTGCTATTATTAAAGGGCGCTTTCTGAGATTATCCGCAATTCCTTTTACTTCAATATGATTTTTGTCTCCAATTATAATGATTGTTCTTCCTTCTTTTTCCATTGAGGAGGCAATCTTGTGTATCTCATACACCATAGGACAGGTAGCATCCATTATTCTGTATCCTAACCTTTTCGCTTTCTTGACTATATTTTTAGGCATGCCATGCGCCTGGATAAGAAGCGCTTTATTGCTTCCTTCTTTTAGACAGTTTACTTTCTTTATGCCCGATTTCTTTATGTCTTTTATGACTTCTTCATTATGGACAATATCGTGAAGCATTTCAATCCGATACTTAGACTTTGCAACTTTCTTTGCAATATCCAGTGCTCTTCTAACCCCAAAGCAGAAGCCAGCAGATTTTGCTAAAGTGACAATTGTTTTTTTCTTTGCGGGCATCTTATATCTTTTAATTATAGTTGGCTGATTTTAGAAATTGTATTCAGCTGGTTAGTATTTTTTTTGCATAACACAAGAGCTCATTTTTGTACTTTTTCTTCATCCTTGATTTTGCCAGTACTGTTATGGAACGGTCATAGAGGATTTTCGTTTCATTTATAGCGTAATTTAAGCTGCCAGTTCGCTTAATAACATTTTGGGCAGTTATAAGGTCTTTGTGGGTAAGTTTACCTTTGTTGACTATCCTATCCAGTATTATCCTTTCTTTATGTGTTGCTTTACGATAAGCGTACCATAGAAGAATAGTTTTCTTATTTTCTTCCAGGTCTGTAAGGGAGGATTTACCTGTAATTTTCTCATCACCAAATACCCCTAGTATATCATCTTTTATCTGGAATGCTCTGCCAGTATTTATGCCAAATTCACGTAATTTTCTGATTTCTCCCTTAGATGCACCAGCAAGTGTTGCCCCTGCAACTAAAGGGGCAACAAAAGTATAATATGCGGTTTTATAATCATAAACCTTATATATTTCACTCTTTTTAATATCTTCCAATTTATTTGTGGTTAAAAGAAGTTCGATATACTCCCCGCATCCGGTATAAAAAGCAGCCTCAATGAATTCTATAAGAGCCTTTTCCTTCCGGGAAGGGTCTTCTTTTATAGAGAGGAACGATTCAATGGCAATAGCGTACATCACATCGCCAATCACAATTGCTAAGTCTTCACCTGTAAATTTAGCTTTATTTTTCCGTTTTATCTCTTTTGTGAGCATTATGTGCATTGTGGGTTTACCTCGTCGAGTATCAGAACGGTCAACTATATCATCGTGTACAAGCAAAAAGTCATGGAGAAATTCCATAGAAAGAGCACATCGGAAAAGATTTTTAGGGGTTTTATTAGAAAATCCTTTATATCCGCATATAAACATAATAGGGCGAATTCTTTTGCCCTTACGCAAGGTAAAATCCTTTATATTGCGAAAAAGAGACTCGGATATACGGGAAAGTCTATATCTTTTATCTATGTAATCAATATATTTTATCAGCTCTTTGTCCAGTTTTTCTTTTAGTTTGATAAACATGACCTTATGATACCATAATTCAATATGATATTCAAATTTTCTTCAGTTATTTATTCTATTGACAGTTTTGTCAAAACAGTGTATATTTACTTCCAAGATTTCACAATTGCTACGAAAAAGAAATTTTTACATTCCGTGTTAGGTAAAATTGTTAATTTTTTTTCTGTTGATATCTGGCGTATTCGCGCGAAAGACCTTCCCCGTCCGCGTTCTTTTATCATAAACCAATTGCGTATTCTTATCCTTGCTTTTCGTAGATTTTATGAAGATAAATGTCAGTTAAGGGCATCAGCTCTTACTTTCTATTCCCTTCTTTCTATTGTTCCCGTCTTTGCTCTTGTATTTGGTATTGCTAAGGGGTTTGGCTTTGAGAGGATTCTGGTAGAGCAGTTAACAGAACGCTTCAGCGGTCAGCAAGAAGTTATTCAGAGAATTATTACTTTTTCCCAGACTTTGCTTGAAAATACCAGGGGAGGGGTGGTTGCCGGAATAGGGGTAATTGTTCTTTTCTGGTCGGTAATAAAAGTCTTAGGTAATATTGAGAATTCTTTCAATGATATCTGGGGGATAAAAAAAGGCCGCAGTATTGGCAGAAAAATAAGCGATTATCTTTCAATAATGCTTATATGCCCTTTTCTTGTTATAGTATCAAGCAGCGCAACAGTTTTTATTGCTTCTCAGGCAAAAATGCTGATAGAAAGAATATCCTTCTTGGGAGCGGTAAGCCCTGTTATTTTAGGGTTGCTTAAGTTTCTGCCTTACGTTGCAATTTGGGTAGTATTTAGTTTTGTTTATATATTTATGCCCAACACAAAAGTAAATTTTCAGTCAGGGGTTATTGCGGGAATTCTTGCAGGAACTTTATACCAAATAGTTCAGTGGCTTTATATAACCTTTCAGATTGGCGCTACAAAATATAATGCCATTTACGGAAGTTTTGCCGCTTTGCCCTTATTTCTTGTATGGCTTCAGATTAGCTGGCTAATTCTCTTCTGGGGAGCTGAAATTTCCTTTGCTTATCAAAATGTGCATACCTACGAATTTGAGCCGGATTGCCTGATGATAAGCCCTTACTATAAAAAAATTCTTGCCCTTTTTGTTGTTAACTTTATAGTTAAGAATTTCAAAGAAGCTAAGAAGCCTTTTACTTCAGAAGAGATTTCTTCTGAGCTTGATATGCCTATCAGGCTTGTAAGAGAAATTCTTTTTGAGCTTACCGAAAGCGGCATTGTAAACGAAGTAAAATCTGGTGATGCAAAAGACCCCTCTTATCAGCCTGCTTTTGATATCAACCGCCTTACCATAAAAAATGTTTTAGATTCTCTTGAAAAAAAAGGAGCAAACAGCATCCCTGTTGCAAAAAAGAAGGAGCTTGAAGCAATTACCAGATATATCAGTGATTTTGAGAAACTTATAGAAGAATCTCCTTCCAACAAACTCATTAAAGATATATGATTATTTTAAAGAGGATGCTTTTGTTAAATAAGATGGTTCTTCCCGGAAAGGAGGGCAGAATATGAAGAAACTATTTATTATTGCATGTATTATTTTATTAGCTTTTGTTGCAACTATCCTTTTGTCTAAAAATTTTATTGTTAAAAATATTATAACAGCAGGGGTTAGAGGTTTAACGAGTCTGGAGTTAGGAATAAAGAGTGTAAATATAGGCTTTGGCGGTTCAATTGACATAAAAGGCCTTAAGCTGTATAACCCTTCTAATTTTCCTGATAAACTTATGGTTGATATGCCAAGAATATATATAGACTTTGATTTGCCGGCGTTCTTTAAGAAAAAAGTGCATTTTAAGCATATAGAACTTAACTTAAAAGAATTTTTAGTGGTAAAAGATAAGAAGGGCAATCTTAATCTTGATTCCTTAAAAGTTGTTAGGGAAGAAAAAGAAGAAAAGCCAGCCAGAGAAAAAAAACAGGAAGAAATGCCGCAGTTTAAAATAGATGTTCTTAAGCTGAAGATAGGCAAGGTAGTGTTTAAAGACTATTCTCAAGGCGATAAGCCCCAGACAAAAGAATTTAATATAAACATTGATGAGACCTATAATAACATAACAGACCCTAATTCTCTTGCTAAACTTATAATGGCTAAAGCCATAGTTAATACTACCATTACAAGCCTTACCGGCTTTGACTTAAACATTATAAAAGAGGGAATAAGCGGTACGATAAAGACAACTACGGGAATAGCCACAAATGTTATTGATAAGACTCTCGATGCAGGCGTTAAAATAGGTAATACTACAAAAGATGTATTAAAGGAAGGGATAGAGAAGACGGCTGATACCATTAAGAACATTTTGCCTTTAGGGCAGAAGGATAAGTGAGTATTTTCTTAAGAGACCACCCTAAAATAAAATACGCCTGTTCTATAAAAAATATTCTGCTTTTTGTATTGTTATTAAGCTTTAGTTTATTTTTCCAGAAGAATATGTTAGCCGAAAATAAAGTTAATCTTTTGCCTCCTTCATTTAAAGGAAAGGTGTCTTTAGGAGAGGCTTTAAAGAAGAGAAGATCAAGGAGAAATTATACCTCTGGCGTTCTTACTTTAAAAGAGTTGTCCCAGCTTCTCTGGGCAGGCTATGGAGTTACAGCAGAGTGGGGGGCAAAAACGGCTCCTTCTGCAGGAGCGCTGTATCCGTTAAGGATATATATTGTTGCAGGAGAGGTTGATGGTCTTTCTCCTGGCATATATAAGTATGAGCCTGATGGGCATTTTCTGGTTAAAATATCGGATAAAGATAAAAGGCTTGCCTTTTTTTCTTCAGCTCTTAATCAGTCTTCCATAAAAAGTGCGCCTCTAAGTTTTGTCATTTGCGCTGATTTTCAGGTTACAACTGAAAGGTACGGACCGAGAGGCAAGAGGTATGTTTTTATTGAAGCAGGCCATGTATCGCAAAATATTTACCTTCAGGCAGAAGCTCTGAATCTTGCCACAGTAGCCATAGGAGCCTTTGAGGATGAAAAAGTTAAGAATGTTCTGGGGGTAAATGATACCCCTCTCTATATTATGCCTGTAGGCAAAAGATAACCATTGACACATTATTGTTTGAATCAGTATTGTGTCAATGAATCATTATTGTTTGAAACAGTATTGTGTCAGATAAGATATACCTTATATTAAGCGAGGCGGAGTTGGGATTGCTGGAGAAGGTTTTGTTCCTTGAACCGGGCCTGCAGGATGTTACTGAAACCGCGCGTCCTCACCCTAAGGGTTTTCTCGTAGGATTCACTGAGACAAATATAACAGAAGCCTTGGACGCCTTGTCGTACGCGGTTATTAATATAGCGAAGTCAGCACAGGAGAAAGACGATTATATGAATCTGCATAATAAAATCAAACAAGGTTTTATACGCAATCAGAATCTACGCCGCTCAATCGGTGAATAACCAATCAAAGTTCCTTACCAAATCCCGCTTTTTTGTTATAATAGAGGATGCGATAAATCTCGTCCCTATATATGGATATGGGTAAAATCTATATTAAAACATTCGGCTGACCTTCTATACAGGTTTTACAATATATAAAATCTCCCTTTGATACCCTTCCTCAGGCATCCGCTTTCGTCGGGCTTTTAGGGAAAAACAAAAATTTTATATAATAGGAAAATCTTTTATTGACGCCGGCGGGGGAAAGAAAATAAACTGTAACCGTTTCAAGTAGCGTTTACACATTTGGTTAATTAAGGGCTTCAATTTTATCATAAGTTAACCTCTTTGGATAGT
>Ga0180301_10001780_pt1 | contig 16890 bp, 20 predicted proteins | sample GuaBasSediGuay16_FD_121797 | JGI IMG/M metagenome (GOLD analysis project Ga0180301, IMG submission 121797) | Subseafloor sediment microbial communities from Guaymas Basin, Gulf of California, Mexico - Guay16, Core 4569-2, 12-15 cm | ecosystem: Environmental > Aquatic > Marine > Hydrothermal... | reverse complement strand
GGGTACACGTTTAAACCATACAGATATCATTCATTTAGCAACTTGATGAACATTATAAAGAAAGGAATTAGAACTACAGGTACTAAGAAGGTAGTTATTATATCCTCAGCTATAGGAAACTATCCTCATCTAAAGAAATTACTTGAAGAACTTATAGAGGGTCTTTCTCTAACCATAGCGATTCCTTCTATGAGAATAGATCTATTAGATAATGATTTAGCCTACCTACTTAGGTTAGGTGGGCAACGTACATTAACAATAGCCCCTGAAGTGGCCTCGGAGGACCTTATGAGAATCATAAATAAGGACCTAGATCTAGATAAGATATACGATAATTGTAAAGTAGCTCTAGAGGCTGGGATAAAGCAACTTAAATTATACTTCCTTTTAGGAGTACCTTATGAAGATGTAACCCATATCAGGGCTATAGCAGATATGATTCATCGTATACTTGATATAGGGTATGAGGGTATACATGTAGTTAGACTTTCTATAAATCCCCTTATACCTAAGCCTCACACGCCTTTTCAATGGCTATCTTTCCCTGAATTAAAGTCTCTTAGAACAAAGATGAGAGAACTTAAGAAATTAATTAGAGATCCTCGTGTTTCACTAGCATTTCTCAATCCTAAGTGGGCTAGAGTACAAGTCCTACTTTCGAGAGGTAATAGGGATATTGGAAAACTTCTACTTTATGTAGCAAAAAGAGGTAACTCTCTTTCAATTTGGGAATCTCTTTTAAAGAAACCAAGTCTATTAAGAATAGTACATGAAGAGTTAGACATTAATGAACAATTACCGTGGGATTTTATTGACACAGGTATACCTAAGAGCTTTTTAATTAAAGAATATGAGAAGATACACGCATTCTTTGCCTAAGAGAACTTACGTTTATAGTATTTTCGAAAGTAATATCCAGGAGCCTTATACTCACCAAAGCTTCTTAATCCAGATTCTTTAAGCTGTTTTCTTAGTTGTTTAGCGTACTCATGTGAAATTTCACCCCGAGCTTCCATAAAAGCTATTACTTCTTCCGCTTCTTGAACTGTCTTACATCTTCGTATGAAGGATATCACATCAGGATTCCTTAATTCATCAAAGTTATTACTTCTGTGGGACCATCTTATGCCCCCAATGGGAAACGTCATTACCCCATCTTCAATCTCTTTAGCTAAATGCGGAAACATTTTCTTAATCTTTTTAGTATCCATACAGACTCTCACCATCTCTTAATCTTTTAATTCCTTAAGGTTAGTTTTAAGTTTAAGCCTAAGAATCCTTAGGGCTTCATTTAACCCTTTTTCAATAGTTCCTACTCCATTAGCACTTGCAGCTAGTGCATGTCCTCCTCCAGCCCCCCCTAGAAGTTCTCCTAAAGGCATCATAATATCTGTAGCTAAGTTTATACCTGTTAATTCGTAAAATTGCATATTTGCACGTGAGCAAATCCTTAGCGTTCCTTTATTACCTCCAGCTACGATTGCTAGGTCGGCTCCTAAATCTACTAATGATCTAGCCACAGAAGCTTCAAAGGAACTTACATGTGATAAAGCTACTAACAAACGCTTTCCACTTAATTTAAATTCATATAATCTAACACGTCTAGCTCCTTTAAGACGAGCTACTCGTTCAGAGAAATCAAGAGGCTTAATAAAGAGAGAGAAAACTCTCTTATAATCTACATTAAGGGAAAGAAGCTCTGCTACTATCCGGAAAACTTCTGAGTCAGCATTAACAAATCTTCTAGTATCGTATAATATGGCAGCTAAGAGGGATTCGGCTATTGCTTTATTTAGAGGGATATTGCTAAGCTTGAATAGTCTATAAACTAAGATTGCCGTAGCCTTGGCATGAGGGTCTATTAATACATGAGAAGCTATTTTCAGGGTTAAAGGGTGAGGTTCATGGTGATCGATTATAGCAATCTTACCCTTGAATTCTCTTAGTAGGAACCTTCTTGCTTTGGAAGATAATTGTTCTAGTGAAGATGAGTCTACTAAACAAGCGCATGAAACAGATTTCAGTATTATTTCGTCTTTGTGGATTTTCACTTCTTCAGTTATTATTTTTTCTGCTAATCTCTTTGTTAGTGCACTTATACCTTCAGAAGTTAATATATAGTATTCTTTCCCATGAGTTCTTAGAAGACTACCTAAAGCAAAAGCACTGAAGAAAGAATCAGGATCAGCATTATGATGACACAGTAAGCATATTTTATTATAACTGAGTAATGCCTTAAGGAAATGACCATAATCTAGTGTTAATCCCCTTTTTTGAGAACTCTTCTTGAGCGACATTTATTCCCCTCATTATAGCATTATGAATTAATAAGTCTAAGTCGATATTTGCGAAGGGGTTTATAGAGATGTCTATATCTATGATAAGAACGTATGACTCATTTGATTTTTGCTCTATTCTGGCATCTATACTAATAATATAAAGGTCTTTTTCACTTACCTCAGTAAGGACATAATCAGTAATGCTAATCGCTACTATTTCAGCTATTTCTTGAAGAGTCTCTTCATCTATATTCCCTCTAGCTTTTAAAAGTTACTTCTTTATGCACTAGTTCCCCCTCGTAATCTACTAAGTTCATCAGATACTCGCTTTCTAAGATCATCTAGTTGCTTTTTAAGTAAACTCTCTTGCCTTTGTAGAGTCTTTATTCGTAAATCGATAGTCTCTTTCTTATCATTAAGATCAGCTAGTGCTGTTGCTTTATCAGTCTTTATCAGTAAACCTCCAACGCTTTTATAGATAGGGGTTTCATCTGAGACTTTATTTAATTCGCCAATAGCATTCTCAACTTCTCTTAGTTCAGCTTCCCATTGCTGTCTTCTAGCTATTATATTTGATAGCATTTCCTGTACTTGCGCTAATCTGGCTAATTGTTGTTGCAGGTGAGGAGGTAATTGCTCAGATGATGACAAGATTTAACACCCCTATTTCATTGATAAATATGTATCTTTTAACTATTACGTGTTTTGATACTTACTTCACTTACATTCTTAAGCATATCTATTATCCTAATATAGCTGGTTAACATTGCCCTAAAGATCGATATATGGTCTGATGATATTTCTATTATTAGCTTATCTGAAGCCTCCTTTCTTAGGTGAATTTTTCCTGACTTTCTAGGTTGACTTTCACTTTCAGGAAGTAGTGCGGAATATAATGAATTTATGAGATCCTTATTGGATATTATGACTATTTTAGCATGATAATTCGGATCTCTATACATAATCATTGAACCCTTCTGATTCTTATTAAAGGACCAGCAGGCTTTAAATCTCTCCCATTAAGAAATTCTATTACCAAATAACCCCTATGCATATAGGACGTAAGAAGGAGGACGTCTACGCTCTCAAGTACTTCTTTAAAGTTAGAGATTTCGAGATATGGCATCTTTATAGCCGAGGCTAAAGTTTCTGAAAATTCTTTGACAAAGTCAGGTTCGTCTTCTTTACATATTACAAATAAACTTTTTACAATAGGTAAGGGGGATTTCTTATGCATTTCTCTAAGTAGCTTTACGCCTTTTATGTAAATTGTAGGAGGTATTTTATAGTAGCGCAATTCTTCTATTCTATATATGACTATCTTACCTGGATTACCCTTGAAAGAGCCTATTAGAATTAAAGCATAAGCACCAAAGTCTAGAGCGATTCTAGCTAATTCCTTTAATGGAAACTTACCCCTATTCACTCTTATAGCTTCAGGCAAGGCTTTTGCTAGCTCATTAGAGAAAGACCTTATACGCCTACTAGGCTCCCTGCAGGTACTTACTACTATCCTCATCACTTAACTATAACTCTAGCTTACTTAGCTAACCTCTAGCTAGTTCTGCTTTTCTCTTAATTAGCTCTCTTTCTTCTTCTCTAGAGAACGTCTTCCCTAGTATTGTGATCGGAATATACGCGCCTCCTGTGAACGTAGCATTACACTTCCTGCATATCCATATGCCGAACGAGACTCTTCTTATAGAGCCCATTGTTCTACAGTAAGGACACCGTATTGTCTTATCACGCATTTTCCTTTCAATTAAAGCTACTTTTCTTCTAAGAGTAGCACCATATCTAGCACCAAATCGTCCTGCAGATCCTATAACTTTAGTTCTACCCATGAAGGATCACTCCTTTTATTAAGGAAGAAATTAGAGGTTAATTTACTTTACTACATAAGCAATATCTTGTGTATCCGGAATAGAGGGTAATGCTTTTCTAATTTCTCTACTTGCTTTAATAGCTATATCTATAGCCTGATGTAAATCGTCTATAGAGAGACCTCCGCCTCCTCCTTTCTGAATAGCGCATATATTCTCTGCTTCATTTATAGTTAATGTTAATCTATAGTCCATTACTGATTCCTCACGTATATTTGGATCTACGAGTATTTTATCTTCTATTTTAGCCATGGTGACAGGTATAGGTCGGTCTTTCATAGGTAGGGGTACCCATTCATCAGATATCTCTATCTCATCATTTACGATTTTTACTACGGGTATCTTAGTCGTTAAAAGTGCTGAAAGGACAGCAATACCTGAAGCATCTATCATGTTCCCATCATGGTTTAGCACATAAACATCTACATAGATAACCCATACTCTCTTGCCTGGGATTATTGCTAATCTTCTGCGATCAAGAGCATCACTGCTTCTTAATCCTCTATCTATTATTCGAGCTATCTCTATAGCATTTTCATCAGGAGGACCAGGTTCAAATGTAGGAGAAGCTAATGGGAGGAACTCAGTATTTACAATGAGTACTCCTTCGTTAGGAGTATCTGAAAATGGAGTGCCGATCTCTGCTTTTACTCCGGCTATAGAAATAGTATTACCCAATTTGACTATAGCTGACCCTTCAGCCTTCTTTATATAGTCTGTCTCTATAGTAATAGGCCGGTATTCATACAGTTTTCTCCCATCTAGCCTTTCACCCTTGCTAAGAAGGGCACTTATCTTCTGTTTCTCAAGTTTGGGTACGATCTCTTCTGATTTTGACATTTTATTCAACCTCCTCTTTTATTTGAAGGTACCTTTTTCTAAGAGCCTCCTTTTGTTTAGTATATACTTCTTTAATGCCTTTATTAGCTAAATTTAAAGCGGTCTTAAATTCCTCAGGTGTGAAAACACCATCTGCTTGAAGTAATGTTATCTTCCCTACATTAGGCATAATTGCAATAGGCATATCAGCTTCGCCATATTTATCTTCAACATCGTTTAGATCTAATATTATATGCCCATCTGCTTTACCAACTGCAATGGCAGTAACTAAGTCTCTCATAGGAATACCAGCATCGGCTAGTGCAACAGCAGCTGCTGAAATGCCCGCTGTTCGTGTACCTCCATCTGCTTGTAATACCTCTATGAAAATATCTATTGTAGTTCTAGGGAAATTTTCTAGAAATATAGCAGGCTCTAAGGCCTCGCGGATTACCTTTGATAATTCTATCTCTCTCCTAGTAGGATTTGGCGATTTACGTTCTAAAACTGAAAAAGGAACCATATGATATCTGCAACGTAGTATAGCTCTATCAGGTAATGAAAGATGCCTAGGATGTACTTCTCTGGGACCATATACTGCTACAATAATTCTATTTCTTCCTAGCTCAAGATAGCAGGAGCCGTCTGCGTTTTTGAGTACACCAACCTCTATATTCAGCTTTCTAATCTCATCAACTCTTCTGCCATCAACTCTTATGCCATTCTCATCTACTAGTTTTATTGGCTTTTCCTCTTTTCTTATTATCATATTCTCAACCTTTCAATCTCCTAATAATTTCTCTAACTCGATCAGTTAAACCAGTAGTATGTGCCTCCTCTTCTATTTTCCTTATTACTTTAATCGCTACTTCTTCATAGAAAGGATCTTTCGCAAAGATCCATACTCTACCGTTCTGACCTACAACTATTTGACAATCTAGCTCTCTTTTAATTATACTTATCATTGAGCCTCTCTTTCCTATTAAACGGGGGATCTTTGCTGGAGAAATTTCAATAACAGTACCTTTCTCTATCTTACCACAGGGAGGTTCTTTTGTAGATAGGAGGGGATCTCTAGTTTTATCAAATGCTATCACTTTAGCGATTATGTAATCACCTACATTAAAATACTTCTTTAAATCTTCTCGAAGCGGATCTATTGGCTTGCTGAAAGCATCGTTAACTTGCAATAATGCAGTATATGGAGAAGCTATATCAACGCTCCAGTTAGTTATACCGATATCTATTATAAGGCCTATTACTAAATCACCTACATTAGGCATATAACACTCTTTAAGAGGTATAACACTAATGGTGTTATCCTTTAATTCAGCAAGACCTAGCTTCATAGCGTATATATTTTGACCAACCCTATACACATTGTCACCTAATCGGTACATACCTCTAGCTAGTAGTTGACCTGGAACGACCATTTCACGTTGTGAGAAATAAACTGTCAATATTAATCACCTATCTCTTACTGCTTATAATCTTTACCTGACCAGTTCCATGAGTTAATTCACTAACTTTCTCTATTAAAGTTGGTTGTAAACCTGCAGGTATTTCAATCTCAGCGATCCATGAACCATCGGGTAACCATGCTTCTCGTTTGATATTGCCAATCCTACTTAAGATACCATAGGCTTTTCCGACATATGCTGGAGGAATCTTTATTGCAACTATAGCCTTAGCTATTTTGAGTGGTAGAATACGCCTTAATGCCTTTATCACATCTTGGGCTTGTTCTTCAGGATTTTTAAATGGATCTATTCTTACTCCAGCTTCTTCCATTGCACTTTCTATGCGAGTAGGAGTGTGTGGAGCTCCCGTTCTAGGATCAACACAGTTTCTTACAATGAAGTTAATAATTTGCCGTTTCTTAGCCTCGATCATTTTCTTTCTTTGCTCAGCAGTGAGTTGTATCTCTCCATGCTTTAAAATTATATCAGCTATTTTGTAGATATCCTCTGTATTGAACACCTTAATCATAGACTCTTCCGAGGCACGTAATCCTTTCTTAGCATCCTTGTATATAGTCTCGTATACTAAGACCTTACGAACATCTTTCTCCCTCCCTTCCCGATATCTCCATGCTTCTTCAGGATATACTATTATTTCAAAGCGCTCTCCATGGCTTTCATATCTAGCAATTACATATTTGCCACTCTCCACGATTTCAACCTCTAAAAGGGACTTTTAGTTCTTAGAATATCAATGTATTTTCCTATCTCATCCTGAGCTAATTTCCTGAAAGCACGAGTTTTAATCTCTGCGATACCCATTTCAACTTTAGCACTAGTGACCCCACCTTCGATTACTTTATCAAGAACATGTAACGCTAGCAATATTCCATGAGTTAAATCCATGTCTTTCTTATATTCTTTCTCTAAAATTTCTCTAGCGGTTTGCTCTCCAGAGCCTATAGCGTGAGCATAATATTTACGATAAGCACCTGAAGGATCTGTACCAAATAATTCTGGTCCATTAAAGTCTATACCAGCTATTATGAAAGCTACACCAAACGGTCTTACACCTGCATGTTGCGTGTATATTTGTTTTATATCGCAAATAGCCTTCGTAAGAGATTCTATGCTTATGGGTTCGTCGTAGATTAGCCTATTGATTTGGGCTTCTAAGCGGGCTCGATCGATGAGTATCCTTGCATCTGAAGGTAGACCTGAGAAGACAAGCCCTACATGTTCATCGATTTGATAAATCTTGTCTACAGGTTCCATTAGTGGAGTGAATTCTCGTCTTTCAGCTGCTAATATTGTACCATCTTTACAACGAATACCAACTGCAGTAAGACCTTTTCTTATAGCTTCAGATGCGTACTCAACCTGAAATAACCTACCGTCAGGAGAAAATATAGTTATAGCCCTTTTATGGCCACCTCCATTAGTAGAGGTGGCTATCATAGCCCATACCAGGTGTGAACATACTTTAACACCCCTTACTTCATGATCCTAACCTCTACAGTATTCACTACATTTAACCCATTTTTCTAACTCTAAATACGTATATAAACTCTTCATTACTATAAGGAAGGGGAGGATAGCTCTTTCAATACTTTTGGAAGGAAATATTCTACTACTTTTCGTGTGAAGCCTATATTAACTAATTTTTCTTTAAGTAACTTCACTTCCTTTATCCCATTCTCAAGCTCTCTTCTAACTATTTCCTTAATAGTTTCTTTATATTCATGGGGATATACTATCCATGCATCAACTAAATCTACATAGAAGTCAGGTTCAATCTTACACCAGGGCTTCTTATGCAATACTCCTATTTTAATATCTCTTGCACCGTACTCCCTAATATGATCTCGCGCGATAATAAGACTACCTCCAGTATCGGCTACGTCATCGGCTAATAGCACTTTCTTATTTCTGACATCTGTTGTTACTGGTTGCTTTATACGTGGTTTTTCCATGGTCTTACCTATGCTTTTATAGAATTCAATTCTTATACTAGCAACTTCGGAGATGCTTAAGAAGTCACTAAGGAGTCTAGCTATGACCCAGCCGCCCCTAGCAATGCCTACGATGACATCTGGCCTATAACCTGACTCCTCTATTTTTTCTGCTAATTTAACTGTAAGCCAGTAGAGGTCATCCCACGTTAGAACTAAGAATTTTATAGATACCACCTCGGATAGCAGTTCTCGATAGCCTATTAAATTGTGATTATTTAAAAATATTAGAGCTTTAGAGGAATCTCAGAAAGATTTAGAGCGGGGTTTGATTTGAGAGTTATAACTCTAACTACAGATTTTGGATATAAGGATCCCTATGTAGCGGAGATGAAGGCAGTGATATTATCTATAAACCCTAACGTAACATTAGTGGACATATCTCATGAGGTTAAAAGACATGATATATATCATGCTGCATATTTACTCTTGACAAGTTGTAAGTACTTTCCTCTAGGGGCTATTCACGTAGTAGTAGTTGATCCAGGAGTAGGAGGTTTAAGAAAATCTATAGTTATTAGAACTAGAAGGTTCACATTCATAGGTCCTGATAATGGTGTACTCTTTCCAGCAGCAGTAGAGGATGGTATCTTAGAAATTAGAGAAATAAGGAATCCTATACTATTAAGGAGGAAAGTAACTAGTACTTTCCATGGAAGGGACATATTCGCTCCTATAGCAGCTTATTTAAGTTTAGGCATAGATGTAAAGCATGTTGGACCAAGATTATCTATAGGTGAAGTTAGGAAACTATACTTACCTAAAGCTATAGTTATAGATGACAATACCATATGTGCGAATATTATCCATATAGATAATTTTGGTAACGTTATAACTAATGTTAAAGAGAGACAGTTTGCAGACTTTCTAGGTAAAGCTTCGTTTATAGAAATATCGACTAAGTCTGCGAGATTCGTAGTACCAGTAGTTAAAACGTATAGCGAAGTCGAGGAGGGAAGTTTATTAGCCTTAATAAATAGTGAGGGGTTCTTAGAAATATCAGTCAATAAAGGGGCTGCATCAGAGGTTCTTAATGTTAAGAGGGGAGGGAAGATTTACATTAGGAGGAAGTATGACAGCGCCTTCTGAAAGCTCTACGAGGTCTTTTCTTCATCATAAACTATGACAGCGTTTATTTGAACTATCTCTTCTGTTATAGTATTGCCACGAACTGTTTTTCTTCTTCGTTCTCCTTTTCGTCTTGGGTGGAATCCTGGAGGATTAGAGAGAAGTATTCTTCTTTTACCTCCACCAGGAATACTAGGGTACATGGGGAAGCCGGCCCTATCACTACCTCCTGTAATTTTTAATTTAATGCCTTTTAATCCAATAATAGAGCCGTCTATTACATCTCCTATTCTAAGTCCTAGTAATGCTTGGGACTGAGGATCTTTAATCTCTATCTGTTTGGCAGTTCCAGTTTTAGGATCTGAAACAACGATTTTAAATTCAGGCATGACACGCACCTCTATCTTTTACTTAACTTCCTTCTTAAATTTCTTAACTCTTTCAACAATGCAATCTCTTCTTCACTAAGTATATCTTTGTATTTTTCTAAAAGGATAGAGATATGATCTTCAGGAACATTTACATATAGTATATCTCCTTCCTTAATTTGCCTTCCAACTATTATGTCACCCCTTATGCTAATGGCTACAGATGCTCCCTTCAGAGCTTCAGGTACAGGTTTTCCCCTATCTTGTATTTGCATGATTTCACCAATGCGTTTAAGGTCACGGGCTCTAGCTAGAGGATATTTAGGTTTTATACGACCAGCTAAAACTTCTACGCCAACTATAGCGGGGCTACTTCTTCTAAATACAAAGCCAGGTAATATCTTAATTACGCCTGGAAGTATGAGGGATCTAAGCTCTTTTTTAAGATCTGCTTCTCTCATTTTTCTAACCCAGTCTTCGTAATCCTCAATTAGTCTATAAATTACGTTATTTAGAAATACCTTGATACCTTCGCTTAAAGCCATTTCCTCAGCGTCAGGCAACAACCTTACATTGAATGCGAGTATAACACCATAATACTTATTCTGTTTTTTGACTATACTGGCTTCAACAATATCCCTTTTGGATATAGGACCTACGTCAGCATAATGTACGGGAATTCCCCTTCTATTAAGATAGTTTACCAAAGCTTCAAGTGAACCTAAAGTATCAGCCTTCACTACAACACCTTCTTCTTCCTTTGCTACTTTTATGCTTTCTATCTCCTCTTTTATTACTTCAACAATGTTGTCTAATTCTGCCTCGCTTGATACAACAAAGACAGGAGCTCCTGCTACTGCATTGTCTAAGTTTGGTGCTACCACCTTTACTCCAGCAGCAGCATGGACTTCTTCTACGTTAAGGAATCTATCCTCTGGACTTCGCATTTCATCCATAGGCTTAGGAAGTAATAGGCTTCTAACTCGAGTAATTATTGGTTCTTCCCTACTACCTACAACGATTAAGTCACCACGTCTTATTATACCATCATATATTATTACATCAATAGTGGTTCCAAGTCCTGGTTCTTCTTTAACTTCTAGAATTACTCCTTTAGCAGGGCCTGATTCTACCTTTAGTCTATTAAGCATAAATCTTTGCGTTAAACCAGCTAGTACCATTAATAGATCTGGTATACCCTCACCAGTAAGAGCACTTGTAGGGACTATAGCTAAAGTTCTTGAGAAGTCACGAATTCTGGTATATAAATCTGCTCTAAGACCAAGCCTTGAGAACTCACCTATTATCCTATATATTAGCTCTTCTAGTTTAGCAATTACCTGAGGATCTTGTTTTTTTATTGATTCAATAAATGGGCTATTTGGGAAAGACTTCCAACCAGGAATCCTATCTATCTTATTTGCGGCTACTAGGAAAGGCGTTCTACGTGATTTAAGAATCTCTATGGATTCATAGGTTTGCTCCTCAAAGCCCTTAAGTATATCTATAACAAGAATTGCTATATCTGCTATAGATCCCCCTCTTCGTCTTAAATTAACAAAAGCTTCATGGCCTGGAGTATCTATCATAAGGAAGCCAGGTATCTTAACCTTAGCTTTTACCATTTTTACAAGAGACCCGCATACTTTCTCAAGAGTATTCCATGGTAAAAATGACGCACCAATATGCTGAGTCATAGTACCCGGTTCTCTCAGCATTACAGCAGTTCCACGTATCTTATCTAATAATGCCGTCTTACCAACATCCACATGTCCTAAAACACAGACTATTGGAGACCTAATATACATCTAAGACACCTATACTGCAAGTTAAAATCAAACAAGCTATCCTTAGAGATTAGAAAACTAAAAGTCTACGCAGTACCTCCTGTATATCTCTCGGTCCACTTTACCTTACGTGGATCTCTACCTAATTTCAACATACTCTTTTTACACTTACTAGAGCAGAACCTTAAAATTGTTCCATCATTTTTAACATAGATAATACCAGTACCAGGCTGTATTACTTTCCCACAGAAAGAACATTTATTAATCCTTAGCATTTAAGATACCCCCTTAATATCGTGGGAAAAGCCTTACATAAAGTTACTTATAAAGCTTTTCATTATGTAAGACATGACATCATCTATTCTATACATTGCTAAGTTAAGAGTTTTCATTTAATTGAGGTACTTATATCCGTTATCATATCATGAATAAACGTTTATTAGTCGGTTTTTAATAAGCTACTTCAGCATTAGGTGATTAAGATGTCTTCAAGTAAGCCATTTTATGTCAGGTTTGAGGTCCCTCCTGATTTAGCTGAGAAAGCGTATGAAGCTTTAAGGATAGCTAGAGAAACAGGAAGAATAAAGAAAGGGACTAATGAAACAACCAAAGCTGTTGAACGGGGACTTGCTAAATTAGTTATAATAGCTGAGGATGTAGATCCACCTGAGATAGTAGCTCACCTTCCTCTTCTATGCGAGGAAAAAAAGGTACCATATGTTTATGTTCCTTCTAAGAAGAGACTTGGTGAGGCTTCAGGTATAGAGGTAGCAGCAGCATCTGCATGTATTATTGAGCCTGGTGAAGCCAAGACATTAATAGACGAGATAGTAGCTAAGGTGCAAGAGCTTAGAGTTAAGGCTTCACAAAAATGAAAACCGTATGATATAGGAGGTTGTTTGTAATGAGCATCACTGAAGAGAATACACCAGCAGAAGTTATACAAATAATCGGTCGTACTGGAGTAGCCGGAGAGGTAACACAAGTACGTTGCAGAATATTAAGTGGATCAAATAAAGGTAGAGTGATAACTAGAAACGTTAAAGGGCCTGTTCGAGTAGGCGACATACTTATATTGAGAGAAACAGCAAGGGAAGCTAGAAAGCTTACAGCAAGGTAAAATAACCATCATTTTAATATTCTCTTTCTATTATCGAGATATCGCTTAGAGTATCATCTTTTATATTTTTATTTAAACTAGACTAGTTACCTAACAGAGAAAATAAGTTGATGGCATTTATGATAGACCCTAAGGTAGCTACACTTATTTTCGAGAACCAGAAAGTCAAAGTAAAGATAAGGAAGCGTATTAATCTAAGGATAGCAGGAGTGGACTTCTCTCTGTATGATATAGGAAACAAGGTAACTATCCCTCTATGGCTAGCTAAAGTTTTATCTAAAGAAGGGGTGGTGGAGCTTGACGATGAAAATTATGTGAGATTTGATACTATAATGAAGTATTTATGGCGGGAAGAACATTCCCCTATTCCTACAGAATTGCCTGAGGATTTTTTCTCTAAAATATCATTGACTCTTCAAGCTTCATTAAAGGATGAGGAGAATTTTAGTAGATTGAGAGAAAAGCGACAGATCTCACTAATAGTAGAAGACCTTTTGAGCTCTAGATTACAGAAGATTTTTTCAGCTATTAGGATGAATGCTGATTTAAGTGAATATTACGGGAAGCTAACTATTGAAGAGAGAATTTTACACGATATATTAAACAGACTTTTCTCCAATTGGCGTAAAGTGATAGAAAGATTACTTAAGGGGATTCCTAATGGAGAAGGAAGCTAGCAGTGGAAGTGGTGAAGCCCTACTTCTTTCAGATCCTAGACTAAGATTCATCGAATTCTATAGATCTTTCGAGGATGAAGAAGGAAGACTAAAGTATAGAGAACGTATTAGGAGAATGATCCTACTTAAGCAGAGAAGCTTAGTTATAGATTTTCCAGATTTAATGATATTCGATAAAGATCTAGCTAGGGAGATCATAGAAAATCCTTTAGTCTATATAAATGCTGCAAATAAAGCTATAGCAGATATCGTAAAAATTGAAGATACCGAGTATGCAAAAAAGGTAACATTTAATGCAAGATTTAGAAAGTTACCTGAAGTAATCCCTCTAAGGAATCTTAAAGCAGAGTACATAGGTAAGCTCATAACAATTGAAGGGATACTAACTAGAGCTACACCAGCAAAGCAACAGATAGTAGAAGCTATTTTCCAATGTGAGAGTTGTGGGGAGAAAATAATCATAGAGCAAGAAGACAATATTCTAAAGCAACCAGTAAAGTGTCCTAATCCAGCCTGTGGACGAAAAGGGCCTTTTCACCTTTTAGTAGAGGAATCTAAGTTTAGAGACTGGCAAAAGTTAGTTATACAAGAGAGACCTGAAGAGTTACCTCCTGGTCAGTTACCACGTAGTATAGAAGTTATAGTCAAGGATGATTTAGTGGATAAAGCTAGACCAGGAGATAGGGTAAGAGTAGTTGGAATACTTAATGTGAAGCAAGATAGAATTTCTCCTAAAGTTAGACTTTCTACATTCTCTACATATCTTGAAGCTAACAATATCGAGGTTTCTGAGGCGGGTATAGGAGAAATAGAAATAACAGTAGAGGATGAACGAAAAATAATCGAATTAGCTAAAGATTCAAATATTCATGAACGCATAATACGAAGCATAGCTCCTTCGATATATGGTTATGAACATATAAAAGAAGCGATAGCTTACCAGCTATTTGGTGGAGAACCAAAAACATATCCAGATGGAGTACGAGTAAGAGGGGATATACATATACTACTTATAGGAGATCCAGGTACTGCAAAAAGCCAATTACTCAAATATGCTGCCAGATTAGCACCTAGGGGAGTATATACATCAGGTAAGGGATCCACAGCAGCAGGACTTACAGCTGCTGTAGTAAGAGATAGATCAACAGGGGAGTTTTACCTAGAGGCAGGTGCTCTTGTCCTTTCTGATAAGGGAATTGCATGTATAGATGAATTTGATAAAATGGACAGTGAGGATAGGGCAAGTATGCATGAAGCCATGGAACAACAAACTGTTAGCATTGCGAAGGCAGGCATAGTTGCTACATTAAATGCTAGATGTGCGGTTTTAGCTGCTGCTAATCCTAAGTATGGACGATATATCCATGAGAGAAGCTTTAATGAAAACATAGACGAAAGAAAACTCCCTCCTACTATACTCTCTCGGTTCGATTTGATCTTTGTACTTACAGATAAGCCAGAAAGTGAGAGAGATGCAAAACTTGCAGAACATGTCTTGAAGCTTCATGGTGGTACTTATATTGAAGAAGAGGATATAATACCTCCTGAGTTACTTAAAAAGTATATAGCTTATGCTAGAGAGAAGATACACCCTAGGCTTAGTCCTGAAGCAATTCAGAAAATAAAAGAGTTTTATCTTGAAATGCGTAGCAAAGCAGAAGGAGGAAAGTCTCCTGTACCAATCACTCCAAGACAATTAGAATCCCTTGTAAGAATCGCTGAAGCCCGTGCAAAGATGGCTCTTAGAGATATAGTAACAGCAGAAGATGCTGAAGCTGCCATAAGATTAGTTAAATTATACCTCTCTAGCGTAGGTTATGATGAAGAAACTGGGAATATAGATATAGATATAATAATGGTAGGAAAGCCAAGAAGTCAGCAAGAAAAGATAGTAAAGTTAATGGATATAATAAAGATGTTAGAAGAAAGCAGAGATGGAGAGCCTGTTCCTATAGATGAGGTTTACGAAGAAGCAGAGGTACAAGGACTAGCTCGCGAGTTCGTTGAAAAAACTATAAGACGAATGAAAGCGGAAGGATTAATTTACGAGCCACGACCTGGATATATAAAGAGGACTTGAGAATGAACATAGATGAACTACCAATACCCAAAGAAGCTATCGAGTTACTCAAAAGAAGAGGTATAAGGGAACTTTATCCACCACAGGAAGAGGCAGTAAAGAGAGGATTACTTAATGGAACAAATTTAGTGGTCTCCATACCTACAGCAGCTGGTAAGACTCTAATAGCAGAATTAGCTATGTTAAAAACCATATTGGAGGGAGAGGGAAAAGCTTTATACATGGTACCTCTTAAAGCATTAGCTAATGAAAAATATCAGGAATTTAAACAATATGAAGAATTAGGGATAAAGGTCGCAGTTTCAACAGGAGATTATGATTCAGCTGATCCTTGGCTCCAAAAGTATGATATTATAATTTCAACTAATGAAAAGGTAGATAGTCTTTTGAGACATGAAGCTCCTTGGATTAAAGAATTAAAAATTGTAGTTGCAGATGAAGTTCATTTAATAAATTACGCAGATAGGGGACCCACTTTAGAGATAGTGCTTACAAGGTTACGAGAAGTTAATCCTAGACTCCAGATATTAGCGCTAAGCGCTACTATAAGAAATGCAGAAGAACTAGCCTCTTGGCTTAACGCTCGTTTAGTTAAGAGCACATGGCGTCCAGTCTTACTTAAAGAGGGAGTATATTATGATGGTAAAATATTTTACGGTGACGATGAAGTAAGAGAAGTTTCTGCGAAATATAATAATCCTCTAGTAGATTTAACACTCGACGTACTAGGAAGTGGAGGAGAAGTACTAATTTTCGCTAGTACAAGGTATATGGCAGTAACAACAGCTAGAAAGCTCAGAGGGTATATCTCAAGGCTTCTCTCTCAAGAGGATAAAAGGAAACTAAGAGAAATAGCTATAGAAATATCAAGTGTTTCAGAGAGAACTTCCATAAGTGAGGAACTAGCAAATGATGTATCTAATGGAGTTGCTTTTCATCATGCAGGACTTTCATACATACATAGAAAACTTATCGAGGAGAACTTCAAGAGAAGGCTAATAAAAGTAGTGGTAGCTACACCTACATTAGCAGCAGGAGTGAATTTACCTGCAAGAAGAGTAATTATTGCTAGTTATAAACGTTATGAGCCTGGACTAGGATCTTACGAGATCCCTGTTCTAGAATATAAGCAAATGGCAGGAAGGGCTGGTCGGCCTAGATATGATAAAGTAGGCGAAGCGATATTAATAGCTAAATCGTCTAATGAGGTGGAATATCTTCTTGAACGCTATGTTAGAGCTACTCCTGAGAAAATATGGTCAAAGCTAGGTAGTGAGCCAGCACTTAGAAGCCATCTATTAGCCATTGTGGCTTCAAGAGTTGTAACCAGTAGGAAG
>Ga0180301_10001779_pt1 | contig 16902 bp, 13 predicted proteins | sample GuaBasSediGuay16_FD_121797 | JGI IMG/M metagenome (GOLD analysis project Ga0180301, IMG submission 121797) | Subseafloor sediment microbial communities from Guaymas Basin, Gulf of California, Mexico - Guay16, Core 4569-2, 12-15 cm | ecosystem: Environmental > Aquatic > Marine > Hydrothermal... | reverse complement strand
TCTCGTCTCCTTCTACTGGAATTACTGGTAATCTCATTCCAATCACCGAGAAAATCAAAAATCAATGAGATTTATTAATTTTACTGTTTATTGTTGCTTTATTTTTGATTTAGAGTTGTTTGGATTTGTCCCGTTGGAATAGAAGATGAATTAGCTATCTGTTTTGAGTGTAGAGTTGTTTGAGTGAAGATTGGAGAGTGAGTTGGTGGAACACCTTAATTCTTTATTATTTGATTGTAAAGGACTGTAAATTGACTTAAACAGAAAAGATGGAATTGCAGCTATTAAGCCCAGAAAATGGGAAAGGGAGGAGTTGGGGGAAAAAATGAGAGTACGTTTAGCTGGTTAGGCTGTTAGGCTGGCAATAAATAAAATCGTGAAATCGTTAATTGTTGTGCAAGAGGAAGGCTTTGATTTTTTATTTGATTTAACTATTATTAATTCTCTGTTAAAACGTTTTAAAATGTTAAAAACGTTAAAGACTGTACATGCCCATGTCCGGTAATGATAGATAAGAAATCTGTAAACATTTTCAGCTCAGTAAATGATACCGAGGATTTTTGGTTTGTGGCTGAACTGGTAAACTGATTTTGTAATAGAAGTTCCTCCGCAGAAAGTACGTTGACTTGACAATCGTGGCTGGCTAATGGACTGGCTTCTCGAGATATCCATCAAAGGTTTAAGTTAAATTTGGGCTGGATGGGAAAATAACCGGGTGATCGGAGATTGTCACATTGAAAGCTGCTAAACAAAGTGCACGATTGCTGTTCAGATTCGTTGAATGTTTGTGGCTGGCTGAGATTATTTGGCAGTTCGATTAATTCAGTACTTTAATCACAAAATTTAAGTAATTTAAAAATTCGTGAATGATGTTTCCTGGTTATCCCTTTATGTTGACTCAGTTAGGGCGCTATGTAAAATCAACATTGCAATGAGCTGGCTTATTAAGCTGGCATTAGCCATTAGGCCGATTAAACATATCAAAAGATTATAGGCTTATAATCGATTAAGAGGTGTTGACTTAATGTTTGCAATGAGCAGACTATGGTGACTTAATACATCAAAAAGTTGGGTTTGGATGGGCAAATTAAGGTGGATTATAAACTCGGTATGGATCTCGGCTCTATGATTTTATTTCTAGACTGAATATTTACGAGAGAACTTCTTTTTAAAAGGCTGTAAAATTTTATTAAACTTTATAAAATCAAATAGGAAGATTTTTTAAAAATTAGGGCAATATAATGAACCTCTTTAATTTCGAAAGTTTGTTAATAAAAATAAAAATTGTATAGCTTATACTTACTTCATCCATTTTTGCCTACTCGGAAAACAATGATTTATTTAGATTATTGAATCTGCAATTAAGCTCCTTTTACCGAAATATACTATAACTATGTTTTTCAACAAAAATCTATGGTTATATGGACCTTATAAAAAATAAAACTTCAGAAAAACATTTGTAACTTATTAAGACTAAATAATCAAAAATGCTCTATAATTTAATTTTAAATACTTCTGGAAAAATTCAAGTATACTGAGTACAGGCAAAATAGACAATGATGAGTGATGATGTCAGATGTTAAGTGTTAATGCTTTGACTTATAGTTGACTAAATTCTCTTTAAACCCTCCATTCAGCTAACGGAATTTTATTATATTACTTGGGTTATAACTAGAAATATCGAGAATTCAATTCTGTAATTTTATGGCTTTAAACCGATTCAATTGTTGAAAAATAAAAACAGAGTTGTCTACTTTTCAATTTCATCATTCAATGCCAAGCGACATAGATGTGGAGTAACTTCTGAAGGGGCTCGGGGAGAAATTCAGGGATTTTGCAAAATGGATGTCCAAGTTATACTAAACGAGATGGGCATCAAAGCATGCGATTATGGTTTTGAACATAGCAGATTCGAAGGCACACATAGCGAAGTAGCAGTAGATGTGAATGATGTTAGATATAGATTATTTTATTTGAATATTTCGATTTTATCTGTTTTAAGTATTGCTCCTGAAGATAGGTGAACATATGTTGTGACATTACTCTCCACGCCTCTAATTGATGTGTTACTTGGCCAATCATCTTCGAGAATAAAATAATACTGTATTTGATTATCCTTTTGAACTATATTCCCATTTTTGCTAACTATACAGGGATAGGAATTACCTCTTTTATCTATGTATTCTTCTCCGTACCATTTATATAGTTTATCTCCACTTATTAGATAGGATTTGTTATTGCTATTTATTTCTACATATAATATTTTATCTTGTATGTTACTTTTGCTCCGCAGAGCTATTAACATCTTACATTTTTTAAGTTCTTGAAAATCACTCGAACAAACTATTTTTTCTCCGACAAAAATGTCTACCTCTTCAATTTTTATGAGGGGTTTATAATCTTTAGTATTTAATTCTTTTTTGTTATCAGTCAAGCTTAGTCCTATCCCTATGATTAAAAAGACCAACATTAGGGTTAAAAAATAACCTCTCTTCATAATCCATCACCACTCAATTTTACTTTCTGAAGCACTATAATACCTGCCGCCATACAAAGCCCAACCAAATTTAGTTTTATGTTTGGAAATAGGAGTAGAACCAAACTAAACAAATATGGAGTTGTCAGATAAATCTTTCTAACGCGAATTGCAAGAGTGGATATGATATACATAGCGCACAATGCACTAACAAATGTAATTACGATTAAAACTGGATTTCCCTTTAATAATAATGCATTGTTAAAGGCAAATATGAAAGGCACGATGTAGCCAGCGTATACTAATTTTAATCCTTCAATTGCAGTTGCCATCGGTTCTGCTTTTGCTACACCTGCAGCCACATAAGATGTCACAGCAACCGGAGGGGTGACAGAAGCAAGGTTTGACCAGTAAAATATAAACATATGGGCAACTAATGGTTCAAGCTCTAGCTGGATTAAAGCTGGAGCTGTCACTCCTGCTGCAACAATATAAGCGGCAGTCGCAGGTAAACCCATTCCCAGAATGGCGCAAAGAATTGCTACAAAAATTAAGGCCAAAACAATATTCCCTCCAGATAATGTGACAAGAAACGAAGAAATTTTAAGTCCTATTCCAGTCAAGCTTACTACGCCAATAACTACTCCTGCACACGCACAAGCCGCAGTAACACTCAGCGAATTAATAAATCCAGTTTTTAAAGCATTTATAAGCTTTGAGAAGTTCAATCGAGAACTTTTTTTCAGCATTGAAACAGCAATGGTTAATAAGATACAATAAAAAGCGGAATCTCTTACAGGATAACCTGTAAAAATTAGATAAACTAGAGCAATAATAGGCATATATAGATAAAAATAGCTTGTAAGAACATCTCTTATTTTTGGTAATTGGTCTCTAGGTAAACCTTTAATACCTTTCTTAATAGAGTAATTATCTACAGATATCAAGACAGCTGCAAAGTATAATATCGCTGGTAAAACAGCAGCTATTGCAATCTGCTGGTACGGAATTCCTAACAATTCTGCCATCACAAAAGCTCCTGCACCCATTATTGGTGGCATTAATAAACCACCTGTTGAAGCCGCAGCCTCAACAGCACCAGCAAATTTTGGTTCAAATCCTAATTTTTTCATCATAGGTATTGTAAAAGTGCCGGTCGTTACAACATTAGCTGCGGACGATCCTGACATAGTTCCAAATGCTGCACTAGCAAACACTGCAATCTTAGCTGGCCCTCCCCTAGTCCAGCCAAAGAGTGATGTTGCCCCTTTTACTATAGCTTCACCAGCTCCTGTTTCTACAAGAAATGCTCCTAAAATTACGAATAAAAAAACTATTTCAACTGCAACACCTGTAATACTTCCAAAAATACCTTCCGTACCCATGTATTCTAAAGCTACTAATCTCTGAATAGAATATCCTTTATGGTATAAAATTCCAGGGAGGTAAGGTCCAACAAAAACATAAATTAGGAATATAATTGCAACAATTGGTAATGCAATCCCCACTGTTCTTCGGCAAATTTCAAGTATCATAATTATTGATATTATACCAAAAATTACATCTAAAGTTGTTGGAAAGGCTGTTCGCCAAGGAATTTTTTCATATTCTATTAGCACGTAGAGAAAGGAAAGAGCTCCTATACTAGCTAAAATTATGTCAACAGTCATATATTTAGATCTGTGCATAAACAAGGTTATTACAACTGTGAGTAACAGAAAAAGAGCTCTTAGAAAGTGAGGCTCAAAGAAACCATAGATTATTGCCCAAATGATGAATATGGATACTGACGCGATCATTGTTGAAAAAATAATGTTAGTCTTGCTATCGTCCACCCTTGATTGGTCCCGTCTCATATTTCCGCTCTCCTTTTGAATTAAAAATTATTATATAAAGAATTACTTAAGCCAACCTATTTCCTTATAGTACTTTTCTGCTCCAGGATGCAAAGGTATACCCATATTCAAAATTGGATCTAACACAACCTCTTTCCTGCTCCATTCTTTTGCCCTAGAATGTGATTGTGCCACTTCCATATAATGTTCTAAAGCCGTTTTTACAACTTCATAAGCTACTTCTTCAGGAACATCTTTATGCGCAAATGCAACTGTATAGCCAGCTACAGTGGGAACAGGCTTATCTTGTCCCTTATAGGTTCCGGCGGGTATTTCAAAATACATGAAATAAGGTCTTTCTTTTGCGAGTTTTTTACCATACTCAGGTGGATACTCTATTAGCCGTATTGGATGTGTTACCTCTAATTCAAGCACTTTTGGAACCGGATATCCTGTACTGAATATAGCCATATCGATTTTTCCCGTTTTTAGTGCATCAACAGCGTCAGAGTAGGATATGAAGTAGGGCTCAAAATCATTATAAGTAATTCCCAGAAATTCTAAAGCCTCTCTCACTCTTAATTCACTTCCACTGCCTTTTACACCAACTGCAACTCTTTTCCCCTTTATATCCCAGATTGACTTAATTGAAGAGTCTTTTAGAACTACTGCTTGTACTGCTGTTATATAGTACGTGTGTATTGCACGTAGGTTTTTACGAGGTTTTCCTTCCCATGCCCCCATACCATAGTATCCTTGGTAAAGGGAAACCGAACCTGCCATTCCCATATCCAGTTGCTTCGAAGCAACCAAGTCGATGTTTTCAACACCACAATTTGTTGTTTGAATATCTATAACTACATCTTTTGCATATTTATTCACAACACTTTGAATCCCAACTGCAATTGAATAAGCAGCCCCTCCTACCTTACATCCTCCATAATATATTGTTGTCTTAGTTTTTTGTTCCGTTGGAGTTGGAGCCACACCTTCTTGTGGCTTCTCCTGAACGCAGCCAGCAAAGAACAAGCCAACACTTAAAAAAGCTACTACTAATATTCTAAGAGCCCGATTCCTTTTTTTATTAAACATTTTTACACCCCCACTCACCTCTAAATCCTTGTTTTTCTAGTTTTGAATAATCATGTTATTATCAATAATAAATTTTTCGGTAAATGTTTACATAATTTGGCAAAAACGTATAAGTTTTCTAACGTTTTTATTTTTCTAGGTTATAACGGTTAAAAATTACATGTAATTAAAATTTCCAAAAAGTATCAAACATCTTTAGAACTAACGAAAAATTTGTATAATGTATTTTAAGATTAGATACTATGGATGAAACTATTTGGGTCACGATCACCCTGCTCATTTTGTTCGCCCTCGTAATTAGAGGTGTTGATTTTGGTTATGCCATAATATTTTCTACAACATTATTTTTACTAATAGTATCTCCAAACAGCCTGTTATCAACTTTGTTGGGAGCTCTAACAAACTCTAAAACCATTGAACTAGCAATTGCAATCTCTCTAATCAACATACTTGGATTTATGATGAAAGAAACTAAGCAGTTTGATGAAATTGTTAACTCTTTCCGATCTTTCTTGAAAACAAGCCAGATCATAGTAATAATTCCTGCACTATTTGGACTCCTTCCTATACCAGGTGGAGCTTTGATGTCTGCAACTCTTCTGGAGGAGTTTAGAGAGAGAGTTAAAGTAAGAGTAGAGATTTTAACCATCACCAATATTTGGTATCGGCGTGTTATTGGGTTTGTTTACCCACTTATGCCGAGTATAATATTTCTCTCAAAACTTACAGAGATCAATATTTACCACATCATCATCTATCAAATACCTACATTTTTATTTGCTACAATCATAGGACATTTTCTTGTAAAATTCGACAAGAACGATTCAGAGGAATTTCGCAAGAAAGAATCTATAATGAAGGTTTTAAAGAATGTTATGCCACTGATACTCCCAGTAGCCTTATCAATTTTAGGTGTACCTCTCTTTATTGCTATTTTTATAGGTATCACCACCTGTCTTTTACAGCACAATAAACCTACATTCAGGGATATATTGATTTTTTTAAAGCGAGGATTTGATATCAGTATGTGTTTAGCAATTATTGGTATAATGTACTTTATAGAAGCCCTCGAAATTTCTGATGTAGTGAATTCCGTATATCCTATGATTGAATCAAAATTTCAGCCAACAATTGTGATCACACTGCCATTTATTATTGCACTCCTAGTTGGGTCTATGCTTGCCAGCGTATCTATCTCAGTCCTGTTACTATCCCCTTTTCTTCACACACCACATCAAATATCATTATTATATGTTGCTTCAATATGTGGATCAGTTGTCAGTCCACTAAATCTTTCTAATATTGTGACTTTGAAGTGCTTCAAAGTACAATATAAGCGATTTCTTCCCAAGATGTTACTTATTGCTACATTGGCCTTACTTTTTCATAGTTTATATCTTTTAATCCTCTTTTTCCCCAACTTTTAGGATTTCCCAAATATTTTTGTAATCATTCTAAAACAATCCATAATAGAGTGACAGATTGGAAAACACTAAGGTTTTTATAATGAATCTTAAAAAGTTTTATTATGCTTAAAGGAGGTGTCCATGTTATTTTTGGTGGAATGGAGTATGACAGAGTTGTAAGACCAATAATATCTCATTTTCCCAGCCAAAAAATAATTGTTTTTGTAAGTGGAGGCAAGGAGTATCCAAATTTATCTGGTATAGCTCTTAGCTTCATGGAAAGATTAAAGGTTCTTCCGGTAGAAATAATAATTAAAGAACTGGATATGCATTCATTTAATACAATATTTGAAAACTTGATTAGACATGCTCTTGAAGAGTTTCTATTTGGGAATGATAAGATATATATAAACATTTCTTGGGCACCACGGCTTGCAGTAGCAGCCGCTCATACAGCAGCCTGTTTCATAAATAGCAAAATTTTGGAAGATATTTTAGATGAATTGAAGTTCGGGAATATAGAAATCTATTATGTCAAACCAGAAAAATACTTGATGCCAGATCTCATTTCTGCTATGAGAGCAGGTTCTCAGAGCGAGGTTGAAAACATATTTCAAGAATTTGAGCAAAGCGGGTCTGCGTATGGAATGAAAGCAATTATCAAGGTACCTTCTTTCCCGCTTGAGTCTCTAACAATTTTAGATATGGCTATATTGGAAACAATAGCTGAACATAAAGAAATTGAATCTATACAATCTTTAATAATTTCTTTAAAGGATAAGAAATATAACATAAAGAGATCATCTGTTCAGTATAGAGTTGAAAAACTTCTTGAAAGAAAATTAATAAAAGCTAAGAAAGAAAATAAAAAAATATCCTTATCTACTACAGAAGCAGGACTAATTTATCTTATGTATTACAAGATTTTAATGGACTTTAAGGATAAATTAAAGTCAAATGATTCATAAGAAATAAGATTAACGTACAAGTTCTAATAGCTCCCTCACATTTTTCAGCTTCTCCAGTCCTAATAGAACTGATACAACTCTTTCTATTTCATAATTCTCTTTTTTACCATAACAACACTTTTTAAACTTTTCAATAATCATGCTATCGTTTGCGGGATTTTCTGGTTCACCAACTGGGAGCTCAACACAACTCCTCAAAACTTTACCATTCTTTAGATGAACCTCTATTGTTGATCCTCTTTTTTTAGGATATTCTTTTCCCTCATTTGGGTCTGAAATCACCTCACACTTTTCACATAGCTCTAATACATTCTTATCCATCTCAAAACTGTTTGCTTCATAATTTTCATATACTCCTTTTCCTAATAGGGCTTGAGATACTGCATACATTAGGCTAAATTTTGCCTCATCAAAATTTCTCGGTTTAGAAATGTTTCCAGTGAGGTTTACTGCTACTGGATACGTTTTTATGATAACTTTAACTAGGTTTCCAAGATTTAGCAATTCACGGTATTTTTGATATAAATCCTTAGCAGCATCAATTGAAGGATGTATGTGTCTGCATGCTGTATAGAATTTAAAGTAGGCATTAGCAATTTCGAAGTTTATACCAAGGTCGTAAAAAACCTCTTTTCGGATATTCTCAGCCATAGCTCTAAAAAAGCCTTTATCTCCATCGAGTATATCTACTGGACCTTCAATTCCATCCTTAGACAGCATTGCCGATAACACCCCACTTTGCGCCGCCTTCCCTGGGATTAAAGGTTTGACCATTTGACCTGTGTTTACAACTTCCAGTAATCCTGAACTTTGAATACCTGCAATACCCATTGCATATCTAATCTCATCTTTTGATAGATTCATAATCTTACTTGCAGCAATCGACGCTCCAAATACGCCTGCTGTACCGGTTGTATGAAAACCTCTGCTTAAATGAGATGGGTTTATTGCATGTCCTATTCTTACCATAATACCATATCCAAGACATACTGCCAAAATTAACTTCTTTCCAGAAACGCCTTCCTTCTCACCTATTGCTAATGCTGCAGGAATCACTACAGTCCCAGGATGGCAACCACAGTATCTGTGACCGTCATCAATCTCCAGAGAATGTGCGGCTACACCGTTTATTAATGCTGCAGTTGGGGAAGATGTTTTCAGTCCAGATGCTATAATCGTTGATTCACGGAGTTTTTCTGAATTACTGGCGTATCTCTTAAGAAGTATACATAGAGGTGTTTCAGAGCCGGCGAAAATTGCACCTATTGTGTCAATTATATGCAATTTAGTTTTATGTACAATATCTTTTGGCAAATCTTCAAATTTAGTTCTCTTTACAAAACTCGCTATGCTATCAGTCAGATTTTCCATCTAATTCACCCCACCAAATTTATAGATGTAATCTTTCGCATTAGAGGTTTTATTGATTTATTTTTCTCAAAACTCTTGATAAATTGTATGATCTCATTTATTTTCTCTTTGTCAAGTTTCTTTTGACTTAAGCGTGTGAATTTTATGATTAAATCCTCCCATCCTAGTGGATTTTGAGGCTCACCCTTGGGATATTCAACATACTCCTTGAATTTTTTTCCACCTACATACACTTCAACCTGAGCTGGAATTTTTTCAGGAAAAAGTTCATCCAACCTATTATCATGGATTAACTCAATATTTTCAGCAAACTTCCTTAGTTTCACATATGTGGTTTTATTGCTGAGGACATCATCTACTTCCTCGTCGACATAGCCTTTATATGCAGCAATAGCTAAAGAGAAGGGTAAGCTCATTTTAACACCTGTAAAAGTTGTGGGGTTCAATATATTATGTCCTTTAATTGCCATACCATGACATCTGACTTTAATGTAAGTTATATCCTCGAATCTAAGATTGTTTTTCCTCATTACATTGATCAGTGCGTCGATGGCTGAGTGGAAATGCCTACAGGCTGAGTGAATTTTAAAGCCAACATTTAATATTTCAAAATTTCTATTATGTATTGTATAATCACCACTACCAAAACCAAGAAAAGCCTCAAAAAAATTCTTATAACCACTAAAAACATCTGGCGCAATTATTTGGTTATGAGCCAGTTGAGCGGCAAAAATTCCATTTCTTACAGCAAATCCGGCATGAATTGGTTTTAATTCAGTATCTCCAGTAAATGAAGCCAGTAACCCTGAGGATTGTGTTGCTGCTATTGAAATAGCATTTTTAATCTTTTCTGCATCAAAATTTAGAAGTTTGGCTATTGCAGCAGCAACACCTATTGACCCACAAATTGCAGTGGCATGAAAACCTCTATCCCTTAAGGATGGTTGCATAGATGTAGCCAATTTTGCCATAACTTCGTATCCGGTGATTATCGATGTTATTATATCCTCACAGCCGGTATTTTCCTTTTCTCCTACGCTAAAAACCGATGGTATTATCACTGTTCCTGGGTGAATTATACCCTTAATATGTGTGTCGTCCAGCTCGAGTATATGACCCAATGTTGCATTATAAAATGCAGCATTTATGAAATCTGCTTTAAGTTCACTACCAATTAACGAACATTCTGGATTTGATTTTAAAGACAGCACGAATTGTAAGATCTTTTTACTCAGTGGAGTTGATGTAGCCGCAAGACTCACTCCAATCCAGTCAAGAATACACATTTTTGCCTTTTCTACCACATTAACTGGAATTTTCCCAAATTTAAGTTTTTTAATAAGTTTAATAGTTTTATCCATCATTTATTCAGTTATGCTGCTTATTATATAAATTTTTTGCTGATTGTAATTATAAAGCGAAAAATTTTAATATATGAAATCTTTAGTTAGTAATTGATGAAAAAATCAAAAAAATTACGAAAGTTACTTGAAATAGATAAAATTTTAGTTGTTCCGGGTGCACCAAACGCACTTACAGCAATATTAATTGAGAAGACAGGGTTTGAAGCTGTTTACATGTCTGGAGCGGGGACTTCCTACTCTATGCTGGGAAGACCAGACATTGGGTTGCTAACAATGAGCGAAATGGTAATGAATGCTCGATACATCGCCAGAGCCACAAATATCCCAGTTATTGCAGACGCAGATACTGGATATGGAAATGCAATAAATGTGATGAGAACCGTTGAAGAATTTATTTCGGCAGGAGTCGCGGCTGTTCACATTGAGGATCAAGTTTCTCCTAAGAGATGTGGGCACATTGAGGGAAAAGAACTGATATCTGTTGAAGAAATGGTGGGAAAAATAAGAGCTGCTGACAGAGTTAGAAGAGAGACAGACCCCGATTTTATATTAATTGCGAGAACAGATGCCAGAACTGCAATTGGTGGATCTCTTGATGAAGTAATAAAAAGAGCGAAAAAATACATTGAAGCCGGAGCCGACATAATCTTCCCAGAATCTCCTCTATCAGTCGATGAAATGAGAATTTTAACGAAATCAATAGAGGCGCCTCTAATAGCAAATATGGTTGTTGGGGGGAAGACACCTTATTTGTCTGCCAATGAACTACAAGAAATAGGGTACAAGATAGTCATCTTTCCAAATTCTTGCTTAAAATATGCAATGAGAGCCATTTCAGATTTGCTAAAAGAACTAAAGGTAAAGGGAACTGATAAGGATTTTATTCCAAAGATGTATTCTCTAAAGGAAACATTCGACCTTCTTGGATATGAGGAGATAAAACGGTTTGAAAACGAATTTTTGCCAAAAAATAGGTGATTAAAATGTGGAGGGACTATGTAGATCAGATAATTAAAACTGATGTTTTGGTTATAGGTGGTGGAGCTGCTGGACTGAGGGCCGCAATTGAGGCTAGAGATCAGGGCGCTCATGTAACATTGATTGCAAAAGGAAACGTTCCTGGAGGATCTAGCGTTATGTCTGCCTTCTTTGCAGCAGCAATGAGTGGTGAATCTGGAACTCCGCAAGAACATTTTGAGGACACAATATTAGGTGGAGCTTATCTCAACAATCAGAAATTGGTTAGAATTTTGGTTGAGGAGGCGCCTAAGAGAATTAAAGAACTTGAAGAGTGGGGAATGTTATTTGCCAGAGAACTTCCAGAGTATTATATTGCTGTAAGAGAAGGTGGACATAGACGTCCAAGATTAATCCACGCAGCAGGAAAAGGGTCTGGAAACAGAACTTCTCATGTTTTATTTGAGCAAGCTCTTGACAGAAGCGTTGATTTCCATATTTTCACTTTTGCCACATCTCTCCTTAAAAGTGACAATGAAGTTATCGGAGCTACAGCAATAGATATGAAATCTGGGGAGTTTATTGTTATCCAAGCAAAAAGCACTATACTGGCATCAGGCGGCACCTCTAAAATTTATACTCGAGGTGCCTGTGCAAGGTTAAATACTGGTGATGGTTTCTCAATGGCCCTTAGGGCTGGGGCATTGTTGACTAACATGGAGTTCATGCAGTATATACCTCTGGGTATTATTCATCCAGGAAGTGCTGATGGTTATACTTTAGGAGGGACACCAAAAGCTAAGGAAGGATACCTTTTAAACAAATTTGGCGAGAGATTTATGGTAAGATATGATCCTGTTTGGATGGAAAAATCTACAAGAGCAAGAATGACTGTTGCTATTGCTAAGGAAATAAAAGAGGGTAGAGCTTGTGAAAGAGGAGGGGTGCTAGTAGATTTAACAAGAATAACCGAGGAGGAAAAAGCTAGACACTACAAGTATCAGCCCTATTTTCCATTTTGCTTAAAAGAAATTTACGGCGATAAAGTAGGGCAGTTCTTAGAACCATATGAAGTTAAACCTACAGCTCTATTTCAGAATGGTGGTGTAAAAATAAACGAAAGATGTGAGACAAACGTTCCCGGTCTATTTGCAGTTGGAGAGGTAAGTTCAGGAGTCCATGGAGCTAACAGGCTTGGCGGAAATGCTATGTCAGAGTGCGTCGTATTTGGAAAAATAGCCGGAGCAAATGCTGCAGAAAGAGCTAAAAAGGTAAATTTCCGAGAAATTGGTGATAAGAAGCTCAAAGAAGAAAGAGAAAGAGTTTTTGCTCCGTTAGAGAGAGAAGACGGTTATGACCCCAGAAAGGTAAAGGAAAGAATGCAGGAAATTATGTGGAAGTATGTTGGACCTCTCAGAAATGAGGTTGGCCTGAGAAAAGCAATAAATGAACTAACAGAGATAAGAATGAGCATTGAACCAAATCTTTTCTCTCAAAATAAATCTTCGAGAATGAATTTTGAGTGGATGGAGGCTCTAGAAATAGGAAGTATGGTTGATCTCGGACTGATGATGGCAGAAGCTGCGTTTTTCAGAAAAGAGTCAAGAGAGGCCCATTACAGAGAAGATTTCCCAGAATACTTCCCACATGGGGATAATGAGAACTGGTGCGTTGAGACAGGGATACTGTACGAAGGTGGAAGATTAAAGATTTTCAAGGTACCCCTAGAATTCACAGAAATAAAACCCGGAGAAATAAGAATAGAGAAAGTAGATGTTCCATATCTAACTGTAAGAGCATAGGAGGGTTAAAATATGACCATTCAAAAAACATTGAAGGTTAAGGTTTTTAGATTCAACCCAACAATAGACGATAAGCCTTATTATGCCACCTACGATGTTCCATTTACATTTGAAAAAATGAAAGTTATAGATGTGCTAAGGTACATCCAGGAAAAAATAGATCATTCACTATCTTTCACTTGGGATTGCAGGCTTTGGAACTGTGGTCTTTGTGGAGTTTCTGTCAACAAAAGACCTTGTTTGGCTTGCATTACCGATGTGAAAAACGTGGCTGTAAATGGGGAAATTGTTATCGAACCACTCTCCTACTACCCCGTAATAAAAGATCTAGTTATAGACCGAACACCTGAAATTGAGGAGATGCACAAACTGGGGATAAAGTACATCAGAAATAATCCTCCAGAGAAAATACCAGAACCGATGAATCCAGAACAAATTTCTTTCCACAGAGACTGGCATTTAGCCTGTATCGATTGTTTGGTCTGCAGTTCAGCCTGTCCTGCATTTTCGTTAGATTATGAATTTCTGGGACCCCACTTAAGCGTAAAATTGGCTAAGTATTTAACACATCCTAAGGATGAGGGCGATAGAGCAAAGCAGGCATATGAAGGTGGTATATTTAGATGCCTCGGGTGTGGTAGGTGTGATGCTGTGTGTCCACTTCAACTGGAAATTTCCAAAAACACAATGGAATTGCTTAAATCAGCCTCTGTAGAAGAAAGTCTCGCCCCCCCAGCTGTTAGAGATTTTCTGGAAAATATATACAAATTTGGAAATCCATGGGGAGAGTCGAGAGCAAAAAGAGGAAAATGGGCAGAAAATATGGGAATTGAAGGATATGACTCAAAGAAACACGAGTTCCTACTCTACGTTGGATGTGTAGGATCATACGATCCACGAGCTCAGCAAATGGCTAAGGCTATAGCAGAAGTACTTTTAAAAGTGGGAGTCTCATTTGGAATCTTAGGTAGTGCTGAAAACTGCGACGGTAATGAAGTTGCAAGGCTAGGCGAAAAAGGTTTGTTCGAGCTAATAGCAGAAAAGAACATTCAGCAGTTCAAAAAACTCGGCGTAAAGAAGATTATCACGTTATCCCCGCATGCATACAATTCTATGAAAAACGAATATCCCAAATTTAGAGGCTACTTTGAGGTTATACACTACACACAATTCCTACATGACCTTATTAAGAATGGAAAATTGAAAATCACAAAAGATTTTGAAGCTAAGGTTACATATCATGATCCGTGCTTCCTTGGAAGGCACAATAAAGTATACGAGGCTCCAAGAGAGGTATTAAAGTCAATTCCAAGTTTGGAGATAGTAGAGATGGGGAGAAATAGAGAGAACTCCCTCTGTTGTGGGGGAGGAAGTGGCAATTTCTATACGGATTTAGTGGGTGGTAAGCAAAGCCCTAGTAGAATTAGAGTTGAAGAGGCATATAACACTGGTGCGAAAATTTTAGCAGTTTCATGCCCCGTATGCTTGATAATGTTTGAAGACGCTGTCAAAACTGAGGGGCTAGATAAAGAAATGGTAGTAAAAGACATTTCAGAGATAATTAGGGAGGTAGTATAAAGGAGGAGATAGAATGGGCCAAACAATTGTAGAAAAAATATTATCCAGTAAATTTACAGAGGATAAGGAGGTTTATGCTGGGGAATACGTAACAGCAAGAGTTGATTTAGCGAGATTGCATGAGAATTTTGCAAGGGTGTTCAAGATACTAATAGAAGAGGGGTTGAGTGAGAAGGCCGAGGATATATTCTGGGATGTAGAAAAAATAGTAGTAGGACTCGATCACTACTCCCCGCCAAACAATGAGAAAGTAGCTGAAGAGCAAAAATTGGTTCGCAAGCTAATTGAAAGATTCAGGATAAATAATTTTTATGACATTAATGAGGGAGTGCTTCACCAAATTGTGCTCGAGAACTGTCATGTACTTCCTGGGATGCTGGTGGTAGGAACAGACTCCCATACGACGACTTATGGGGCATATAACGCCGCTTCCACTGGAATTGGTTATACTGAAATGGCATATGTACTTTTAACTGGGGAGTTGTTTTTCAGGGTTCCTGAAACAATAAAGTTCGAGATAACCGGAAAACCTCAAGAGTTTATTACTTCAAAGGACTTGATACTGTATATTGCTGGAAAATATAGTACTGAAGTAGCTCAGTATAAATCTATTGAATTTAAGGGGGATGGGATAAAAAATATGACAATTTCCAGCAGAATAACGATGAGTAACATGTCTGTGGAACTTGGCGCAAAATTTGGTATATTTGAGGCTGATGATAAACTTCTCAATCATTTGAGATCAATAACTGACAGAAAATTTGAACCTGTATACCCTGACCCTGACGCAGAATATGAAAAAGAATATTTGGTGGAGTACGGTGATGTCGTGCCTTTTGTTGCCAAACCCCACACAATTGATAACAGCGTGCCAGTGACTGAAGTTTCTGGAATTCATATAGATCAGGCAGTTATAGGTTCGTGTACAAATGGCAGGTTAGAAGATTTAGAATTAGCAAGTAAAATTTTAAAAGGAAATAAAGTGAAAAAAGGGGTCAGATTACTAGTGGTACCAGCTTCAAAAAGAGTTTATGCAGAAGCAATGAGAAGAGGAATAATAAATATATTTACTAATGCTGGCGCGACAGTACTTAACCCATGCTGTGGTCCCTGTTTTGGAGGGCATGTGGGTGTTTTATCTTCAGGAGAAGTCTGTATATCCGCTACTAACCGAAATTTCAAGGGGAGAATGGGATCTGATAAGGCAGAAGTATATCTTGCTTCACCACTAACCGTGGTAGCGTCTGCTGTAAAAGGAGAAATTACTGATCCTAGAGAATTTTTGAGGTGATTACATATGCAAAGCACCGTTGAAGGAAGAGTATGGAAGTTTGGAGATAACATCGACACAGATATTATTTGCCCCGGCAGTTACATGCATCTTCCTGCAAAAGATATTTTACCCTTTGCATTTAAAGCGGTAAGACCGGGTTTTTATTCTGCTGTTCAAGAGGGTGACGTTATAGTGGCTGGAAAAAATTTTGGTATCGGCTCAAGTCGTGAATGTGCAGCAGCAGTCTTAAAGGAAATGGGAATAGGCGCTTGCGTAGTAGACTCAGTAGGAAGAATATTCTTTAGAAACTGTATTGCACTGGGTATACCTGTTATTGTTCATAAAAATATAAGTAAACATTTCAATGAAGGCGATCATATAAAAATAGATTTGGAAACAGGTAAGGTAACTAATACATCCATGGGCATAGAGTTAGAGGTATCACCACTCCCACAATCGCTCATTCAGATTGTTCGGAGTGGGGGGTTAAGACCATTAATTAGAAAAATACTTGAAAAATATTAAAACTGGAGGAGAGAAGATGTCATTTCGTGGTGTAGATTTTTATAACATCGATGAATTATTAACCGACGAGGAAAGACTAGTAAGAAGTTCGGTCAGAGAGTTTTTGGAAAAAGAGATCGAACCTCTCGTTGTTGATGCATGGCATAAAGAGGAACCGTTGAATTTTAGAGAGATAGGCAAGAAGTTCGGGGAATTGGGAATGCTTGGAGCATTCATTCCAGAAGAGTTTGGCTGTCCAGGAGCTAACTACGTTAC
>Ga0180301_10001777_pt1 | contig 16912 bp, 7 predicted proteins | sample GuaBasSediGuay16_FD_121797 | JGI IMG/M metagenome (GOLD analysis project Ga0180301, IMG submission 121797) | Subseafloor sediment microbial communities from Guaymas Basin, Gulf of California, Mexico - Guay16, Core 4569-2, 12-15 cm | ecosystem: Environmental > Aquatic > Marine > Hydrothermal... | reverse complement strand
TCTCTGGGCGGAAACTCTTTCGGTAAATATCGTTAAGGGTCTTTTCGATGTCCAGTTCGGCGTAATGCACCCGCTCGATATTCCGTTCGACGACCCTTATTATCTCGAGATGAAAATCGACCAGAACGACGACGGCGATGTTACCGATGCGACGGACGAAATATTATCGCCCCGTGAAAAGCTCGCGGCGGTGGCTTACGCCCACCGGTCGATTTATTCTGAGACCGCCGGCGGCGGGACTGTCGATGTTACCCCCCGTCTTACCGGTGACGGCTCCCCCGGCGACCCGCTCGATATCGCTCAGCAGGGCGCGGCGGCGCTCGACGTTTTGACCTGGACAGGCTCGGCGTGGCAGCCAGCGGCTCCGACCGGCGGCGGAGAGAACAACTACGTCAATGCGACGGCGTTTAATACGACTAATGGGATATTAACTCTGTTCCGCTCCGGTCTGTCCGCGCTCAATCAGGACCTCGACGGGCGTTATGTCGAGAATGACGCTAACGGTGCCTGGGTTGATTCGACGACGTTCATCCACCCGATAATCTCACCGACTTTCCGTATCGAGTTCGACGGCGACCTCGATATGGGCGGCGCGAGAATAGAGCAGGTCGACGAGCTTTCCGCGAACACAATCGACCCGTGCCTCAAAATCGGCGGCAAACTTTATCGAACCTGGTCGCTCGATATGGTCGGTCAGCGCACCGAGGTCGTCGGTCAGGCTAGACTCGACGCGCAGGGCTATTTTGAAATCGACCTTGCGCAACAGGACGAGGCGAGCGACCTGTGGCTCTTCTACAACGCAATCGCCCCGTCGACGATTATCCCGTTCGTAACACCGCAGGCTCCCGCGAACCTGTTCGCAAAAATCGACGGCACGAGACTTATAGTCGGCTCGACCGATAATACGGGCGATATTCCGTTCTCTTATCGGCTTTCCGGCGTTCGCAACGATTTCCGCGAAATGACGCAGGAAGAAACCAATCGCAGAACGCAGCCGACAAGCACATTCATCGACATAGACTCCGGCGCGAAATACAACGACGAACAACGCACGCCGAACACGAAGTCGTCGCTGCGCCGGCCTACCGAGTAGGAGTTTATTATGAGATTGAAACTAATACGTTTTATCCTGCTCGTGTCCGGCCTGTGGCTTTTTCTTTCGGGTGTATCTCTCGCCGAAAGGCTCGTCTGGGACGCCGACGTATTCCCCGATATCGACCAGCAGAACGAAATCATCGGCAAACGGGACAGATTCTCAAAACATTTCCGCCAACCGGACGGCAGTTTTAAAGCCGCTATCCGTCGCGGCTCGCTGCATTATCGAGACGATTCCGGCCGTTGGCAGGATATCGACCGCGAAATACTCCCTTCGCAAGGCGAGGAATTCGCTTTCGAGAACACGACCAACAATCTCAAAAGCTTTTTCCCCGAAAATAGCGCCACGCCTTACGGAATAAGGCTCGATTCGGAGTCCGGCGCGATTAACATCTGGCTCGAACCGACGATAATCTGGATAGACGAAGACGGTGCCGAGGAGACTATCGAGACGGTCAATGCGTCTACCGCCGCGACTAACGGTAACCGGATTGCATACAACGCATTCGAGTCGGCGGCTTGCGAGTTCGTTATCGACGCGGATTTACTCAAACAGAATATCATACTGAATTCTCTGCCCGAAGAGGTTGTCGGTAAAACCGGCTTTCTCGCATTCTCCGAATATATCGAACTTCCCGAAGGCTGGGCTATTCACGCGAACGGCAAACCGGTTAAAAACGGAATGAATACCGACGCGTCGTTGTTCGTTATCGATGCCGACGGCAATCCCGCTTATGCTTTCCCTGTCCCTCGGGTTTATGAAATGAGTAACGCGACAGAGGCTCTCCTGCCGAATCGATTCTCCGAAGAACAGCCGCGAACCGCGACATATCGGGTAGAAACCGACGGCAATCGCTATCGAGTATCTGTCGATGTCCCGCTCGAATGGCTCTCCGACGCCGACCGCGATTTCCCCGTCGTTATCGACCCGACAACGACCATCTACTCCCTCCATATAAACGGCACCGGCTTTATCGAGAACAGCGACCTCATCGGCGTTACGTATCAGGGAGCTTTATCGAGCTACGGCGGCAAGATATACGTCGGTTCGGCGGACGTTATGGGCTTCTGGATTTACGAACGCGGCTGGTCGGAGTTCATTACGTCGAGCATCCCGGACGGAATAACGAGCGTGGACAACCTCGTCCTCCACGTCAACTGTTGGGACTTCAACGTGCAGGGTATGGGCGCGCTGTCGCTTAACCTTTATGAGATGGATGTCCAGCCCTCGACGCTTTCCGGCAGCCCGATGACCGTATTCAGCGACATCGGTGCGCATACTTTATATGTCGGCTCTCTAAGTGTCAGCTACAACGGATGGTATAATATCGACCTCGGGGCAAGCGCCGACGCCGACCTCCTTACCGCGGTCAACGGCGGTATCGATTGGTTCTCGGTGGGATTCAAGGAGACCGTCGAACTGGGTTCGCAATACGAAGCGGCCTTTTACGGCTCGCAGGACACCGGAAACGAACCGTATATCGTGGTCGATTACACCGGCGGCGGCGGAACGGCAGGCTCGTGGATTGGTGTTATCAGCACCGACTGGAACACCGGCGGCAACTGGGGCGACGGCACCGTGCCGACGTCGAGCGTCGATGTAACAATACCCAACTCGGCAACTACGCCGTTCGACCCGACTATCTCCGCTGCCGCGGTATGCGCCGATATCACAATCGAGACCGGCGGGATTGTCAACGGCGGGAGCGGGACATTGACAGTTCACGGCAACTGGCTTAACGACGGCGTCCTGAACGGCGCATCGAGCACAGTCGTATTCGTCGATGCCGCCGACCAGTCGATAAGCGGCACCGGCCAGTCGAATTTTTACAATCTGAACATCAACAAACCATCGGGAAAACTGAACCTGAACCAAAATATAGGCGTCGCCGGAAAGCTGGATATGCTCTACCCCGGCGCGCACACATTGAACGTGGGCACTTTTAAAATAGATTTCACACCGTGATAGTAGTGGCAGACCTCCGTGTCTGCCCGTCTTCGAATAACGACAATCGTTTATTGGGAAACGGGCGCGCACAGTGGCACGCCACTACACGAAAGGCGATATATGAAATCCGCAACTTCGATTAGACCCATATTATTAATCCTCGTTTTTATCGTGGCCGCATCCGCGATTATCGCCCAATCCTGCCCGCTAATTATCGACCACACCTGCAACGACCTCTCGACTGTCCCACTTGCTTGGATAGATTCGGTCAAAGCCAATTGCAGACTGCATTACGCGCACACCTCGCACGGCAGCCAGCTAACCGAAGGCCTCGATATTATCGAAACCGGCGACACGTTCTACAATCACGAGTGCGGCTGGTGCAGCCTTCCGACCACTCCCGGCGCGTTCTGCATATTCGATGGCCAGGAAACCGACGATTACATAACTCCCGAACTTTACTGGCAAACGGCATCCGGGATGAACCTAACGCGAGATGTGTTAAATCACAATCCGACAATAAACTACTCGATGTGGTCGTGGTGCTGCCAGCTTTATTACGAGGACGTCGCCTATGTCGCGGCCTATCTGGACAGTATCTCGGCACTGGAGACCGAATTCCCCGGCGTTACGTTCATCTATATGACCTGCAACGCACAATCGGTCGACTGGGAGGGCTGGAATCGCTACCAGCGAAACGAGGAGATACGCGACTACTGCATCACCAACGATAAAGTCCTTTTCGATTTCGCCGACCTCGACGCCTGGTTCGCCGGTTCTCAGCACACCGAAACCTACGACACTCACGTTTTCCCGGCGGAGCACCCGCACTATTACGGCGACGAGGCTGGCCACACGACCTATGAAAGCTGCGAAAACAAGGGCAATGCCCTCTGGTGGATGATGGCGCGTCTCGCCGGCTGGGACGGCGCGACAGAGGTCGCTGAACGGAATATTGCAACGCCCGCTGCTGTCTCTATCTCGGCGTTCCCGAATCCGTTTAATAGCGCGGTTACGATTGCTATTGATTGTAGGTGTTTGATTAATCAAATTCCTAAGGTGGAAATATTCGACATAAACGGGCGGAATGTTACGGAAATCTCCGCAGAGGGAAGCGAATCGGCGAAGCCATCGAGCATGTTCGCCTCCGGCACATTCCGGTGGCGTCCCGACGAATCAATCGGCTCCGGTATATTCCATGTCCGTGTATAAGGAACGAATACGGCGGCGAGAATCGTGTATTTGAAATAACATCACACCTTTTCGCTAATGAACTAAAGACCGGCGATTAAACGATTAAAGCAAAGATATAACTTGAATTCACGGACTTTTTACTAAGTCTATTTATTATCTCGGGTTTTTTGATATAACTATCGAAGCAATTATTTCTTGACATTTCATTAATCAGGTTTAACTTTATATAAATGAGCGTGATTGCACAGAACTGTTAAAACTTAACTTAATCAGGAGGAACAATGCGCAAAAACCACATTTTGTTAGCTCTGGGGCTGGTTATTCTCGCCTTAAGTATCACGGCGCAGGAATGGGAACTTCCGCTTTCTATCTATCGCCATCCTGATTCGACGCAGGCACTTATAGCGAAAACGAGTGTTTATGGCTCCGATATGTATGATTCTACCGTAATTGTCGGACCGGACAGTTTCGAGGTCGATGTGCCGCACCCACCCTGTCCACCCTCCGGGCTTTGCACATATTTTATACTCGAAGACCCTGCTTATCCGTATATCGATAAACTCTCTATCGACGGACGTAGTTCTACTGCGGATACTATCGTATGGACTTTATGGTGGAGTGGTGCTTCTCCGACCGATTCGATATATCTAACATGGGACCCGGGCGATGTCCCGACTCATGGGACTTTCCTTGTAGCATCGACCTTCGTCGGAACAGACCCCGATTGGGGCACCGCGACGGATATGTCGACGGGTTCTTCTGTGGCGGCTATGGCAGGTGCCTATTGGTTCAAAATGCGCTATACGTTCACTGTGCCCGATGTCGATTCGATGCCGCCGTATTTTACGAACTGGCAACCGCCGGACGGCGCGGTGGATGTCCCCGAGACTACGAGTATGTTCTGTGTGGATATTATGGACGCTATGTCGCCAATCGATGAGTCGTCGATAACGCTAAACGTCGCCGGCATCGACGTTCCGAGTATGTTCTTCGATATTACCCCGATAACCGACGGAGTCCGCCTTTGCGTGAGCACCGGCGGTATGATTACGCTTCCGCCTTGCTCGACAATATACAGTATAGTTTGCGCCGCCGATACGGGCGGGAACAGCGCTTGCGACACCTCCTCGTTCACGACTGGCGGATGCGGGACTCCTACGCATTGCGTCGCCGGAACGGTGAGTCTGGCCGGCGTAACCGACTGGTCGAATACTTTCGTGCTGGTCGAGGCCTTCCACGATACTACCGATTCGGCGGGATATTTCGAGATTTGCGACGTCCCGGAAGGGACCCTTATGGTTCGGGTATATCACGATTGCTATTACCCGGATTCTCTCGAACTTATTCTCTCCAGCGACACGACGCTTAATTTCGCCCTGCTTCCTTCGTGCGGTTCGATTTCCGGGACTGTTACTCTCGACGGTATGACAGACCATTCTGGTGTTATCGTTACCGAGACTGGTTCGGCTATTTGCGATACAACCGATACTGCGGGTGATTATATGCTCGAGTCCGTTCCGTTCGGAACTGTCGAGGTAGTAGCATCCTATTCCGGTTTCGCTCCCGATACAGCTTCTTTCTCGTTCACCGGCGACACGACGGATATCGATTTCTATTTATTCCCTCTGACTACTTTCTGGACGGTGGACGGCGCTATTACACTTCAGGGTGAAACGGACCATTCCGGAACAGAGATTATTCTCAGCGGCCTGACATACAACGATACCGTAACGACGAGCACTTCCGGGGCTTTCAGTTTTGCGGACATCCCCGACGGCAGTTCGTTGAATTTCAGCGCTACGCACACTGGTTTCGAGGCTTTCGATACGACACTCGATGTAACTTCGGATATAACCTTAAACCGCGAACTCGATACTATTATCGCGCCTGGCTACAATCCGCCCTCCAACGTGCAGGCGACCAACAGGCCCTGCTATCCGGACTTTATCTACGTTAGCTGGGACGTTCCTATGCAAGGCGATACGGTTCTGCTTTCTCACACGGGCGGGAATATGTCCTGCGGTTATTGGGACCCGTATGTATGGTATTCCCCCTATGGCTGGGCGAACGGCGGTTTCGCGATGCCGTTTGTGGGACCGGGCGCCGGCGCGCAGCTTACTAAAATCAGATTCGATATCGCTACTATTATGGGCGGTATTACAACCAATTTCCACGTTTGGGCGGAAGACCCCGACTCCGGCGGTCCGGGCGCCGACTTGGTTACTCCTATTTCTGTTACTTTCCCCAGCGCCGTCAATTTCGAGTGGTATGAGATAGAAATCGACCCGCCGGTTACTGTGGGGACGGATGTATTCTTTGTCGGATGGATAGACGAGACCGACTATCCGAATTGTATCTTCGTCAGGCAGGATTATACTACCCCCGACAGCCTGACCTGGATACATTATGCTACCGACGACGTCTGGGCGTGGCGCGCCGAATATGTCGACGAATGTGATATAGACTACGCTATCGAGTGCTTCGTCGTCGATGGCGCACGCGCGAGACCAGAACCTATCGAACCGATGGCGGAAAGACTTCAGCAGACAAAAGTCCTTAAGCACAGAGACCCCGATACGGTTCCGACGGTTCGCCTGCCGCGCGAGGCTATCCACGCTCCAGAAGGCTATCGTCCTTCCCGCGGTCTTATGCGGCCTATGGAAGACGCGACTGCATACAGGCTTTATAAATCGACGACTCCGTTTAGCGATACGACGGCTGCGACGTTTGTGGCGGAATTCGACGATACGGTCTTCGGTTATGTCGATACCGCGATTACGCCCGGAACCACCTATTACTACGGTATGGTTGCCGTCTATCCCGGCGGAGTGAGTTCTTTGTCGAACGTCTCTGCAGGTTTCACCGACGACAGCCCCGACCCGACCGAGGTTCTTATTATCGACTGGGCGGGCGGCTGGAATATCGAGGACTCGCTAGGATGGGCGTGGGACCCGACCGATACGCTCGTCGAACTGCTTGCTGGCCACGGAATCTCCGGCGACTCCGTCGCAATTACCGGCGAGCACGAGCGGTTGTATGTTATAGAACTAACTGACGACGATACGACGCTATATAACCTCGTGATAATCGAGTGGAATCCGCTTTCGAATTCTGGCTGGCTCGGGCCGAGACCGCGCGTCGCCGAATGGCATAAAATCTACGATTTCCTGATGAAAGGCGGAAACCTATTTATCGAGGGCCCGGACGCTATGGAAATACTTTCCAGCGATGGCGCCACTCCCGCGGATAACCCATACGACTCGCTATTCAGCCTGTTAGGGGTAACCTATTACGACCAGGGCGTCGCGTCTCTCGATACGGGTAATGTTATGACGCTCGAGGGTTCCGGGCCGCTTTTCTCGCCCGGTTTCGATGTCGATTATATGTTCGGCCATATCTCGGACTTCGATGTCGACGAGTTCGAGCACGCTGGCGGCGCATTCACCGTCCTCAATTCTCAGATTAGCTCGCCGCCGCCTCCACCGCATCTGAGCACGGGTCGTGGGGTGTGGAACCCGGCGACCGCGCCGGCTGTCTATAAAACCTACGTTACGAGCACCTATCTGGCCTCGATTATAGATATTCCCGCCGGAACAGCTTCAGGGATATTGCTGGATATAATTTGCGAGTTCTGGCCCTGGTTCGATATAATCGACGAAAAAGCTATTTCTCTGCCGGGCGAGATGACTCTGTTCGGCAATTTCCCGAACCCGTTCAACGCGGCGACAGAGATACTGTTCGAGTTGTCGAAACCGGCCGAGGCCGACCTGTCGGTCTATGATATGATGGGCCATAAAGTAACTACGCTCGGCTCCGGGCCGTTAAAAGATGGCTATCACAAGGTAGTCTGGGACGGCACCGATACCGAGGGCTACCCGGTAGAAAGCGGGATATATTTCTACAAACTGACTACCGATGCCGGCAGCGTAACGAGGAGAATGGTTCTTCTCAAATAGCGCGTATTCGGGGAGTTCCCAAACAAGGGGACTCCCTATTTTGATATTAAATGTGATAAAACAAGTTTTAGATAATACAACCCTTACGAAAGGGGTAATATGAAACGGAAAATAATTTACGCAATGCTCGTTGTTATCGCTCTCACACTCTCGAGTTTCGCGGAACCGTGGGAAGCCGAAATCACACTGACATCCGGTTCGTCGGATTTTGTTTTGACCTTCGGTCGGTCGGTTTACGCTCTCGACGGTCTGGACACGCTCGACGATATATTGGCGCTGCCGCCGCCTTCCGGGCCCTACGCCTATTTCGACCTTGACGACCCGGCCAATCCATACATAACGATGCTCTACGACGATATCCGTCCCGACGACGGCGATAGCGCTCTTTGGGTAGCGGTCCTGTCGTCGACCGAATCGCCGCTGACCGGCGAGTGGAACCCGATTCTGCTTCCGACCGGCGATTTTTTCATCGGCGCTCACTCCCAGGGAATGCAGGTCGCCGACTGGATAAATATGAAAGGTGAATCGTCTGTGAGTTTCTGGCCCGGACAGGTGCTGGATATCGTCCACACCCCGGATGGTTATTTGCCCGAGGACGACCCGGTCATCTCGAATTGGTATCCCGTCGACGGCGCTACGGGGGTTCCAGTTACCACTGCGATAAGATTCGAGGTAACGGATGCCGGTTCCGGCGTTAACCCGGCGTCGATAACTATGACAGTCAACGGGGCTGACGTATCCTCGGAACTCGAATTGACCGCAATCAGCGGCGGTTACCGTGTTAATTATGAACCTGTCGCGCCGCTTCCGGGGGAAACCTGGATATCCGTTATCGCCGGGGCATCGGACAACGCCGCGCCGCCGCACGAGGTAACGGATATAATCGCTTTCCGCACCGGGCACGCCATTGCACCGGTGCTTTGGGAATTACCCCTGACGGCTTACACAATCGACCTTATGTCTGATACAAGCGAGATGGTTATCTCTCTCGGTGCCGACCCGGCGGCTTCTTCCGGTTTCGATATGGGATTGGATGTTGTCTTCCCAGTGGCGCCACCCGCGACTTTCTATTCGTATTTCCCTCTGGACGACCCGTCGTATCCGTTGTATACGATGTTGTCGCGTGACATCCACGATTCGGGCAATATTCTCGACACATGGAATGTCTGGTTCGGCAATGTCGATGTTACTACCGGGCTGAGATGGGAAATCGGCGAACTCCCCGCCGATAAGGACGCCTATATCGCGACGACGTTTCCTCCCTATTTCCCCGAGGATGACGATTGGGAGGATATGCGGACGATAAACTTTATCGAATTCGGCCCCGGAAGGCAGGCCTGGATTAAAATGGTCAGTCCGTCCGGCGACACGGCCGGCCCGCGTATAGTTTATACCGACCCAGGCAACGGTGAGACCGGAGTCGCGGTTTCTACGCATATTAAATTCGCGGCAATCGACGAAGAAAGCGGTGTGGACGAGTCCTCCATAACGATGAGTGTCAATCTGGAAGACGTTACTTCGAGGTTACTCGTTACGGCATCTGGTGGAACAACCTATGTAGAGTTCATCCCGACTGCCGATTTCGACCCGCTCACGACAATCCCCGTCGAGGTTTCCATAAGCGACCTCGCAGACCCAGCCAATACCACAAACTACGAGTGGAACTTCACTACCGGCTATTTCCTTACTCCGACCTGGATGGAATCTTTAACCGTGTGGACATCGGAACCGGGTGAACCGCTGCGGCATTTCACGCTCTTTTTCGGTGCGGACCCCGAAGGCACGGACTTTTTCGATTACGGTCTCGACCAACAGATGCCACCGCCGCCTCCGGGCGATATTCCCTACGGTTATTTCGAAACGGCGGATACTTTCTGGAACCAGCTCGCCCGCGATATTCGCTCGTCGGAAGACGACGACATCCTATGGTCGGCTATGGTTTTCCGTATCTCTCCGGAGGGCGGAACGGTTAACTGGATTTATTGGGACCCGACCGGTTTGCCCGAGGACGGCAGTTTTTATATCGCGTGGGTAGCAACAGTCGACACGGTCTGGGAGAATATGCGCACTTTCGACCGCATCGATATTACCACGCCGGGCAATCTGCTCATTCATTTCACTCGCGGTGTTCCGCCGACATATTGCCTCGCCGGAACGGTCTACGCCGATGGTGACGGCGTTCTCGAAGGCGCCGAAATCGTTATTCTTGATATCGAAGATACATCGGCAATATCCGACAGCACAGGATACTACGAGATTTGCGATATTCCTCCGGGAACGCTGACCGTAATTACTTCTCTGGAAGATTATATCTCCGACACGACCGAAATCATTTTCGATTCCGACGAAATCTATAATCCTTATCTCGTCCCGATTGTTCCGCCGGCCGCAACTGTTTGCGGGGTTATATCGCTCGACGACGACGCCGACCCGGAGGGCGCGATGGTCGTTCTTTTCGAGGATACAGTCTATGCCGATACTACGGGATATTACGCTTTCTACGATGTTCCTTACGGCGAGTATAGCCTGACGGCTTCCAAAAGGTTTTACGACCCGGAAACCCGGAATATCGTTGTAGATGAGCCTACGGAAATCGAGAATTTCTTGCTTTACCGTAAAATCGGCAGGCTTGTGGGAAAAATCGACCTGGAGGACGACCCGCCGAATTTGTCTGGAACGATGGTCGAAATAACGGGGCCGACTACGGCGACGTCGTATACGAATTTCCCCGGACGATATGTTTTCGGCGATATTCCTTATGGTATCTACGACATATCCATAAGCCACGACGGTTATATTACGCTGGACACGGCGTTCACCCTCGAACAGGCGGAGGACACACTCGATGCCACCCTTGTGCTGGAATCCGGTTTGTATCCTCCGCGCAACCTCGACGGTTTCGGCGGTTACGACCAACGAGCGGTGCTAACCTGGGACCCGCCGGAGGAGTCTTCCGCTACGCTGCTCGGCTACAATGTATATCGTGAACGGTTATTTACCGACGATACACTGGTCGGTTATGTTCCGGAGCCATATACCCAATTTGTCGAATGGGAACTTACGAACTACTTACCTTATAATTATAAAGTAACGGCTGTCTATTTCGAAGGTGAAAGCGAACCGGAAGGCCCGGTAATGGTCTGGGTTAATCCGGATTCGGTAACGCCGGATATCCTTATCTGGGATTTCGATAACGGGGCTATGCTCGCCGACGGCGGCGCGACCGACGAAGCAGTTTTCCTCCAGAATCGTTTAAGCTCACTACTCGATGTCGCCGTTACTACGCAGGATGCGAATATCAATACTTACGACCTTTATGCATATCGCGCGGTGTTCTTTATTGGCGGAGTCTACGACGGTGACGACGATATACCGAATAACCAGAGTATTAACAAATTGGCTTCATACATAGCATCCGGCGGAAGAGCCTATGTCGAGGGCGCGGATTTCGGCTACGAATACGGACAGGAGATTTCGCCCGCGGTGCGTAGAAGGTTATTTAATCTGTTCGGGGCGCGTTTTGTCGCCGATGGCAACGCATCGTCGACCGGTAACGTCGTGTCTCTTCTCGGTGAAAACACCACGTTCTTTACAGAGGGCGTAGTCGACGTAGGCTATAGATACCAGACCCTCGCCGATAACTATATCGATGAATGGGATATCGATTCGATAGCGGAGGGGAGCTCCTGGGCGATGTTCTCTCAGGATGACCCGCCGCCGGAGGTCAGCAATCTTAGGATGCTCTACCGCGAGATGTTTAGCTGGCGCACCGTGTTGTCGAGCGTTTATATCGGCGCTATGGTGGATAATCTTACGCCTTCGACGAGACAACACGTCCTGGTGGCAATCGTGAATTTCCTGCTCGGAACCGATTTCACGCTCGTTAAAGAAAGTGGCAAACCGGAATTGCCGACCGAACCGGCTCTATCCGCCGCGCCGAATCCGTTCAACTCCACCTGTAAACTCGAGCTAGCTATAGACAGACCTGGCCACGCCGAATTAACTCTGTTCGATATTACGGGTCGTGCAGTAATTACGCTTGCCGACCAGTATGTTGCTCCGGGATATTACAGCGCGATATGGGACGCTAAATCCGCAAGCGGCGGAAACGTCCCGAACGGTATTTATTTCGCCGTCCTTAAACTGGACGACTGCCAGATTAAGACAAGGGTAGTTCTGGTTAAATAATCTATTCGCTGGCTAAGATAACAAAGCGGGCTAATCGAATTGATTGGCTCGCTTTTCTTTTTGCGCGTGTTTTAACTTGACAATCATTCTAATCCGTTTTTATTATCCGACAACCTTGAGTATTAGTTGCATAATAGGACTCGGTAATCCGGGCGAGGATTACATTGAAACACGCCATAATATAGGTTTTATGGTTATCGACGAACTCGCCCGGCGCAGAAAATGTAAAATCAAACCGGGAAAAGGCTCGTTTTACATCGGCAGAATGAATATGGGACCCGGACGGGGAAACGCGCTTTTGGTCAAACCTACAACCTATATGAACCGTTCCGGTATCGCGGTAAAACAGGTTCTCGATAACGAAGAGCTTACTTCTGGCGACATTCTTATTATTGTGGACGATTTCGAGCTACCTTTCGGGCAAATCCGAATAAGAAAAACGGGTTCTGCTGGCAGTCATAATGGATTGAACAGCGTTATCGAACGTATAGAAACCGAGGATTTCCCGCGCCTTAGAATCGGAATAGGAACGCCACCGGCAAATCTGGACCCGGCGGAATATGTGCTTTCGCCTTTTTCCCGAGCCGAGCGAGAAGAACTCGAAGATATAATCGCCCGCGCCGCCGACGCCGCCGAAACCGCAGTTTTAGAGAATATCGATATAGCGATGAATATATATAATGCAAAAAACGAATAACTCATTAGACCAGCTATATTTGGCTATCAAGGAGACACTATGATTTACCCACCGATATTAGGTCTCATCGGACTGGTTCTTGCCGGTTTAATCTACCTTTACGTTCTCAAACGTCCCGCCGGAAACGAAAAAATGCAGCAAATCAGAAGACGGATAGAGAAAGGCGCACGGGTGTTTCTCCGAAGAGAATATACCGCTTTGCTATTCTTTATCGTCGCAGTATTCGCACTTCTCGCTATCTTCCTTAAAGGCAAAGGGGTAGAGCATCTCGGAATATATACGGCTATCGCTTTTCTCGCCGGCGCTTTGTGTAGTATGCTCGCGGGTTTCCTCGGTATGACCGCGGCAACCAAGGCAAATAGCCGCACGAGTTGGGCTGCGAAGAATAGCGGTCAGGGCCTGGCGTTACGAATAGCTTTTTTAGGGGGCAGCGTAATGGGCCTTTCGGTCGCCTCTCTGGGATTACTGGGTGTCGGCATTCTGTTTATGGTTTTCGGGAAGGACCCTAAAACATCGGCTATAATTAATGGTTTCGCTATGGGTGCAAGCTCGATTGCGCTTTTCGCTCGTGTCGCCGGCGGTATCTATACAAAAACCGCCGATGTCGGAGCCGACCTTGTTGGGAAGGTCGAAGAGAACATCCCCGAAGACGACCCGCGCAATCCGGCTACAATCGCCGATAACGTGGGCGACAATGTCGGCGACGTCGCCGGTATGGGTGCGGATATATTCGAGAGCTACGTCGGGGCGATAATCGCGACGATATCGATAGCCGCTACCGCCGCGGTTCCCTCGGTAGCAAGACTATCCGGAGCGACCTCGGTAATAGGCGCTATCGCCTCAAACAGGTTAATCTATATGTTCTTTCCGCTGATAGTGGTCTCGATAGGTCTCGTTGCGAGCGTTCTGGGGATAATAGTTTTGAGAATAATCGAAAGAATATCTCCGGCGGCGGCTTTGCGCTATAGCACTTATATAGCGAATTTGCTACTATTCGGCGGAGTCGCGCTAGCGATTAATCTTCTCCAATTGCACTGGAATGTCCTCTGGTCGATACTCGCCGGGACGCTTGTCGGAATGGCGATTGGGTATATAGCGGAATTCTATACCAGCAAAAGCCCCATAAGGAGCATCGCGAAGTCGAGTGAAACCGGTCCCGCAACCAACATTATAACCGGGATAGCGATAGGGATGGAGTCGACAGCGTTACCGATAGTGGCCCTCGGCATAGCCATCTATGTTAGTTATTATTTCTCTGGTTTATATGGTATCGGTATCGCCGCAGTCGGTATGCTCGCTACTGTTGGAATCACTATGAGTGTCGATGCTTACGGCCCTGTGGCCGACAACGCCGGCGGTATCACGGAAATGGCCGGTCTCGGCCCGGAGGTGCGAAAAATCACCGACGGTCTCGATGCTCTCGGAAATACAACAGCGGCTATGGGCAAGGGGTTCGCGATAGGGAGCGCGGCGTTGACGGCACTGGCGCTCTTCTCCGCTTACTCTCAAGCGTCAGGCCTCAATGTAATAAGTCTTACTAAACCGCTGGTCGTAATCGGGTTCCTTTTAGGCGGCGGGATACCTTACTTTTTCGCCAGTTTGACATTGCGAAGCGTTGGTAAAGCGGCTTTTCAAATGGTGCGTGAAGTCCGTCGCCAGTTCAACGAGATTGCAGGTTTACGTTCGGGCGACGCCGAACCGGATATAGAGAGGTGTATCGATATCTCTACAAAAGCGGCGTTACGCGAGATGATTGCTCCCGGAATTACGGCGATACTCGCCCCAATTCTGGTCGGATTTATTCTGGGCGCCGAGGCTCTCGGTGGGATGCTCGCCGGTGCAATGGTATCCGGCGTTTTGTTGGCGCTCTTTATGGCTAACGCCGGCGGCGCGTGGGATAACGCGAAAAAGTTCATCGAGGAAGGACATATGGGCGGAAAAGGCTCCGCTTCTCACGCGGCCGCTGTCGTGGGCGACACAGTCGGCGACCCATTTAAAGATACCGCCGGGCCGTCGATGAATATACTTATCAAATTGATGAGCGTGGTGAGCCTCGTATTAGCGCCGTTGCTAATTAAATAGCGGAATCCCACAATAACTAAATATATTCCACACACTTGCAAAAACGCGCTATCGATAAACCTTAACGTCATTGTATGCCAATAAGACGGTTTTAACGCCATCTTCGCTATAAACCCACGCTTGAAGTCGTGGGTTTTATTTTCGGTCGGACGGTTTTTTATGTTTATTGTTTTTTGAAGTTATCGCGCGGATATTATATTTTTCATCCGACAAACTCCTCTGAAAAATACCTTGATTTTGATACTGTGGTAGTTTATTATAAATAATCTATAAAATAGGAAATTCGTGGAACGCAATTACATTACGGTCAGGGATTTTATTGGGTAAAATAATTGCCATAGCAAACCAGAAAGGCGGCGTCGGCAAAACTACTACGGCAGTGAATCTCACTGCGTCCCTGGCGGCAGCGGAAAACAAGGTTCTTCTTATAGATATGGACCCTCAAGCAAATGCGGGAAGCGGGTTCGGGATAAAAGTCGGGACACATACCCCCTGTATTTACGAGGTTCTTTTGGGCACCGCCGAAGCAAGGCAAACAGTGCAAAAATACGACGGTCTCGAACATCTATCCGTTCTCCCGAGTCATATACGGCTTGTCGGCGCTCAGGTCGAACTTGTGGATAACCCAAAACGGGAATACCGGCTTCGCGAAGCGATAGCGCCGATATGTAACGATTTCGATTTTATAATAATCGATTGTCCGCCGAGCCTGGGGCTTTTGACGCTCAATTCGCTTACCGCTGCGAATTCGGTAATAATACCGATACAATGCGAGTATTACGCTCTCGAGGGTCTCGGCCAGCTTTTAACAACGCTCAGGTTAGTGCAGAAAGAGCTTAATCCCGAACTTAAGGTCGAGGGCGTTTTGCTGACGATGTTCGACAAGCGGCTAAATCTGTCCAAACAGGTTGCCGAAGAAGCCCGTAGCTATTTCGGGAAAACGGTCTACAAGAGTATAATTATGCGGAACGTGCGGCTTTCCGAGGCCCCGAGCTTCGGTAAACCGGTATTGCTTTACGATATCGGCTCGACCGGGGCAAACAACTACCTCGAGCTGGCAAAGGAGATACTAAATGGCGAAAAGACAAGCGCTGGGTCGAGGGCTTGAGGCCCTTCTGCCGGGCTCGGTCGCGGAGATTCTTTCTGGTGAGGAGATACTCCAGATACCTATCGAGGAAATCCGGCCGAATCCCGAGCAACCGAGAAAAAGTTTCGACAAGGAATCGTTGAAATCACTCGCGAATTCGATAAAGGCTCAAGGAGTTCTCCAGCCTATACTTGTTCATCGAGTCGAAAACGGATTCGAATTGGTTGTCGGGGAACGGCGACTCCGCGCTTCCGAGATGGCAGGCTTAAAAAGGGTTCCTGCACTCGTTTTAACCGAAAAGGACCCGACCGTTCTTTTCTTCTTCAGTCTTGTGGAAAACCTGCAACGCGAGGACCTGAACGCTCTCGAGGAGGCCGAGGCCTACCGACATCTGATAGACCAGTTCGGCTTAACTCAGGAGGAGATATCGAAAAGAGTCGGAAAGTCGCGCCCGGTTGTGGCGAACGCCCTCAGGCTTTTGACTTTGCCCGAACCGGTAAAGGAGCTTATTCGTAACGGGAAATTATCCGCGGGACACGCGAGAGCTATTCTTGCAGCGGGCAATGAGGATAGAATGATTCGTCTCGCGAAACTGGCCGTGCGTCGAGGTCTTTCCGTAGAACGGCTGGAGATAATAGCGCGCGAGGAGAAGCCCTCACCGAGAC
>Ga0180301_10001776_pt1 | contig 16914 bp, 15 predicted proteins | sample GuaBasSediGuay16_FD_121797 | JGI IMG/M metagenome (GOLD analysis project Ga0180301, IMG submission 121797) | Subseafloor sediment microbial communities from Guaymas Basin, Gulf of California, Mexico - Guay16, Core 4569-2, 12-15 cm | ecosystem: Environmental > Aquatic > Marine > Hydrothermal... | reverse complement strand
TTTTGGAGAAGACTGCTTTATCGAGAAACCACTGCACAGGTCATCGATGTGCTGACCCAAATGAAGCTTAAGGTAATCGATGTCTTGAACCTTTTGGGTAATCGATGTCCTGAGCCTTATCAGATATGCCCTTATCCAGAGGTGTCAATGGCACAAGAGGGAGAATGTGTTGAGTTATCTGGTTAAGGAACACCAGGAAACCTTCAGAAGGAAACTTCAGAGGGCCTACCAAGAGCCCACATACGAGAAGGCCAAGGCGGCCCTGATGAAGGTGAAAAAGGAACTTTCGCTGATTAACGAATCAGCTGTACGCAGCCTTGAAGAAGGGTTGGAGGAGACATTGACACTTCACAGACTAGGGCTCTTTGAGAAGCTGGGCAAGAGCCTCAAGACGAGCAACTCAATAGAGTCTGTCATGTCTCTGATCGAACAAAGGACTCAAAAAGTGGATTACTGGAAAAACAGCAACCAAAAGCAAAGATGGTTGGCCACGGCACTCTTAGAGATCGAACCCAGGCTCAACAGAATCAGAGGTTACAGATATCTACCTGAACTCAGAACAGCAATACAAAGGGAACTCAGAATAATCTCAAAGCAGGAGATGGCCGCTTAATGAAGGAAGTTGGAGCCGCTACTAAATGTCAACTAAAAAAGGGATTGACTCTTCCACTGAATCAAGGGCGGTTTTTATAGGGCAGGGACTGTATACATTTCCTTAAAAACTTGCTATTAAATGGGTTTGAGATTAAGATTTTAGGTATCAAAATTGGGCTAAAATGAGCCCAATTTTTTTGTGATGTTATACCGGATTTTGTGACTATTTTGTGACTAATTTTGATTTTTAAGTATTTGAAATTATTAATAAAATGGCGGAAGTGCATGGGAATCGAACCCACCTAGGACGGTTTTAGCGCCCCACACCGGATTTGAAGTCCGGGAGCCCCACCAGAGAGCTATCCACTTCCGCAATCGAGCTTATTTTCATACAAATCTTTGTTATGGCTGTCAACGATTTTGTATAAACATGATTTTGTATGAGCACAGGTGCAAGCGGCCAACAAACGTTATCAGCAATGAAGCGCAGAAAATGATCTACAAGGCATTTCTGTGCGAATTGTGGGATGTTTTGTCTCTGTTTATATTGACGGGCTGTTGCCTGAATCCCTTTTCGCTTGTCTAAAACGTTTTTTGATAAATCCAAGGCTTGCTCCAGGCGATCTCGTACGTAGTGCCTCTGTTTAAGCCGTCAGGTGCAACCTTTGCGCTAAACGCACCCTTTGGGCTCAAACAGTTGAAATCGCTAATTTTCCGCTTCGCCAAGATTTATTAGCAAAAAACCTTTTAATGACCGCTCAAAGGATTTTCTGTTTGGGCAACAGCCTGTTGAGACCTGACAACTGATCGCTGAGAGCTTTTTTCGAAAGGAGATACAGGGCATGATTGTTAACCACGAGCGCTTGGGTGATCTTTTCAAGACACTGGTTCAGGTAGACAGTGTTTCAAAAAAGGAAGGGCCCATTTCAAAGACCTTGCAGGAGATTTTTGAATCCCTGGGGGCCGAGGTATTGATTGATGGGGCCGGCCCAAGAGTAGGCAGTGATACAGGTAACCTTATCGCGAGGTTCAGGGGTACTGCGGCGGACGTTGGGCCGCTGCTCCTCAATGCCCATATGGACACGGTCCAGCCAGGTGAGGGCGTCAAGGTCCTTTTTTCAGACGGCACGTTTACAAGTGACGGGACCACCATTCTCGGGGCTGATGATAAGTCGGCATTGGCTGTGATTATTGAAACCATCAAAATACTTCAGGACAAAAGACTTCCATACGGCCCCCTGGAGGTGGTCGTGACGGTTTGTGAGGAGGTCGGTCTTCTGGGGGCCAAAAACCTTGATTATTCGCTGATTAAAGCGCGATACGGATACAGCCTGGATGCCACCGACGTAGAGGGGATTGTGACCAGAGCCCCTGCTGCCAATCACATCCAGTTCAAGGTCCATGGCCGGGATGCCCATGCTGGCGCTGCCCCTGAGAAAGGCATCAATGCCATACATCTGGCCAGTCGGGCGATTTCAGAGATCCGTGTTGGCTGTATTGATGAAGAGACGACAGCCAATATTGGGCTGATCGAGGGCGGCAAGGCCACCAATATTGTTCCGTGCCTTGTGATGGTGGCTGGTGAGGTCCGCAGCCACAGTCCTGAGAAACTGGACCAGGAAACACAAAAAATTGTCCAGAGCTTTGAACGCCAGATCTCCAACTACAAAAAAGCATTTCCCTCAGATGATGGGCTCCCTCGTCTGGAGACAACGGTTCGCCAGGATTTTTCTGTGTTAAAGGTCCCTGAAGATCACTTGATCGTCACTCTGGCAAAGGAGGCTGCATCCAGCCTGGGACGCAAGATGAAGACCAAGACCAGCGGCGGCGGGAGCGATGCAAATATATTCTTTAGCCACGGGATTATCACGGGTGTGCTTGGTACGGGCATGAAGGACATGCACACAGTACGGGAGTCCATTCGGCTGGATGACATGGTCAAGTCTGTAGAACTCCTCCTTGAAATCATCCAGCTTCATGCCAAGTCAGCTGTTTAATAGATCAGGACCTACGTTGAACTGCAAAAGCGAGCGCATTCCCTGCAGCAAGCTGCAGAGAATGCGCAATTGTCAAAAACGATCACTAAAACAACAAATTATGCTTATTATTTAAAGAAACGGTTTAAGCCTCAAAAGTTCGTAGGCTGGGTGGTTCCGCAGTGAATAGAGAAGGGCGTCTTGGTTACACCAACCTTGTTGCCGCCTGGAGGAACTGATTGGTTTCGATGGTGGCAGCAGGGTTTTTTTGACTCCTATGGGGCAGTGTGATAAGAGACCAACCAATCCGGGTCCGGGATAGCAGCTCGGCAGGCTCGGGGGTCACATGTTGGCGGGCTGTTGCCCAAACAGCTGTCCACTCAACCTTTAAGGAGCCGTCAGGGATATCTTTTTTTGAGGTCAGGTCACTGATATGGCCTGAGAGGCCCGGCAACAGCCCGTTAGGATATGGACAGGAATGAAGATTGCCTACTTTGACTGTATTGCCGGGATCAGCGGCGACATGATCCTTGGAGCCCTGATTCATTTGGGGGTGCCAGGAGATTTCATTGAAGAGAATATCCGTAACATGCCCCTGGGCGCCTTCCACTTGGACATCAGCACAGCCGCCCGGATGAACATTCACGGCCAGCATGTCAAGGTTGTCGTTGAGGATAAAGACGAACACACCAGGAATTATCAAGATATCAGGTTTCTTATTGACGAGAGTCCTCTACCGGAGCGGGTAAAGGACTTAAGCCTTAAGATCTTTGGCAGGCTGGCCGAGGTTGAGGCCTCTATCCACAATTGTCCCAAAGAACGTGTGCATTTCCATGAACTGGGGGGTGTGGATGCCATTGTGGATATTGTGGGGACTGCCCTTGGCGTGGAATGGCTTGGCATTGGCAAAGTCTTCGCTTCAGAGGTTCCAGTGGGCAAAGGGTTTGTGAGCTGCCAGCATGGAACACTTCCTGTTCCGGCCCCTGCCACGCTGGCCCTCCTTAATGGTGTGCCGGTTTACGGCACAGGCGTGTCGCACGAGCTGAGCACACCCACGGGTGCTGCGATTCTTACATCGCTTTCTCAAGATTTTGGCCCAATGCCCAAAATGGTGATTCGACAGATCGGTTACGGGGTGGGGTCGCGTGATTTGACAGAGATGCCAAACCTGCTCAGGGTTGTGCTGGGGGAGCCTGATTTTGCGTTAGAGGCAGATTGCGTGACAGTCGTTGAGACCAACATCGATGACATGAACCCCGAAATATTCGGGTTTGTCATGGAGAGACTCTTTGAAGACGGGGCCCTTGATGTGATCTGGATCCCGGTCTTTATGAAGAAAAACCGACCCGGAACCATGGTGCGGGTTATATGCAGTGAGATAGATCGAGAGACCGTGGTGCGCCGGATTCTCTCAGAGACCACGGCTACCGGGGTTCGGCATTATCGGGCTGAGCGATGCAAACTCCCACGAAAGGCCAAAGAAGTTGTCACCTCGTTTGGCAAGGTGCGTGTCAAGGAGGTTTCAGGTCCCACAGGCAGGATTTCTGTGGTACCTGAATATGAGGACTGCAAAAAGATTGCCCTGAAAAAGAACGTGCCTCTGAAGATGGTATATGAGACTATTGTGAAGGAGACGTCATAGTATTTTGGATTGCGGAATTGCGGATTTTGCTTTGTTATCTTTTGATGACTTCATAAAAAGTCTTCAATTCGCTTTGTTGGTCACTTTTTAAAGGTTCTAAGTTCGCTTCGCTAAGAACCTGTAGTGACCAGAATAGGCTCATCAAAGACTTTTTACGAAATCATCATCTTTTAATTTCGCAATTTCGCAATCCAAAATCAAATAAGGCCTTGCGTAGGATTCAAGAAAAATGTGTGGTTCTGTTGGCAACAGGCGGTTACGTAGGATACATCCCTGTTGCACCTGGCACCTTTGGCACCCTGGTTGCGATTCCTCTTTGTTATCTCCTCTCAATGCTTGGGCCGCTTGTGGGGATGCTCTTCATTGGCGTGTTCGCAGGATTTGCCGTATGGATATCAGGTAAAGCAGAAAAGCTGTTCAACAGCAAAGACAGCAGCCTCATTGTCATAGATGAGATGGCCGGTTTCCTGGTCACCTTGTTTCTTATACCCTGGAGCTTTAAGACCCTGGTGACCGGTTTTTTGCTCTTTAGGGTCATGGATATTGCCAAGCCCTTTCCCATCAGGAGGCTGGAATCGACACTGAATGGTGGGTGGGGTGTTGTCGGCGATGACGTCCTGGCAGGCATTTATGCCAACGCTGCCTTAAGAGTGATTATGAGATTTTTCTAGATTTTGAATCAAAGGATGAACGATAATTTCCTTGAACATGAAGTGGCGAAGCTGCTACTTTTACTGAAAATCACCATTGCAGTTGCCGAATCATGCACCGGGGGGCTGATCTGCCACCGGCTGACCAATATCTCCGGCAGCTCAGATTATCTGGAAAGGGGTGTGGTCACCTACAGCAACCGTTCCAAGATTGAACTCTTGGGGGTCTCTGCCCAGCTCATAAAAGAGTATGGGGCTGTGAGTGAGGCGTGCGTCAAGGCCATGGCGACCGGCATCAAACAGCTTGCAGGGACTGACCTGGGGCTTGCGGTCAGCGGGATTGCCGGTCCGACCGGCGGTACGCCGGACAAGCCCGTAGGCACAGTTCACATGGCCTTGGCCTGGAACGAGGATGTGCAGTGTTGGAAATATCTCTTTGAAGGTTGTCGAGGAGAGATCAAACAAAAGGCTTCAGACCAAGCACTCATGCGGATACGGGACCACTGCCAGTGTATAAAACATGGGTGAAAAAATACGGGCTTTTATAGCCATTAGTTTACCGGAACCAGTTCTCGAAGTCATTGCGAGAGCGCAGGAGACGCTTCGAGGGCTGGGCCTTAACATTAGATGGGTCCGTAAAGAAGGCATCCACTTGACCTTGAAGTTCCTGGGAGATATTCAACGGGATGATGTAGAGAAAATCCATGCCGCGATGGAGCAAGCAACGAAGGCCTTTTCGTCCTTTACCCTGAGAGGGGAGGGGATGGGCGTTTTCCCAGACCTCAAGCGTCCGCGCGTCGTCTGGATAGGGATATCCGGAGATGTTGAAGCCCTGCGTGCTCTTCAAAGGGATTTGGAATCCCAGCTCAACGGCCTTGGGTTTCCGAAAGAGAAGCGAACTTTCAAAGGACATCTCACGGTGGGCCGTGTCAAAGGTCGTTTGGGTCGGACCAAGCTGAGTGAGGCCTTGGAAGCAGTGAGAGATTTTCGAACAGCGTCTTTTACGGCGCAATCGGTTGTCCTTTTTCAAAGTGATCTACGTCCAGGTGGTGCCGTCTATAGCAAACTGGCAGAAGTGCCTCTAAAAAGTGCCTAAAGTGCCTACAAGCTATTTCAAAACCCTTTTCCTTGGTCTGTTCGGCCATTTTTGAAAGTTCTAAGCTCGCTTCGCTAAGAACTTTTTGCAAAAATGGCCAAAATGGAGTCGTCAAAGGGTTTTGAAATAACTTCTAAAGTTGAGGGGCTCACAGGAAATTGAGGGATTGGGGGATTGAAATCAGGTTGGATTCCTTCAATTCCTGAGTGATTACATCCATAACTTTAGCTCACTTTAGACACTTTAACTCACTTTAGTTCACTATCTTAAAAGGGGGATTTTATGGGTAGCATATCTGCGGATAAGGAAAAGGCTGTTGATCTGGCGATAGGACAGATAGAACGCCAGTTCGGCAGGGGGTCCATCATGAAACTGGGTGGCCAGTTCATTGCGGATGTCCCAGCTATTCCAACCGGCTCACTTGCCCTGGACTGTGCTCTGGGGGTCGGGGGTATCCCGCGAGGACGGGTGATAGAGATCTTTGGTCCTGAATCCTCAGGCAAGACCACACTGGCCCTTCACGTCGTGGCCGAAGCCCAGAAAATGGACGGCATCGCGGCCTTCATTGATGCCGAACATGCCCTTGATGTCGTGTACGCCAGGAAGCTGGGGGTAAACTGTGACGATCTACTGGTTTCTCAGCCGGACACAGGTGAACAGGCCCTGGAGATCACGGAAGTCCTGGTACGTAGCGGGGCCATGGATGTGGTGGTTATTGATTCGGTGGCCGCCCTGGTCCCTAGAGCAGAGATTGAAGGGGATATGGGGGATGCCCACGTAGGCCTGCAGGCCAGGCTCATGTCACAGGCCTTGAGGAAGCTGACAGCCAGTATCAGCAAATCGAAGACCGCGGTTATCTTCATCAATCAGATCCGGATGAAGATCGGTATGATGTTTGGCAATCCTGAGACCACGCCTGGGGGCAATGCCCTTAAATTCTATTCCTCGGTTAGGCTTGACATCCGAAGGATTGGAAGCATCAAGGACGGTCAGGAGATGATCGGCAGCCGGACTCGGGTCAAGGTGGTTAAGAATAAGGTGGCCCCCCCTTTCAAAGAGGCAGAGTTCGACATCATGTACGGCGAAGGGATCTCGACCACCGGCGACCTTCTTGACATGGCGGTTCAAACCCAGGTCATCGACAAGAGCGGGGCCTGGTATTCCTATGATCAGGAACGGATTGGACAGGGTCGGGAGAATGCCAAGAACTTCTTAAAGGAAAATCCGGAGGTGGCCGGGCGCATCCTGGAAAAGGTCCGAAAGGCCCTTGGATTGGTAAAAAAAGAATCTGCTGAATCCAAAACAGCACAGGCTCACCGGGAAAAAGGGAGTAAAAAGTAGGCAGCAAGCTAAGCTACAATCAATGACCAATGATAAGAGACCAAGATGACAGGAGATGATCTGCGCAGTAAATTTCTGGCCTATTTTGAGGGCAGAGACCATACGATTGTGAAGAGTTCATCGCTGGTGCCTGATGATGATCCTACATTGCTTTTCACAAATGCCGGCATGGTTCAATTCAAGCGAACCTTCTTAGGGGAGGAAAAACGTCCTTATGTGCGAGCGGTCAGCGCTCAAAAGTGTGTTCGGGCAGGGGGCAAACACAATGATCTTGAAAATGTGGGACATACTGCTCGCCATCATACCTTTTTTGAGATGCTGGGAAACTTCTCGTTCGGAGATTATTTTAAAGAACGGGCCATTGAACTGGCCTGGGATCTGATGACAAGGGAATATGGTGTCCCCGAAGAAAGATTATGGGTCTCGGTGTACGAAAAAGACGATGAGGCTCACAGGCTCTGGTCCAGCCAGATAGGGATTCCTGAAGACCGGGTCGTTCGCCTTGGGGAAAAAGACAATTTCTGGTCCATGGGCGATACAGGCCCCTGCGGTCCTTGCTCGGAGATACTGATAGACCAGGGAGAGGGGGTAGGTTGTGGGCGACCGGAATGCAGAGTTGGTTGTGATTGTGACCGGTACTTGGAGCTCTGGAATCTGGTCTTTATGGAATTCAACCGGGATGAATCTGGCAGAATGACGCCTCTTCCCAGGCCCAGCATTGACACGGGCATGGGCCTGGAGCGCATTACAGCAGTGGTTCAGGGGGTTACCAGCACCTATGAGACCGATCTGTTTATGCCCATCATAGAAGAGATCGAGGCCCTTTCTGGGCATTCTCTGGGAGAATCTACAGAGATTGATGTATCCATCAAGGTGATTGCAGACCACAGTCGTGCTGCAGCGTTCCTCATTGGGGACGGCGTGCTTCCCTCCAACGAAGGGAGCGGATACGTACTGCGCCGTATTCTTAGGCGAGCGATACGTTATGGTCGTATCCTTGGCCTAACGCGTCCCTTTTTGCACCAGACTGCGGGAAAGGTCGCTCAGGTCATGAAGATGGCTTATCCAGAGCTGTTGGAAGCAGATGCCTATATCAGGAATATGATCAAAAATGAAGAGATGCGCTTTTTGGGGACCCTGGATACTGGTCTCCGAGTACTGGAGGATGCACTGGGAGAGTTAAAGGCCAGTGGCATCTCAGAGGTGCCTGGTCATCTGATTTTTAAGATGTACGATACTTATGGTTTTCCGGTGGACATTATCCAGGATATTGTGCGGGATGAGGGGATATCTCTTGATATGACAGGTTTTGAGCAGGCTATGGACCAACAGCGGCTTCGGTCACGCACCGCGTGGAAGGGTGCTGATGGGCAACGGGTAACAGAAGCCTACAAGGCCTTGTCAGCCCAGGGGATACAAACCGATTTTGTGGGGTATGATGTCACAAGCATTGACTCTGAAATCCTTGTTCTGGTTCGAGACGGCAAGGCGCTTGAACGGGCTACTGAGGGAGACGACATTGAGCTTGTGACGGCCAGGACTCCGTTTTATGGTGAGGCAGGTGGCCAGGTAGGGGATCGCGGCCGTATCTTTGGTCAAGGTTTTGAGATGGCGGTTTCAGATACTGTCAAGGATCCCAATAATATCATTATCCACAAAGGGAAGGTCTTACGAGGGAGCATTTCCCCAGGGCAGACCGTAACTCTGAGCGTTGATCATGACAGCCGTTTGGCCATTGCCAGGAACCATACTGCAACTCATATCCTGCACGCGGTTCTGCGCCAGGTCCTTGGGGACCATGTGAAGCAATCAGGGTCATTGGTGGCACCGGACAGGTTGCGCTTTGATTTTACGCACTTTTCTGCCATTGACGACAAGACACTTCAGGAGATTGAAGTCATGGTCAATGACCGAATTCAGCAAAACATTCCCCTTCAGATCGAGGAGATGGATGCTGATAAGGCCTTTAAGATGGGGGCGACCGCCCTGTTTGAGGAGAAGTACGGTGACCGGGTCCGCGTCGTTGCCATTGAGGATTTCAGCAAGGAACTATGCGGTGGGACCCATACGGAACGGACCGGAGATATCGGGCTGTTTAAGATTGTCAGCGAGGGTAGTGTGGCAGCAGGGGTGCGGCGCATTGAGGCCCTTACAGGAATGGCTGCCCTGTCTTACTTGCAGGAGATATCCCAGACTTTGCGTGCCTTAGCACAGATGTTAAAGGCCAAACCCGAGGAGCTTATTGACAGATTCCAGAAAGTATTGGTTCAACTGAGGACCCTGGATAAAGAGCTTGCGGCCCTCAAAGCGGAAACAGCGGTTGAGGCATCAGATCAGTTGCTTTCTCATGTCAAGACCGTGAACGGCGTATCTGTCCTTGCCAAGGAGGTTTCAGTAGACACGGCAGCGGCCTTGAGGGACCTGGCTGATCATCTTAAAGCAAAGATGAAGTCAGGTATTGTGGTGCTGGGGAGCAGGGTGGCAGATAAAGTGCTGCTGGTGGCCGTGGTTACAAAAGAGCATCTGGGTCAATATCATGCTGGCCAGATCGTGAAGCAGGTGGCTGCTGTTGTGGGTGGTGGCGGTGGTGGCCGCCCTGATATGGCGCAGGCTGGAGGGAGCAAGCCCGAAAAACTCCATGAGGCACTAGACAAAGTCTTTGATATCGTGGCCCAGGGCTAAATGTCGCGGGGCGAGCTAAATTCATTCCCAGGCGATCTGGTGGCTTCCTTTTTTCCTTTCCACAATACGACCTATGACATCGGCCTTTTCATTCATGGCCCCAAGGAACTCCAGAATCCCCTCTGTGGCTCTTTCAGGGATCACCAGGATGAGTCCAATGCCATTATTGAAGGTCCTCATCATTTCCCGTTTTGAGAGCTTACCTGCTTCCTGAAGAAAGGTGAAAATAGGCGGAATTTCCCAGCTTCCTTCCCGGATCAGGGCCCTACACGATGCGGGGAGTATGCGGGGTAAGTTGTCGACGATACCGCCACCGGTTATGTGGGCAATCCCGTGAATCGGAAAGTCACGCAAGAGGTGACGGACAACCTCGGAATAAATCTTGGTTGGTTCCAGAAGCTCTTCTCCGATCGTTCTACCGAGTATATCAACCGTGTCATCTATTTTCAGCTTGAGCTTTTCAAAGCAAATCTTTCGAACGAGGGAATAGCCGTTGCTGTGAAGACCGCTTGAGGCGATGCCAATCAGTTTGTGGCCAACTGCAATCTCTGATCCATCCACGATCTTGGTGTTGTCTACAATGCCGACCACAAACCCTGCCAAGTCGTACTCACCGTCCCCATACATTCCAGGCATCTCTGCTGTTTCACCGCCTATGAGGGCACACTTGGCACGTTTGCAACCCTCGACAATGCCTCGGATAATGGCCTCAGCGGTTTCAGGAACAAGGGTTCCCATGGAAAGATAGTCAAGAAAAAAGAGGGGCTTGGCACCCTGTACTGCAATATCATTGACACACATTGCTACAAGGTCAATTCCGATAGTGTCGTGCTTGTTCATCATGCAAGCCACTTTGAGTTTGGTGCCTACGCCGTCCGTGGAGGTTACCAGAACGGGGTTTTTATACTGGCTCATGTGAAGGGAGTAAAGGCCACTGAACCCCCCAATGCCAGCAATCACCCCAGACTGCGGGGCTTCCCTGGTAATTTTCTTGATTGTTTTTATGAAACGATTCGCCTTATCAACATCGACGCCAGCGTCTCGATAGGTAAGAGACTCGTTCATAGCACCTCCCCATAACTTTTTATATTGTTAGAGTAACTTCATCAAAAAGTCAAAAGAAATCTTTTTGACAAGACGGCTGCCGTGGTATAAGTATAATAAGAGTAGACAAAATCAAAGAAATTAAACTCTTATGGAAGGCTTGTGCCATGAAAGAATTTGCCCGGCTGAATCGGCTTCCCCCCTATGTCTTTACGATAGTAAACAAGATTAAGATGGATGCCCGCCGTGCGGGAGAGGACATTATTGACCTTGGGATGGGAAATCCTGACATGTCCACCCCAAAGCACATTGTAGATAAGCTCATAGAGGCAGCCAGAAAGGGCCACAACCACCGATATTCGGCCTCTATGGGAATCACCAAGCTCAGGGTCGCGATTACCGACTGGTATAGACGTAGATTCGGCGTGGATTTAGACCCGGATGCCGAAGCGATTGTCACCATTGGTGCCAAAGAAGGAATTTCCCATCTTGTGCTGGTCACCATACGTCCGGGAGATGTCGTCTTTTCGCCAGACCCCACGTACCCGATCCACCCTTATTCGGCAATCATTGCTGGTGGGGATGTACGGAGGATTCCATTGAGTCCTGAAGGGGATTTTTTTGAAGACCTGATTGCGGCTACAAGGCAGACATGGCCGCGGCCGAAGATGCTCATCATTTCCTTTCCCCACAATCCCACAACCGAAGTGGTGGACTTGGCCTTTTTTGAAAAGGTCGTAGATTACGCCAAAGAACACGACATAATGGTGATTCATGATTTTGCCTATGCAGACCTTGTCTTTGACGGGTATGAGGCCCCCAGTTTTCTTCAGGTGCCTGGGGCCAAGGATATCGGGGTAGAATTCTTTTCGCTCTCCAAGAGTTATAGCATGCCGGGTTGGCGTGTGGGGTTTTGCGTTGGTAACGCTAAGATTGTCGGTGCACTTCGTCGTATCAAGAGCTATCTTGATTATGGCATCTTTCAACCTATTCAAATTGCATCTATTATTGCACTAAACGGACCTCAGGACTGTGTCAAAAAGATCGTAGAGACATACAAGACCCGGCGTGATGCCCTGATAGACGGGCTGAACAGGGTAGGGTGGCGGGTCAAGCGACCCAAGGGGACCATGTTCGTCTGGGCAAAGATCCCCGGGCCGTATCTTAAAATGGGCTCTGTTGAGTTTTCTAAGATGTTGATCCACAAAGCCAAGGTGGCTGTCTCGCCAGGGCTTGGTTTTGGGGAATACGGAGACGAATACGTCCGGTTTGCCCTCATAGAAAACAAGATGCGCATCAATCAGGCCATAAGGGGGATCCGTAAGATCCTGTAAAGCGCATATCGCAAAGGGCAGAGCGCATAGCGTATAGGATTTCCATTTCATGCTTTGCGCAAAGCGCTCTGTGCTATGCATACCACGAAGGTGACCAGATGAAAAAAATACATATTGGCTTGTTGGGATTTGGAACCGTGGGATCTGGCATGGTAAAGATCTTACTGGAAAACCGGGAGGTGATTGAGTCACGTCTCGGGGCTTCACTTACACTAAAATGGATAGCTGCCCGTGACCTTGAAAAGGACCGGGGGGTCGCTGTGGATGCCAGCCTCCTTACAACAGACGCTGAAATGGTCATTGATGACCCTGAGATTGACATTGTCGTGGAACTTATTGGCGGGTATGAACCGTCAAAGCGCTTTATTTTAAAAGCCATTGAAAACGGGAAGCAGATCGTTACAGCCAACAAAGCGCTTCTGGCCGCACACGGTGATGAAATCTTTTCCGCAGCTTCCCGTAAGGGCGTGGAGGTCGGCTTTGAAGCCAGCGTGGGTGGTGGTATCCCCTTGATTCGATCGATCAAGGAAGGCCTGGTTGCCAACCGCATCAGAGGTCTTTTTGGCATCTTGAACGGCACAGCCAATTATATTTTGACGAAAATGACCGACCAGGGAGAACCCTTTCCAAAGGTATTGAAGGAAGCCCAGGCACTCGGCTATGCAGAGGCGGATCCCACCTTTGACATTGAAGGGATTGACACGGCCCATAAACTGACCATACTTCTTTCTATTGCCTATGGTATACCCATAAATTTCAAAGCCGTCTATACAGAGGGGATTTCTAAGGTCACCCCCCTAGATATCAAGTTCATGAAGGAGTTTGGATACCGTATCAAACTCCTGGCCATCTCAAAGGACGATGGTGAGGCGATCGAGGCAAGGGTGCATCCTACATTGATACCGAATGACACGATGCTTGCCAACGTGAATGAGGCTTACAATGCCCTTTACATAAAGGGGGATGCCGTGGGCAACGTGATGCTGTATGGCCCCGGGGCCGGGATGATGCCGACAGGCAGCGCCGTGGTGAGCGATTTGGTGGATGTTGCCCGGAATATCCTGAATGGTACGCACGGTAGGGTGCCCCTTGTAGGGTATCAGCCGGCTTCTGTGAAGGCAAGACGGGTTAAGTCGATCGAAGAGCTGGAGGCCCAGTACTATTTTCGATTTTCAGCCGAAGACAGGCCAGGTGTGCTTTCCAAGATTTCAGGGATTCTCGGAAAGCATCAGATCAGCATCAAATCGGTCCACCAGAAAGGTCGTGACCTTGTGGGAGCCGTACCCATTGTCATGATTACCCATAAGGCCAAGGAGGCGGGTGTACGGATGGCCCTTTCGGAAATCGATCATCTTGATGTGGTCAAAGACAAGACCATTCTGATCCGGATTGAGGATGAGAGATGAAACATGTCATCTTGGTAGGCGACGGTATGGGGGATTACCCCATTGCGGAGCTTGGAGGCAAGACCCCGCTTGCGGCCGCGCATACCCCCCATATGGACTGGATAGCGGACCACGGAGAACTCGGTCTGGCACGAACCATTCCACAGGGATGTGAAACCGGAAGCGATACGGCCAACTTGAGTATCCTTGGCTATGATCCGAAACAGACACTGACGCGCCGGGCACCGTTGGAGGCGGCCAGTCTTGGCATACACTTATCCGATATTGATGTGGCATTCCGTTGCAATTTAGTCACCCTTTCCATGTCCGATGGTATATTAACCATGGAGGATTACAGTGCTGGTCATATCAGTACGGATGAAGCCCGGCTTATCGTTGAAGATCTGGACAGGGCCTTAGGCGATGAGACCTTTCGGTTTTATCCTGGCGTGAGCTATCGTCATCTTATGATTTGGCATGGTGGACCCGCAGAGGTTGCGACCACGCCTCCCCATGATATTACCGGCCAGGCGGTCCAGCCCTATCTGGATCATATGGCCCCTCAAGAGGTGTTACTTCAGCTTATGGATCGTGCAGGTGCAATCTTAAGGGGGCATCCGATCAATAAAAAACGCGTCGAAAAAGGGCTGAAACCAGCCAACCATATCTGGTTCTGGGGTCAAGGACATGCTCCGCACATAGAGGCCTTTGAAAAAAAGACAGGGCTCAAAGGGGCCATGATTTCTGCCGTAGACTTGCTGAGAGGGATTGGTGTTTATGCAGGGTTTGAGGTGATCAGGGTCCCGGGTGCAACAGGGTATTTTGACACCGATTATGAGGCAAAGGCAGCATATGCCTTGTCAGCCATCAAAGGTGTTGACTTGGTCTATGTGCATGTGGAGGCACCGGACGAGGCAGGGCATGCTGGTTTGCTGGATAAGAAGATCGCTGCTATTGAGGCGTTCGACGCCAAGGTCGTGGGAAAGGTGTTAGAGGGGATGAAGGGTTTTTCAGAATACCGTATCATGGTCACAACGGATCACTATACCCCTATTTCTGTTAGGACCCATACCACGGAACCCGTGCCGTTTGCCATTTGTGGCACAGGGATTAGCGCACCATCGGATCGATCGGGTGGCTTTAACGAGGAAAAAGCAAAGGCCCGGGGCCTGTTTTTGGCTGATGGCTACAAGCTCATAGAACGATTCATATCACTTCCGAAATAATTCTTGACAGCAGGGGGAGGAAGGCATTACTATATTTTAAATTTGCTGCGGGGTGGAGCAGTCCGGTAGCTCGTCGGGCTCATAACCCGAAGGTCCCAGGTTCAAATCCTGGCCCCGCTACCAAGAAAGATCAAGGGGTTGCGAGAAATCACAACCCCTTTTTTGATAGATCAAAAATGCCGTCCCCCACAGCATCCCCCACACAGAAAAGGGAGAAGCCAACGGTTACGCCCATCTAATCACCCCCCTTTCACCAAACCTCCCGTAGTAAATTCTCTAACAAACAAACTGTTTGATAGAATTCTAGAGGCCGCTGCTTTTCTCTAACCTCATCTTCTATAATCCGCATCACCGCAGGAGATGTTAGAATCCAGCATACCAAATTTTGGGCGACGTCTTTTCTATATTTCCGTCGCGTGTCCTCTGAAAGCTTGCTGTAATCAGCACAGCCTAGTTTTTCTAAAGCTCTAGCGGATGTGTTGCGTATTCTACGTAGTGAGGCATCTACTTGTTCGAAGTCAGCCTCAGCCCTGGAGGTAGCTTCAGCCCTAGCCTTTAAGTATCGTTGAAGTTCTACCAGTTCGCCCATTTTTGATTTCCTTTCTAAACAAAAAAAATCCCGTGGCGCGCTAAGGTCCTATAAGAGACCCCCGGATCGTTGCCTTACCGGACACCACGGGAAAATTGATTAGACACAAAAAAAGCCGGATTATCGGACCGGATGCCGCTCACAGGTTTTGACATTTTTATTCTATCATCCTGGTTCTAAAAGTCAAGTTTTTTTTATGCCTATAAAGAGCTACTTTGAGCTGTTTTCGATTCTAAGCCCTTGACCCATACTCAGGTATGACCCTGGCCTATATCGTGCCTTACACGGCCTCTCAGGGCCTTAATTTTTTCAAGCTCTGCCTCAAATCGCTCCAAGGTCTCAAAACCCGGTCGATCCTCAAAATCTTTTAGCGCCCGGTAGGCATCTGGAAAAAACACTGCCACGAGTAGCAGCTTGCATCTCCGGCTTTGCTCAAGACTCCATGCCAAATCAGACGAATCTGTGTACTGAATCATGAGAGGTCTTTTTTAGAGATCGCTAAATAACAGACAACTCAACTGTTAGAGCCTTACCAGACAACCCTGAGCTGCTCGCAAACGTCCCATATATCCGGCCATCAAGGGGGAAACGGGCCTGAAGTTGTGTGCTCATCGCCGTTGTTGCGCCGCCACTGCTGTATCTCACGTCGGCACGGGGAAAATATTCCTTCCAGGTGCTCGATGGCCCTGTCAGGCGAAATAAAGCAAGCTCCGTAGTCCCGCTACTTCGTTCCCGGAACAGCTTCAAGCTTGAGGCAACCGCAGTTGTTCCGGCAAATCCAGCCCGCACGGCAATCGATTGAAGCAGGCCATTACACGCGTCGCTCGTGTAGCCGTTAGCCGCCCCGCCGGAGTCAAGCGTCATATTTATGTAGAATCGTCGAACGTACATAACTTTTTCCTTTTTTGTTTAGGGACCGGTTCTGCCATAGTGAACCGGCCCCCGAGGTGAACAGGGGGGCTACCGGACCCCCGATGCCAACTAGTACGTGGTGTTCGTCACCAGTACAGTGGACGGACCAATGCTAGTTGACGACATCATTGCCGTGCTGTTGGCTTTCCGCGGATTGTACTGGATCGTTAAAAACTTATCCTCGGCTCCAACACTACTTGAGCCGTCAACCCGCATCCTCCAATACTGATATCCGCCGGCAAGTACCGGACAGTCAACCGCAAGCAGCTTATAATTGCGGCTGGCTGATGCCCCGAAAGCAGTAGAGGAAGAAATGGGAGTTGTGTTGATAGTCTTCAACGAAGCAGTAGAGTTCGCCGTGGCTGCCTGGATCACCGCAGTGATTTTACTTGACCCGCTCAAGGTTGAGCCGAGCAGACAAAAGCAAACGCTGTGAAAATCAG
>Ga0180301_10001775_pt1 | contig 16915 bp, 11 predicted proteins | sample GuaBasSediGuay16_FD_121797 | JGI IMG/M metagenome (GOLD analysis project Ga0180301, IMG submission 121797) | Subseafloor sediment microbial communities from Guaymas Basin, Gulf of California, Mexico - Guay16, Core 4569-2, 12-15 cm | ecosystem: Environmental > Aquatic > Marine > Hydrothermal... | reverse complement strand
ATCTCTGATTTTATTCTGCAGAAAATTAAACAGGATGCCGAGGCATATCTCGGAGACAAAGTTGAAGAGGCAGTAATCACCTGCCCGGCATATTTTGACGATAACCAGAGGACTGCGACCAAAGACGCCGGGGAAATTGCAGGATTACGGGTATTGCGAATTATCAACGAACCTACAGCTGCCTGCCTTGCTTATGGTTTGGAGAAATCGCAAAAAGAGCAGAAGATTATGGTCTTTGATTTCGGCGGCGGTACACTGGACGTTACGATTATGGAGATGGCCCAGGGCGTATTTGAGGTAAAATCCACTTCCGGAGATACGCAGCTGGGAGGGACTGATATGGATAATGTATTAATTGACCATATCGCCAACCAGTTTAAGCGCGAAAATGGGATTGATTTGCGTAATGACAAAATGGCAATGCAGCGTTTGCGCGAGGCGGCAGAAAAGGCAAAGATCGAATTATCTTCTACTTTAACAACGGATATAAATCTGCCTTTTATCACTGCTGATGCTTCCGGGCCGAAACATTTGACTATGTCAATCACCAGGGCCAAATTAGAAGAGTTGGTTAATCCTATTATTGAAAAATGCCGCCACCCGATGGAGAATGCGATATCTGATGCTAAATTATCCCCTTCAGATATTGACCGGATCATTATGGTCGGCGGCCCTACCCGCATGCCCATAGTTCAGAAATTCGTTGAGGATTATGTAGGCAAAAAAATCGAACGCGGCATTGATCCTATGGAATGCGTGGCTTTGGGTGCGGCGATTCAGGCGGCAATCATCAAGGGAGATATGAAGGATGTTTTATTGCTTGATGTTACGCCTTTATCTTTGGGCATTGAAACATTAGGAGGGGTGAATACTAAACTCATTGAGCGCAATACCACTATCCCCACGAGAAAAAGCCAGATTTTTTCTACGGCTGCAGATAATCAGACTGCTGTTACCATTCGTGTGCTTCAAGGCGAGCGGTCAATGGCAAATGATAATGTTGAGTTAGGCAGGTTTGACTTGGTAGGCATTCCTGCCGCGCCAAGAGGCATACCGCAAATCGAAGTAACCTTTGATATCGACGCTAACGGTATTGTGCATGTTTCGGCAAAAGATTTAGGCACCGGCAAAGAACAATCCATCCGCATTACCGCTCCCAAGAAACTCTCTAAAGAAGAAATAGAGAAAATGGTTAAGGATGCGGAGAAATTCGCAGCTGAGGACAGTAAAAGAAAAGAAGAGGTGGAAGTGGTTAACCAGGCAGATACCTTGGTTTATTCGACTGAAAAATCGCTTAAAGAGTTCGGCGATAAAGTCAACCAGAGCGAACGCGCGGAAATCGAAGCAAGGTTAAATGATTTAAAAACCGCGATTAAGGATAAGAACGTGGATAGAATCAAAAAAGGCATGGAGGAGCTAACTAAATCCTCTCATAAGCTGGCCGAGGAGATTTATAAACAGGCTGCAGCAAAACAAGCCAAGCAGCAGGGCCCGCAACAACAGCAGGAAAAACCAGCTAAAGAAGCAAAAGAAGAAGAACCAAAAAAGAAAAAAAAAGAAGAAGAAATTATTGACGCAGAATACAAGGAAGAGGATGATAAGAAATAAGATTAATTATGGGTCACAAGTCAGAAGTTACGCTTGTGACTTTGTGTCTTTGTGACTTTTGATAAGTATTTATTATGACTAGCAAACGTGATTATTACGAAATTTTAGGCGTGCAGAAGAGCGCCAGCCTTGATGAGATAAAAAAGGCTTACCGGGGAATGGCGCTACGCCATCATCCTGACAGGGTGCCGCATGAGCAGAAAAAGGAGGCAGAGGAGAAATTTAAAGAAATTTCCGAGGCTTATGCAGTTCTTTCTGATCCGAAAAAGCGTGCGCTTTATGATCAATATGGGCACTCCGGCATAGACCAGAAGTATGCCTACGAGGATATTTTTAAAGGCGCTGATTTCAGCAGTGTTTTTCAGGGGATGGGAGATTTTGGATTCGGCGGGGGGCTTTTTGACGAAATTTTTGGAGACCTAGGTTTTGATATATTCGGAACATCACGCAGCAGAAGGGGAGGAAAGCGGCAAAGGGGCCGGGATTTAGAAATCGCAACCTCAATTACTCTTGAAGAAGCCGCATTTGGCACTGAGAAAAGCATAACCTTGCCGCGTTATGAAATCTGTCCTACTTGTTCGGGAAGCGGCGCTAAACCCAGTACCAAAAAAACAACCTGTCCGCAATGTAAGGGTGCGGGCAAAACAGTAATCTCAAGCGGTTTTTTTCAGATTGCCCAGACCTGTTCGCGCTGCCATGGTGAAGGAAAAATTATTCAGACTCCCTGCCCGGATTGCCGCGGCCAAGGCCGGGTTAAAGAAACGCATAAAATTAAGGTAAAAATTCCCCCGGGAGTAAGCACAGGTTCGCATTTACGTATGCGCGGTGAAGGAGAAGCAGGAGCCATTGCCCGGGGAGACTTGTATGTTATTATTGAAGTAAAACCGCATTCAATCTTTGAACGGCATGATAATGATATAATTACCGAGGTAGAGATAAGCCTGGTTAAAGCAGTACTGGGGTCGGAATTAGAGGTTCCGACATTAAACGGTAATGTGAGAATGAAAATTCCTGCAGGCACACAAAGCGGCAGAATTTTTCGCCTGAGGGGAAAAGGCATCCCCGACCTGCACGGAAGAGGCAGGGGGGACGAATTAATAAAAGTCAATGTGAAGATTCCCACTGCCTTAAACAGCGAGCAGCGAAAAATTATAGAAGAGTTTGCAAGGGCCAGCGGAGAAAATATAAATTCAAAAGAAAGCTTTACTGACAAGGTGAGAAAAGCCTTTAAATAGGAGAAACAATGCCCACATACGAATACGAATGCACCAAATGTAAACATAAGTTTGAAGCGTTCCAGAATATAACTGAAAAGCCTTTAATCAGGTGTCCTAAATGTAGGCATGCTTTAAGGCGCCTGTTCGGAAGCGGTGCCGGAATAATTTTTAAAGGCATAGGCTTTTATGCCACAGATTATAAAAAGAAACCTGCTATAGCCAAACAAGAAAAAGAAGCATGCAAAACTTGTCCCGAGGCCGGTAAGGTAGGCTGCGAAGCTAAAAAGGAATAGCCCTTACTATGGCCAGAATAAAACCCTTCAAAGGGATCATTTATAACCAGGAGAAAATAAAGGATCTTTCCAGCGTAGTTTGCCCTCCTTATGATGTAATCAGTCCTATTCAGCAGGAAGAATATTATAAAAGCAGCCCTTATAATTTTTTACACGTGCTTTTGAGCAAACAGATTAAAGGCAGGGATAAATACCGCCAGGCCGCCGAAACTTTTAAAGAATGGCAGAAAAACAAGATATTAATCCAGGATGAAAAACCGGCTATCTATTTCTGCAGACAGGAGTACAGGATAAGAGGGGAGAGAAAGATAAGGGTTGGTTTTATTGCTAAGCTTTACCTGGAAGACAAACAGTCTAAAATTTTCTGCCACGAACATACCCGCCTTGAGCCTAAGGAGGATAGATACAGGTTACTCAAGGTAACTAAGGCCAACCTGAGCCCTATTTTTACAATTTTTGCTGATAAAAACCGCATCGTAAAAAGTATCTATCAACAATATATCCAGAAAGAAGAGCCTTTTATAGAGGTTATTGACAGGGATAAAGTTTTGCATCAATTATGGAGGATTGATTCTGCGGAGGTAATAAAGAAAATACAGGATAATATGCAGAAGATCGATATCTTTATTGCCGACGGACATCATCGTTACGAGGTGGCTCGAGCCTACCGCGATGAAAAGAAAAAAAGAAGAAAATCGCGGAGGTTATCAGAAAATTCTGATTTGAATTACCTGTTGTCTTATTTTACGAATATCGAATCGCAGGGAGTAACTATAATGCCGGTACACCGTATCGTCAGATTGCGCAATGACCAGGCATTAATTAAAATGATGGCCAGGCTTACTGATTACTTTACCATAGAAAGAGTAAAAGACCGCACCCAGTTTTTCTTTCTTATAGAAAAAGCCGGCAGGACAGAGCATATTTTGGGATTATATTATGGCGGAAGCTACCAGCTCTTACGTTTAAAGAATATTAAGATTTTAGAAAAAATGATTAAAGATAAATCAGATGCCTCTAAATCCCTGGATGTAACTATTCTTAATGAGCTGATTTTAAAGAATATCCTCGGGCTTAATCTTGAGGACAAAAAGCACATTTCTTTTAGCCCCAATGCACAGGAAGCGATGAACGAAGCGGATAACTCGGATGCGCCGGCTGTAGTTTTCGTCTTAAATCCGGTCAGGATACAACAGCTAATTGACGTTTCGCTTAACGAAGAAAGGATGCCTTCTAAGTCAACCTATTTTTATCCTAAGGTGCTCTCGGGGCTTGTGGTTAACAAGCATGAGAAAATATAACAGGTTGCAACGTCACAAAGTCACAACGTTACACGTGTGACTTTGTGTCTTGTGACTTGAGTCCATACTATAAACTAAAATGGCATTATTCGGGAAACCAAAATATACGATTGTAAGACTAAAGAAAAAAGACATACCAGACGGTTTATGGACAAAGTGCGACAATTGCTCCACCGCGCTTTATAATAAAAACCTGGAAGAAAATTTACGGGTTTGCCCGAAATGCAATTTTCACTTTATTCTTAATGCTTATGAGAGAATAAATATGCTTTTGGACAGCAACACATTTTTAGAGTTTGACCAGGATATGCTTTCCAAGGATCCGTTGAATTTTCAGGGTCCAAAAAAATATAAGGATAAACTCGCCCAGGATATGAAAGCTACGGGTTTGAGGGAGGCAGCAGTTACCGGCCAAGGAACGCTTAATGATAAAAAAATTATTATTGCCGTAACTGATTCGCGTTTTATAATGGGCTCCATGGGTTCGGTTGTAGGAGAAAAGATTACCCGTGCAATAGAGACTGCCACTAAAGATAGGCTTCCTATGGTTATTGTCTCGGGTTCCGGGGGCGGAGCAAGAATGTACGAAGGGATGTTTAGCTTAATGCAGATGGCTAAGACTTCCGCCGCGCTTTATTACCACCACAAAGCAAAGTTACCCTACATATCCGTACTTACCAACCCTACCATGGCCGGTGTAATGGCATCTTTTGCAGGCCTTGGCGATATAATTATTGCAGAGCCCAAGGCTTTAATCGGTTTTACCGGCCCCCGCGTTATTGAGCAGACCATAAGGCAGAAATTGCCTCCGGGTTTTCAACGTTCGGAATTTCTGCTGGAGCATGGTTTAATTGATATGATTGTGCAGCGTAAAGACTTAAAGTCCCGGATAAGCGAACTGATCGGATATCTGAGTTGAATAGAGCTAAAAAGGCCAGGGGAAAATGGCACAGGTAAGACTGCAGAATGTTTCTAAGACTTTTTCAAACGGCAATAAGGTAGTACGAAATGTAACTCTGGGGGTCGAGAATAAGGAATTTATGGTATTGGTCGGGTCTTCCGGATGCGGCAAGTCGACCACCTTAAGGATGATTGCCGGCCTTGAACAGGTTACTTCAGGAAAAATTTTTATCGGCGAGCAGCTTGTTAATGACATTCCCGCCAAAGACCGTAATGTTGCTATGGTTTTTCAAAGTTATGCCATTTATCCGCATTTTACGGTATTTGAGAATATGGCTTTTGGTTTAAAATTAAAAGGTTATCCCAAAAGCGAGATCATCCGACGGGTTAACGAAGCAGCGGAATTACTCAGCATCAAGCATTTACTCACCCGAAAACCCAGGCAATTGTCAGGAGGGGAGAGGCAGCGGGTTGCAGTAGGAAGGGCAATTGTGCGCAAACCCCTTGTATTCCTGTTCGATGAGCCGTTAAGTAATCTTGATGCGAAATTAAGGTTGCAGATGCGCACTGAAATACATAAATTACACCTGAGGCTGCAGTCAACCGTAATTTATGTTACCCATGACCAGGTAGAGGCTATGACTATGGGCCACAGGATTGCCGTAATGAAAGACGGCCAGCTGCAGCAGGTTGCAGATCCTATGGCTGTTTACGATTCACCGAAAAATAAATTCGTTGCCGGATTTATCGGTTCTCCTCCGATGAATTTTATGATTGGCAGGATAATCAAGAAAGACGGAAGGTTTTATTTTAACGAAGGCAGCATCCTGGTTAAGATAGTAGAAAACATGAATGAAAAAATAAAAGACTTTGTTGATAAGGATGTTATTTTAGGTATTCGTTCAGAAGATATATATGATAAGCTTTTTGTTTCCGAGGCCCCGCCGGAAAATACGGTACGGGTGAATTGTGAAGTAGTCGAACCAATGGGCTCGGAAGTCTACCTCTATTTAAATACCGGTAAACATACTTTTATTGCCCGTGCCCATGCGCATGACCGGCCCCAAGTTAACCAGAATATGGAACTGGTTTTTGATATGAGTAAGGCGCATTTTTTTAATAAAGAAACCGAAGAGACTATCTGTTAGTTATAGGTAAAACACTTCTTTAATCTTACTTTTCATTTTATATGGCCGATATTTTTTTAGGCTATACATTCCTTAAATTTTTAATCCCCCTTTTTATTATTAATGCTTTATTGTTTGCTGCTGTAATCATTTTTACCTTTCGCCGCAAGAAGAGGCTGGAATTTGCTATTCAGGAGCTTCAGGAGAAAGTGAACATTATGCACGCAGCGAATATAAAAGAAAATAAGAATACCCTTGCTCTTAAAGAGAAGATATCGCGTTATGAGGAACTCAGGCGTATACTAGAGCGCATTGATCAAAATTTAGACTTAAATTCTGTGGCCTCTGATTTAGTATCTATAGTCTTTTCCCTCCTTGGTAAGAACAAGGGTGTATGTATCCTTTATCTGCTTGATGCCGCGAATTACAAGCTGAATATTTTTAAAACAGCGAAAGAAAACAAAGAATTGTCGATTAAAGCAAAGGAAGGCGACATATTCGATAAATGGGTTTTAAAAAGATCAAGCCCGCTTTTAATAGAAGACACAAAAAGAGATTTTCGTTTTGATGCTGAAAAGGTGCAGGAAAAAACGAAAAGGAATATTTCCTCTTTGATAAGTTCTCCGATGATCAGCGATCACAGGTTAATTGGGGTGCTCAGGTTAGATAACCCCAAGACGCAATTTTATACCCAGGATGATTTAAGGTTTTTATCTACAATTTCCGGCTTAGGGGCTGTTGCCCTGGAAAACAGCGAGCTCTTCCAGAAAACGCAGGAATTGGCAATTCACGATGAGCTTACATCTTTATATACCAAGAGGTATTTCTTAGAGCGGCTTAGAGATCAATGTGCAAAAAGTATACGCCATAACCGCTCGTTTTCATTGTTGATGCTGGATATCGATTATTTCAAAAAGTATAATGACCGGTTTGGGCATACAAGCGGGGATATTGTACTAAAGAATATAAGTGAAAATATTCTTAATTTTTTAAAAGATTCCGATGGCCTGGTCAGCCGGTTTGGCGGAGAGGAATTCTGCGTAATCCTGCGGGATCAAGATAAGCAGTCTGCGTTAAAAACCGCCGAGAAGATCCGCTCGGGTATCGAAAAAAATAAGATAATTCTGCGCCAAAAAGAATCGAATATTACCATATCAATAGGAGTAGCTACTTTTCCCAGCGATGCCGGAGACGCCGAGGAGCTTATACGGATTGCCGATCGGGCAATGTATGAAGCAAAAAAATCAGGCAGGAATAAGGTATGCATTATCTGATTATTTTAATTTTAGCAAGCTTAGGGTTTTTTCTGCTCTTTAAAAAGTTTTTCAGTAAAAACCTGAAACAATTAGAGACAACCTTATCGGGATTAAAGAAAGAATACGCAGAAAGTTTTCAGGAAAATTTACGTCTAAACCGCCAGAACCTGGATTTAAGAAATAATTATGAGAATACGATTGCATTATATGATATTACGAAAGAGATATCCAAATCTTTAGAGAGCGCGACCGTATTCAATAATTTTAAGGAACAGGTAAATAAATACATAAAAATAGGGGATTGCCAGTTTTTAGGAAAGGAGGCGGACCTCACTGATTATAGCAATTACACCAGATTTCCGCTTGAGATAAATAAAGTGCTCCTGGGTTATTTATTGGCTGACGGTATTAAAGAAGAGGATAAGCTTAAATTTGAAATTCTCAGCCAGCAGTTCCTCCTGGGAGTAAAGAGGTCGATTTTGTACCATGAGCTCCAGGAGCTTGCAATCAGAGATAGCTTAACCGGAGTATTTAACCGCAGGTATTATTTAGAAAGGCTTAATGAGGAATTGCGGCGGTCGGGAAAATTCAAGTATAATTTTTCCTGCCTGATGATTGACATCGACCATTTCAAAAAATATAATGACCGGTACGGGCATCTGGTGGGAGATGCGGTTTTGAAAGAGGTCTCTAAAAGAATTAAAGAGAATATAAGGCAGATCGATTTTATGAGCCGTTACGGGGGAGAGGAATTTTCGGTGATTTTAAGCGAGACCGACAAGGAGCTAGCAAAGGCAGCGGCAGAACGTATCCGCAAGGCAGTTCATGAAGAGGAGATTAAAGTTTACGATGAGAACCTGAAAGTCACGATCAGTATCGGGGTTTCTACTTTTCCCGAAGACGGGAAAGACAGCATTACAATCATTGATAATGCCGATACCGCTTTATACCGCGCTAAAGAATTAGGCAGGAATAAGGTAGTTTCTTATTAGTCCGGATTTTAGCTTTAACTTGTTCTGGCGGAAAATTTATGCTATTCTATATGAATATTTAAAATGGATAAACGAAAACAGCCGGCTGGAAAAATGAAAAAATATATAATCGCCGTAGATTTAGGCGGGACGAATTTAAAAATAGGGTTATTAAACCTGCAATTTAAAATTAAGAAAAAAAAGATCCTGGATACCCAGAACCTTGGTAACAAAAAGAACCTGATTCTTGCAATTATAAATTCCGTTAAAGATTTAATATCTAAAAATAGGTTAAAGAAAGAAAATATTTTAGGGATTGGGGTTGGATTACCGGGCCCGATAGATAATCAGAAGGGAATTGTACACTTCCTTCCGAATATTGCCGGCTGGAGGGAGGTTAGGCTTGGCAGTATCCTGAATAGAAAATTAAGGATGAAAGTTTTTTTGGATAATGACGTCAACCTGATGGCTCTAGCGGAAAATAAACTTGGTGCGGCTAAGAAGTACAAAAACGTTGTCTGCCTTACCTTGGGAACTGGGGTCGGGGGAGGGATTATAATTAATAACTCCCTTTACCGGGGCAGTGATAATGCCAGCGGTGAAATCGGGCATATTCCGCTTAATGAAGTTGGTCCGGCCTGCAGTTGTGGAGGAGAGGCTTGCCTGGAAAGATATGTAGGCAACAGCATTATAATGGAAGAAGCGAAAAGATTATTCAAGCGTGATATTTCTCTTAAGGAATTAAGCAGGTTGGCTAAAGAAAACAACAGGAAAGCGCTCTATCTCTGGGATAAGGTAGCCTGGCATTTAGCAATAGCGTTGGCAGGAGTAGCTAATTTGCTCAATCCTGATTGTGTTGTAATCGGGGGGGGTGTAGCAGGCGCAGGAAGGATATTGTTTGATAATGTCAGGAAATATATTTTTGAGCGGGCAATGAAAATTCAATCCAGGCGGGTTAAAGTGGTCAAGGCCGACTTAGGCAATAATGCCGGATTGATCGGAGCAGCCATTCTGGTTAAAGAGTCGATTTCGTAAAAAGCGGTCAGCTATCAGCATTCTGCTTTCAGGTTGAAGTATAAAAAAACAATTATAAGCAATAAGGGGTAGATTAGTAATGAAGATATTTATTGATAGCGCGAATATTAAAGAAATAAAAGAGGCTGTAGAACTTGGTTTGATAGACGGGGTAACCACGAATCCGAGCCTGGTAGCTAAAGAAAATAGGCCGGCAGAAGGATTACTGAAAGAAATCTGTGCTTTGCTAAGCGGGCCTGTAAGCGCAGAGGTTATTAGCCTCCAGGGCGATGGAATGGTAAGGGAGGCGCGGGAACTGGCAAAGATAGCCAAAAATATCGTGATAAAGATTCCGCTTATTAAGGAAGGGTTAAAAGCTGTACGTATTCTCTCTGCAGAGCGTATAAAAACAAATGTCACGCTGTGTTTTTCTCCCTCTCAGGCATTATTGGCTGCAAAAGCAGGAGCTAATTTTATCTCTCCTTTTATCGGAAGGCTTGATGATATAAGCCAGGAGGGAATGGATTTAGTGCGCCAGATAAAAGAGATCTATTCAAATTATAATTTTAAAACCGAGATAATCGTGGCTTCTATCCGCAACCCCGTGCATGTAGTTGATGCCGCGCTTATCGGCGCCGACATAGCCACTATTCCTTTTGGGGTAATCTTGCAGCTTATAAAGCACCCGCTTACCGACATCGGAATTCAGAGGTTTCTGGAGGATTACAAAAAAATACCTAAATAGAAATTCAATGACAAATGACAAAATCCCAATGACAAAAGTTAGATGTAAGCCGCTGGATAAAAAAATAAAACTTTTGTCATTTTTACTTTGTTATTTGTCGTTTATTTTTTTGTGTTTTGGACACCTCCAGATTTTATTATCTCAAGAAGGGCAGGCTGATGCCATAATCGTCAATGGCGATACAGTGGAATATTCCACTGATAATAGGCAGGTTAGCGCCAGTGGTAATGTTTCTGTAACCTATAAAGACTCAACGCTTACTTGCGATAAAATAACCGTTAATACGCTTACCAAAGAAGCAAAAGCCGAAGGAAATGTGCGAATTGAAAATGAGCAAGGAGTGGTAGAGGGCGAAGATGTAGTTTATAATTTTCAAACAGGGAAAGGCATAATTTCCGATGCTGATTTCAGGTCGAACCCATATTTCGGCCGGGCAGAGAGGTTCCAGCGCCAAAGCGAAGAAGAGTTTATTGCTAAAAGAGGGTATATTTCAACCTGTAGTTTTGACCAGCCCCACTACCGTATAAAATCCGGTAAGGTTAATTTTTTTCCTAATGATAAGGTGCAGACTAAACACGATACTTTTTATGTCGGCCAAGTGCCGTTTTTTTATCTGCCGCGATATAACCATAGCCTCAAAGACCCTCTAATGCATGTTCAATTATTGCCGGGAAAATCAAAAGACTGGGGGCCGTATCTGTTGAGCGCCTGGAGGTATAATTTAACCGATAATGCCAACGGCCGTATTTACGCAGATTATCGCGAAAAATTAGGATTTGCGGAAGGTTTTGGATTGAATTATAAAACCGAAGAATTCGGCCAGGGGGATTATAAGTTTTATTATACTCATGAGAGGTCTAGGAGATTCCAGCAGGGTGACCCTGCAGAGTTTCAAAGATATCTTGTTCGCTGTCGGCATAAATGGATTATCGACTACGGCACTAATTTAAATGCTGAGTATTATAAAATCGTAGATTCAAAAAGGCAGATATACGGCAGTGAATATAATTTCCTCAAAGATTATTTTTACCGTGAATACGAAAAGGATTCCCAGCCTTTGTCTTATCTTTCTTTCCACCGCACTTTCGGGTACTCAAGTCTTGATGCTTTAGTTCAGAAGCGCACCAACCGATGGTATACACAACTAGAGAAGCTGCCGGAAATAAAATATGTAGCGCCTAGCTATAATATTTTAGGCAGCCCTTTTTATCTGGAGAATATCATAGAGGCGGCAAATCTTAATTATAAATACGAAACGCATTCGCTTTCAGATGATGTGCACATGAACCGCATAGATTCCGAGAATAAAATTTCCATGCCTACTAAATTAGCATTTATACGGTTAAATCCTTTTGTCAAATACCGGCTCACTTATTATGACGGGGATATTTACGGTTCATTGGAAATCTTGCGCAGTATTTTTTATGCCGGCAGCGAGTTAAGCACTAAGTTTTACCGCATTTTTAATATTAAAACTGGTTTTCTGGGTTTAGATATAAATGATTTAAGGCACATAATTACTCCCACCGTTATATATTCCTATAATCATGAGCCGACAATATCAAGCAGTAAGTTAGAACAGATTGACGAAGTAGATGCCATAACACGCAGCAATGCCGTGACCTTGGAGTTATCAAATAAATTGCAGACTAAACGCAGCAACCAAAGCGTGGATTTGGCGGATTTTCGGGTAACTACTAATTATACTTTTAATCGCAAAGGGGGCCGGGGCAGCAATATTGGAGATATTCTATTTGACCTTGAGCTTTTCCCCTATTCCTGGCTGCGCATAAATAGCGAAGCTACTTATAATCATTCGGGAAACCGCTCGGATGTAAATTATAATACTTTTTCTTCTGTGAATTATGACATTAATTTTACTTTTCAGGAAGGGCGTTCTTTTGGCCTGGGCCAGCGTTACCAGAGAAAAGGGGGCAATGAGATAATTTATAAGTTGGATTGGCGCTTAAATCCGAAATGGGCTTTTTCGGTTTATCATAGAATAGAAAGAGGCCATGATCCTCAAATAATAAGGGGATTAAAAGAACAGGAGTATACGATTTCCAGGGATTTACATTGCTGGAACGTAGATTTAACTTATAATATAAAAAGAACTGAGGGAGAGGCGGTATGGTTGGTTTTCAGGCTAAAGGCGTTTCCTGAATTAGAATTTGAATTTAACCACGATTACCATAAGCCTAAAGCCGGCTCCCAATCCAACCCCTCGTTAAGATAGGGGACGTTTCTACCCAATGTTTCTTATTGGTATATAATAAGTTAGAGAAATTTTAAATTCGAAAGTTAGTTTTTATGTTTACAAAAATTGTATCTAAAAAATTAAAAAATTTTTAACTTTGAATTCAAAAATGCCGTAACTCTTTTGCAAGCAAAGGGTTAGAAAAGGTAGAATCGCCCCCAAGGAGAAAGAATGGATATAGGGATTATAGGAACAGGGTATGTAGGATTGGTTAGCGGGGTTTGTCTTGCTAATTTAGGCAATAAAGTTACTTGTGTTGATAATGACCGTAAAAAAATCTCTGATTTAAAGAAAGGCATCATACCTATATATGAACCCGGGTTAAAGGAATTAGCCGCCATAAATTACAAGAAGAAAAGGCTGAATTTCAGCACGAGCATTAAAGAAGCAGTGACCGATTCAGAAGTTATTTTTATTGCTGTAGGGACGCCCTCTTTGCCAAACGGAGAAGCAGACCTTACCGCCATCGAGGTTGTGGCGCGCAATATCGCTATAAATTTAAAAAAATACCGCTTGATAGTAGAGAAGTCTACTGTGCCGGTTGAGACCGGCAATTGGGTGAAGCGTACGATTTCAGCATATATAAAAGGTAAGGTTAATTTTGACGTTGCTTCTAACCCGGAATTCTTAAGAGAGGGCCAGGCAATAAACGACTTTATGCATCCGGACAGAATTGTAATCGGCGTAGAATCCAGAAAGGCAAAGGAGATACTCACCAGCCTTTACAAACCCTTAAAAGCGCCGATTGTTGTTACCGATATAAAATCTGCGGAGTTAATTAAACACGCCTCGAATTCTTTTCTGGCAACAAAAGTCTCATTTATTAACGCGCTCTCGCGCATCTGCGATAAGGTAGGAGGGGATGTTTCGGAAGTGGCATACGGCATGGGTTTGGATAAACGCATAGGCAAGGCTTTTTTAAACGCTGGAATCGGCTACGGCGGCTCCTGTTTTCCTAAAGACCTGGATGCCTTTATCCATATATCAGAAAAATCGACTTACGATTTTCAGCTCTTAAAGGCAGTCAGGCAGATAAACGAAGAACAAAAGGCCTTCTTTTTTAATAAAATAAAAGAGGCGATCTGGATACTCAAAGGCAAGTCAATAGCGGTTTTAGGATTATCCTTTAAACCGAACACCGACGATATACGCAACGCGCCTTCCTTGGATATCATCAATAATTTACTTGCCGAAGGAGCTAAGATCAGGGTTTACGACCCTCAGTCAATGCGGAAAGCAAAGGAGGCCTTAAATAATAAAGTTACCTTTTGCAAAGATCCTTATGAGGCCTGCCAAGGCTGCGAGTGCGTGCTGGTTATCACCGAGTGGAGTGAATTTAAGGAAATAGATTTCGCCAAGATTAAGAAGGCGCTTAAAAGGCCGATTGTCATCGACGGACGCAATATTTACGAACCGCAGAAAATGAAAAAAATGGGTTTTCATTACGTGGCAATTGGTAGGAGAGGCGATAAAAAAGTTATATAATATCATACACTCTGTTTAATAAAAAATATATAGAGGCACGGAGGTCAGATGCAAGCGTTTAGGACAAGGATTGTAAATAAAAAAGCACGGATTGCGGTTGTGGGTTTGGGTTATGTGGGATTACCTTTGGCAATAGAATTTGCAAAAAAAGGCCTAAATGTTTTAGGCATTGAAATAGATAAGGATAGACTTCAGCATATCAAAAATAAAGAGTCCTATATTTTGGATGTATCCGACCGGCAGTTAAGAAAGGCGTTAAAATCCGGCAAATTTAAGGCCGCCGGCGACTTCAGCGTTTTAAAAAATGCGGAAGTAATTATCATTTGCGTTCCTACACCGTTAAAAAGAAAATATCATCCTAATATTTCCTATATAAGGAAAGCGGTAAAAGCCATATCCAAAAATATTAAAAAAGGCAGCCTCGTAATTTTAGAGAGCACCACATATCCAGGGACAACAGAAGAGGTTATCCTTCCGATGCTGGAAAAAAATAATTTAAAGCATAACCGCGACTTTTACCTTTGTTTTTCACCGGAAAGAATAGACCCGGGCAATACAGCCTTTCCGGTAAATAAAATTCCCAAGATTGTCGGCGGTGTTACAAAAGAGGCCAGCCAGTTGGGGGTAGCGGTTTATAAAAATATAATCGAAAAAGTAGTGCCGGTTTCTTCCGCCAGGACCGCGGAGGCGGCAAAGTTATTAGAGAATACTTTTCGTTTGATTAATATCGGTATGGTCGATGAGCTGGCGATGATGGCGCATAAAATGGGGATTAATATCTGGGAAGTAATTGATGCGGCCAAAACCAAGCCTTTCGGTTTTATGCCTTTTTATCCAGGACCCGGAGTAGGGGGGCATTGTTTAGATAAAAACGAAACCATATTTGTAAAATTTCAAAATTCTTTAAAAAATATGACGATGTCGGATTTTATCGGGTACGTTCAAAATAATAAAGATAGCAAGATTGAAGTTCTCGCTTTTGACCCGGTGAAAAGAAGAAGCGTATTTAGAGAAATTACTGCTGCTTCAGTCAGGCCGTATGCAGGGGAAATGTTTAATATCTTAACCGAAGACGGCCGGCATATAAAGGTAACCGATTTGCATCCGATGTTCATTTACCAGGATAATGCCTGGAAGTTAAAATATGCCAAAGAATTAGAGAAAGGCGATTACCTGCCTATATCTCTGGAATTGCCGGATTTTAGCCATCAGCATAGAGGAAAGTTAGAAATAGATATTTTGTCTGAGATTGCGCGCAAAGAAGAGCATTTAATAGATAAAATACGCGTCAAACCTTGCGGATTTTTATGGAAAGATTATGCCGCCCAGATAAAACAAGTATTACGTAGCTGCCATAAAAATAAATTACCTGATAGTTACTGGAATTATATTTCCTATAACGCATTGCCCTTAAAATATTTTTATCGATTGGATAAATTGGTTCCTATTGACCGGCGCACCTTAAAGTTAGTTACCGGGCGCGGTCCGAGCTTCAGTCAAATGCCGGCAGTAATCCCTGTAGATGAAAATCTCTGCCGCCTTATCGGTTATTATTTAAGCGAGGGCTGCTATACCAAAGATAAATCTGGCAGGATAAGGTTTAGTTTTAACCGTTCTGAAAAAGAATATATCCAGGATGTGGTTAATATTCTATCTGGGTTAGGGATAAGAAGTTCGATTTACGAATCTAAGGTATTTCATACATCCTGCATAAAGGTATCGTCTAATCTCTTTGCTTTTTTAATCTGTCATATATTGGGTTGCGGCAATAATTGCTATAATATGAAAATACCAGAGCAATTTTTCTCTCTGGATAAAGAGAAGAAAAAAGCCCTTCTAAGCGGCTTATTTCGGGGGGATGGCTGCGTAGAACATTTCTTTGGCAAATGGCGTTACCGTAAAAACGAAAAGGAGTATTTTCACCGCGTTAACACAGCTAATATATCTTTCTTTACCGCCAGTAAAGAGCTCTTTCAGCAATTAATTATTTTATTGCACGATTTAAATATTATCCCCGCCTTTAAAAAACGCAAATATTCAATTTCCATTTTTGGATATAGGCAACTCGCTTTTTTAAAAGATTTGTTTGACGGCAGGAAAAAAGAGGTTATTGAAAAATACCTGGAACTGAATAAAAATAGGCCACAAAATAAAACTTTTAAGAAAATCGATAAATTTGCCGTAGTCAGGATTAAATCTGTTTTGCCATCAAACGGTGATTGGGTGTATTCAGTTGAGACGGCAAAACCCCATACCTTTGTTACTTCTTATGGGGTTGTAGTACATAACTGTATTCCCAAAGACCCCCTTTATTTATTTTGGAAAGCCAGGCATTTCGGTTTCCGTTCGCAGTTTATAAAGCTCGCTTCCAATATTATAAGTAATATGCCCGCATACATTGTGGAAAGGTTATCAGAAATTTTAGAAGGAAAAAGAAATCTAAAGATAACCCAGGCAAAAATTATGGTTTTGGGAGTTACTTATAAAAAAGACATAAAAGACTTGCGTAAATCGCCGAGTTTAGACATTATTGAAATTTTACAGCAGAAAAAAGCAAAGGTGTGGTATTTTGATCCTTTAATCCCTTACCTTAAATTTAATCATATAAATTTAAAGTCAATCGCTTTGACAAAAGCTAACCTAAGAAAATTTGATTGCGTAGTTATTGCAACGGACCACAGCGCGATAAATTATAATTTCATACTGAAAAACTCAAAATTGATTTTTGATACGCGCAATAT
>Ga0180301_10001774_pt1 | contig 16926 bp, 12 predicted proteins | sample GuaBasSediGuay16_FD_121797 | JGI IMG/M metagenome (GOLD analysis project Ga0180301, IMG submission 121797) | Subseafloor sediment microbial communities from Guaymas Basin, Gulf of California, Mexico - Guay16, Core 4569-2, 12-15 cm | ecosystem: Environmental > Aquatic > Marine > Hydrothermal... | reverse complement strand
TCTCAACTACCTCTACAATCTTCCCTTTTGCTGCATACATGTGTAAGTGAAGAAGACCACGAATAAACCCAGACATACTGACCTTCTGAGACCTAAGCGACTTAAGAAACTCATATTGCTCATCCGTCACATACACAGATATACACTTCAACTTAAGCATCCCCGCACCTAATGTTTAAATATCACATGTATGATAACTTCACATAGGTAGTTAAAAACAGTAAGGTTTAAACAAAAAAGGGGCGATTTAAATGGGGGTAGCAGATAAACTAACAGCTAGAGACATTATTTCAATCATTCTGCTAATTGGATGCCTATATCTGAAAGCAATGGGAATAAATACCTACATCGACTACCTGCTTTTCGCAGTGGTCGGCTACTACTTAGGCTTCGTCAAAGCAAGCAAACCAGAAGAAATCTACGACGTGCTTAAAAGTCTAAGGGAAGTCTTAGAGGAATTTAAAAAACAAAGAGAAAAACAACCAACAGTCGTATGACGTGAGGTGACTACACATGTTATGCCCACTTTTATCCAAATGCCAAGAAAAAGTAAACCTCGAAAAATACCTTAAAGTATGCTCGAACATGAGCGAAGACGCATACAAACAGTGCCCAACATACCAGAGACTTGCAGCAGAACAAAAAACACCAAGCGAATGGTCTCGACTCCTATCACCAGTACCATCAACAAAATAAAAAATAAATTAAACTATTTTTTAAGGTACACCACAACCGTGTAGTCATCTGTCAGCGGTGCATACGCCATTTTTTCGAACTGTTCGTCAAGAATTTTATCAAGTACCAATTGGTAATGAGTCCAAGACTCAACTGCTGCATCGTACTCTGGCAAAGTGCCTGTCCCATCATAAAGTATTATTTCACCATCTGGTGTTGCTAGTGTCACAACCAATTTTTTTGTTATGGGTTCACTCATGTTTTTTCACCTCGATTGAATGGAGAAATGTCGGCGTAACGCTTCTAAAGCCCTATCCATGTCTTCATCACCAGTCGTCTTTGTCTTAAGCATTGCTACAAGGATATCCTCGTATTTTTCAAGTATTTTATTGATTTTCTCTCTCGAAAAAGGAAAAGCCCAGTACCCTTCCCCACTGCAAAAACGTGCCTCTGCACTCTCCGACTTGGGTGAAGGAACGAAGAAGAAGTCCCAGCCATCCGAGTCAAGTCTCGGTGCTACCAGTCTGCCATCCTCAGCAACGAAAGCAAAAATTTTCTTATCGAATCTTATCTTCGACTTCTCACTCATCTAGTTTCACCTATGTATATTAGACACATAAGAATATAAAAACCTTACTAAAAAAATCAACAAAAATTACACATGTAAGCCACAGAAACAAAAAAACAAAAAAATAAAAATTAAATTTAATCGACATCATCTCTTGGAACTGGATGATATGCAATGTAAAATCCCTTTTCAATGTTTACGTCTTCGTGGTCACTGCTTTTAACTTTACCGTCTTCGTGTGCTATGACAAAGAAAAATTCTTCAGAGTTTTTGAAACGGTAGACGTTACCGTTAGTAAATTCGTGATTATAAATTCTGGTTGCTTCTTTGCTAATTTCTGGTATTTCTTGTGAGTCATCGAGGTAGTAGCTGTACAGCTTAGACCGTTCACCAGCATCAATTTGAACTCTGAGTAACTCTAAACTGCCTTGCTGAATATAGTCTTCCTTGACATCCTCGATATTAGCTTCATGCAATGGCTTCCATGTGGACTTTTTAACGCCTAAGGTGTAACAAGTCATGTAAACACCGAATTTCTTCCTAACGTACTCGTTTAGTGTTTTTGAAACTGTTTTTTCACTGGTGTAGTAGTGTAGTTGTTCTGGGAACGATTTATCAGTAAGTACTGCATGGTAAAGCCTACCAGATTTCCTTGTAACAAAGTACATTCCGTATTGACTTACATAGTAGTCGTGCTTCCAGCTGTACTCGTTTTTAACGTAAAATATCGCTTCATCATCCTCGAAAATAAAAGCATCATTGAGTTTTACTCTGCTAAACTTGTACGGTGCCATTTCGAAACGTTGCAGACATGGTATTATGACGTGACTTGGAATTATTGCTAGTTCTTGGAACTTTGGCTCTGCCAGTTCTCTCACGAAATCCAAAATTTTCTCCATTTTTTCTCACCTATGTATATTAACTACTTATGTGTATTTAAACCTTACCAAAAAACCTACACATGTAAACCAGTCGAAAAAACAAATAAAAAAATAGGTTAAATTATTTGAAAGCCCTTAGTACCAACGATATTTCCTTCCTTATCCCTTACGACCCCTTCTGGTGATGTATCTGGACTGATAACGTCCTTACGCTTAATACCGCGTATTTTGAGGACTTGCTGTACTAGACTTGAAACAATGTATACTGTCTCACGTTTGGGTTTAGGTAGTCCCTCGATGTCCAAGAACTCGTTTTTGTAGACTGGTATGCCGTTTACCTCGCCCACCTTTTTCCGTCTTGACACCGCTCTAGCAACTTGACCACTAGGTTTTATCACTAGCTTTACTGTTTTTCCGTCCTCGTGAAATATTACTACTTCGTGTGGTGTAAGGTTCACGAATTGTACTTTTTGTTTTGGAAAGACGACATCGGTAATGTTTTCCATTTTCAAACACTCCCCGTCTTCTTCATATGCTCTATATACGCGTTTGTGAGTTCACCATACAACAACACTGACTCAGCAGTCTTCGAAATCTCTAGGAAAAACTTGAACAACTCTTTTATGAATTCACTTAAATCGCTTTTGTATATGTATATTGCCTTCCAATGTTCCTCGTCACTTTCGTCCTCTGGCTTCACTAGAATCCCAATTTCTCGACCGAAAGCGTCCTGTCTCAATAGTATGTTATTTGGCACTAAGACGTTACTTGCCTTGATTTTCAACTCTTTTACGCGTTCCATTTTTCTCGCACACCCCCAAGAATATTATAGCCACATGTACCTTATAAACCTTACCAAAAAACCTACACATGTAAACATCCACTCAACCAACCAGCCCAACACTCGATGCACCTGTCACATATCTGAGGCTTGAACCAGTATCTCGAATCACAAACCAGTCAACTATAACCTACACGTGTAAACAAAAAAACATTAGTTGTCTGAATAATCCAAGCCAAGAGACTAAAAAAATAGTAGGTTAAATTTGAATTTTCAGTTCACTAAGCCATTTGTTAATAAGTTCTTTGGGTATATTAAGCTGTTTAATTACTGGTTTATCGGTTTTCAGTTTGACTGTGTTTCCTTGTAAGTTTAAGTCTGGAAAAATAACTATAAAACCATGTTGTGTACCCAGTCCAATTGATTTAAGATAGTCATGCATGCTATCGAAAAACCAAATGTCTACATCATCATGCAAGTCTAGTTTAATTACCGTTAAAGCTTTTTTAACATCTTCACCACGATATGGTATGTTGTTGACAACAATTACATCATTTTCTTTTATGTCGTCTTCGCACATTTGCAATTTACCTAGATAGTTGGCACCAGTAAATGGTTTGCGAATTTCTGTAAACCAGTTAGTTTTACTTGTATCAATTGGCTTTAAGACTAAAGCAACATAGTAACTACTACTATACAATAAATGCGGTCTATCTTTTGGAATTTCACCATCAAATACTTGGTTAAATCTCTCTTTTACCCAGCTTTTAGGTTCTGGATAAGTTTTGTTCATCATTTATCTCGCCTAAATTCCCAATTCTTTAATCCATTTTTCAATTAATTCATCATCTATTTTTATCTGGTTTGGTATTGGTGTTTCTAGTTGTATTACTTTAGGTTTAACTTTGTGCACTATTTGCTCTATGTCTATGTAGTTGTCGGTATCATCTTCATAGCAAGCTATGAGTACAAAGCCATTAGTTGCTCCTAAACCTAAAATAAAGTTTGGCTCTTTTTTATTTGTTAATCCCCAGAAATCTACTGGTGTTTTGCTATTTTTCCTAACTAATCGTAAACCTTGTACAAATAATTTGGTGTCATATAGGTTTTTACCTATTTTGACATAGCTGTGCTTTGTTAATCCTTTTGTAAATACCCTTGCACTAAAAAAGTATTTTGCGATTTTTAAACTACGTATAACATCTTCTGCACCCCTTACAACACTTACAAGCACTGGCTCCTTGTTTATTGCAATTCTACCACAATTTGAAACAATTAGCTTTGGTGAATATTCATAGTAGCATTCACCAAATTTTGCTTTGAATCTTTCTATTGTCTCGATAGGCGGTTTAGGGTAAAGTATGCCATGATTCATTTACATCACCTTGCAAAAGTTTTTCTAAACCATTCTAAGGTTACTTTTGGTATTTTTGTAATATCGGTTATTTCAATAACTCTGTGTTCACCATATTTTTTAACAAACCAGTCATAATGGTGTTTTTCTGGTTTAATTAGGAAAAACACAACGTTATTTACGTCAATCAAATGTAGATAGTCTACTGCACCATCTGTAAACACTAGAAACAACTTGTCTTTGTATTTCTTAGCTTGCTTTAATGCTTTTTTAAGGTTTGTGCCACCACCTAACCAATATCCTTTAAATGGCACTTCTTTTAGTTTTTCTAGTTCTCTCCAGTCTAAGCACTTAGGTAGTGTTGTGTATGTTATGTCATTTGACCAAAGAGTTAAACCTACTTTTTGGTTAAGTCTTATTGCTTCATTTATTAGTGCATACAACATTATAACTTCATAGTCTGCTACTTCATTCATATAACCGTTAGGTTCTCCAGTGCTACCAGAAACATCTATGCTAATCACTATGTCAATTGGTTTTTTACTCTCTCTAGTTCCAATTTTAAACTTAATGATATTGTCGGTTTTTGTTGTAACTAAAGGTATATTTATACCATTTTTTGAAATCGTTTTTTCTATGTTCATTCTTAAGTATCCGTCTCTAAATCTCCATTTTCTAACACCTAGTTTAATCCCTTGCATAGTTTTAACCTTTGGGTACTCTATGAAGCTTCTTACCTTATTGGCTTGCGATTCAAAGAATTCTTTCAAAATCTCCATTTCATCATGTGGTATTTCTGGTATACCACCATAACCTTTACCACATAGCTTTAATAGAATTCTTAGTTTTTCTTTTGCTTCAAAGCAATCGTTAGAGTCCTTAAAAATCTTCTTTACAATCTTCTTTATTTCTTCCTTGTTTGGTTTTATTGGTGCTTGAGTTGGTGCGTTATTTATGTCGTTTTCTGGTATTTCTGGTAAATAATGTATTAAAATACTTGCTATGTCAACATATTTTTGTGCTCTATCCTTGTTTGACTTGTCAATTTCAATTATTTCCCTTGCTACATCCTTGTATTTACCGTTATCTATTGTTAAATTCATTTCATGAACTATGTTGTGGTGTTCTAATAGTATTTTTGCTATTTCATGTTTGGCAAGTTTTCCTTGCTTAAAAGCTTCAATTAAACCTTTTTTCCTGAACTCTCTTAGTTTTTTGTTTTTACTTATTTGGTAATCGTTTAGACAATCACTTGCAGCATTTGCAAGGAAAAACGCAGCATTCTCGTTTATCCCTAGTTTTTTCTTTATCTCGTATACACATGTAATATAATCGTAGGTAGTAATTGGGTCAAACACTAGGTGACCACCTTCATGTACCAATTCACTGCAAAACATGTCTTTGGTAACATCACTAGGAATAAAGATATGCTCGTTGTCGGTTTGTGGTGCTGTACCTTTAGGTGTTTTCTTTATTTTCATGTTGACATAGAATAACTCTTTGTCTATTTCTAGAACTTCTTTCTCAAATTCTGGGAATTCATTTAAGATTATCAACTTTTAATCCCTCCTAGTGTTTTTTGAATTGTTTGAGTTAGAAAAAGCAATATAGATTAGTGCAAGTTCACCTTGTAGTTCTATTTCTTTGTTTCCTTCCTTGTACATTACTTTAGCAAAATCAAAGATATCTTTGTGTACTTTTGCAAGTCTTGCTAACTCTTTTTCGTTTAGTTTGATTTTTACCTTGTGGTCAAAGTAGAATTGATTAGCTAAGTCTTCTGGAAGCTTCTTTTTAGCTATAAAGTAGATTTTAGCCATAGTTACTATGTCGTTTTGTGCTTTGGCTGATTCATATTTTGCTTTTAGTTTCTGCTCTAATTGCTTGTAATGGTCATCTAACATTTCTATGACTTCAAAGAACCAACCTTTGGCATTTGCTATAAACTTTAGTTTTTCGTAGTCTTCTTTGTTAAATTCTTGCTTTAGTTTTTCCAATAATGTTAATCCTTCCTTAACTTCCATTACTTCCCTTTTTAATTGCTCAAAGAAGTTTTGTAGGTATTCCATTCTATCAGCTATTTGCTCATCTTCAAAGAATTCTACCCTTTTCCAATATGCTAATGGAAAAGCTTTCTTTAAATCTTCTAATGTAACTTCTTGTCTTCCTTCCAAATAAGCAAAACCTTGTGCTAATTGTAGCATAGCAAGTTTTGCTCTTACACTAGGTGCTCTAGCAATTCTAGAGCACAAATATGTTTTATTACACTTGCTACATAGTTCACGTTTTAGTTCACGTTTTAGTGTGCTTGAGTCATGTCCTTGTGCAAATTTACAATACTGCATTATTCTATTCATTAATGTAGCAATTAAGTCTATTTCTGGTGGTATTTTCACTTGTTCACAATCTCTCCATAGTTCTAGTAAGTCTTGCTCTTTCCATATAACTGGTAGGCTTTCCTTCATTTTTTCGGCATTCTTGTTAATTTTTATCTGGTATTTTAGTTTTGCACTAGGAACTACTAGAATACCGTGAAAACGGTCATGTAATGGCTCTGGAAGTCTAATATTCAATACATCATAGTCTACTTCTTGTGGGTTGGCTGTTGCAAGTGTGAAAAATTCCCTAGCACCTTTTTCTTGCTCCAACCATAAAACCGTACCCTTAGTAAGTACTCTGAACATAGCACTAAGAGCACCAGCACCAAGTCTTTGAATCTCGTCAAAAAATTTTACCCTTGCGGTAACTACTTTTTTCCAAACTATTTTCTCTTCTCCATTCATTAGACTAGGTATTTTTAACCGTGCAAAAACGTCTTCCAAGTCTGCACTTAAATAACCTTGTACCGTTTGTGTAATCTCTGAATCTATCATATTTATCAAAGCTTCACAAACGTGCGTTTTCCCAGTACCACGTTCACCTAAAAGCATTAGATTGCTCGCACTTGCAAACGCTGCGAGAACTGAATCGACATAATAGTCTTCATGGAAAAATACCGTTTTTAACAGTGTTTTTGTCTTTTGTAGTTTTTCCCAAATTTCTTTTTTCATTTTTAAATTTCACCACCTTTTAGTTCATTTATAGCATTATTTAGTAGATTATAAAATAGACCAAATTCACCTTCCAAATTTATGCCTAATTCTTTTGAAATTTGTTCTATACGTTCCATTTCCTTTTTTTGCTTGTTTAAATTGTATCTAAGTCTCTTTCTTTTTTCTGAATCAGTTATCTGGTCAATCTCGTTGAGTAGTTTTGCTAATCGGTCAATGGCTTCGTCAAGTCTTTGTTTTAGTTTTCTTTGTGCTAATTCCTTGTAATCAGTCACTTGCTTCTTTGTCAACTCTATTACTTTTATTAATGGCTGTTCAATGCCAATTAAACCTTTTTGTCGCAGCCAATTGTCTAAATCACTATACATTTTGTTTATTTCGTTTATTGTTGTTTGTATGTATTTTTCGTTACTTGAAGGAACTAGGATAACCGATTCAGTGCTTAAAACACCTAGCTTGTGCAGCTTTATTGTTGCACTTATCCTTACACTTCTTACTTTGTCTTTTACTTCCTTGTCAATCCCTTTAGCTGAAAAATCAATCCTATTCTCTGAAGGCAAGTCATAAGCCACTACAAAACCAGATTTTTCGTTTTCTTGGTTTTCCTTCATTTTTTTCCCTCCATTTTTTTTGTTTTTTTATGTACACATGTATCTAATATACATATAAATATTATGTATATTATGGGCGATTTAGAGCCGACAAAAATATTTTACGTTCATAGAATATTTCACGGTCATGAAACATTCACACTAATAAACTACATATGTAGTCTAATGCTTACTTCAGGTATATAACACTGTTATATGCTGTTGGACGCTGAACGACAGTCCTCTTATGGAACACAGTCAAAAAACCGACAAAAAAACCATCTTAAACACTTAACTTTTTACACGTGTAGCCAATAAAACCGATAAAACTAGGTACATTATAACCACAAATACACAAACTACACGTGTAGTGCATTCACACACACCTAGTATAAAAAACCGACAAAAAAACAATTAGACTACACGTGTAAAAACAAAAACCACAAGTCAAAAAACACAAAAAACACAAAAAACACTAAAATTTGCAACAAAAAACACGACAAAAAACAAAACAACACAAAAAAAAGCAATTGCTGCGACACACGCTCACACCATTATATACTTAAATTTAAGTATATAATGGTGTGAGCGTGTGTCGCAGCAATTGCTTTTTTTTGTGTTGTTTTGTTTTTTGTCGTGTTTTTTGTTGCAAATTTTAGTGTTTTTTGTGTTTTTTGTGTTTTTTGACTTGTGGTTTTTGTTTTTACACGTGTAGTCTAATTGTTTTTTTGTCGGTTTTTTATACTAGGTGTGTGTGAATGCACTACACGTGTAGTTTGTGTATTTGTGGTTATAATGTACCTAGTTTTATCGGTTTTATTGGCTACACGTGTAAAAAGTTAAGTGTTTAAGATGGTTTTTTTGTCGGTTTTTTGACTGTGTTCCATAAGAGGACTGTCGTTCAGCGTCCAACAGCATATAACAGTGTTATATACCTGAAGTAAGCATTAGACTACATATGTAGTTTATTAGTGTGAATGTTTCATGACCGTGAAATATTCTATGAACGTAAAATATTTTTGTCGGCTCTAAATCGCCCATAATATACATAATATTTATATGTATATTAGATACATGTGTACATAAAAAAACAAAAAAAATGGAGGGAAAAAAATGAAGGAAAACCAAGAAAACGAAAAATCTGGTTTTGTAGTGGCTTATGACTTGCCTTCAGAGAATAGGATTGATTTTTCAGCTAAAGGGATTGACAAGGAAGTAAAAGACAAAGTAAGAAGTGTAAGGATAAGTGCAACAATAAAGCTGCACAAGCTAGGTGTTTTAAGCACTGAATCGGTTATCCTAGTTCCTTCAAGTAACGAAAAATACATACAAACAACAATAAACGAAATAAACAAAATGTATAGTGATTTAGACAATTGGCTGCGACAAAAAGGTTTAATTGGCATTGAACAGCCATTAATAAAAGTAATAGAGTTGACAAAGAAGCAAGTGACTGATTACAAGGAATTAGCACAAAGAAAACTAAAACAAAGACTTGACGAAGCCATTGACCGATTAGCAAAACTACTCAACGAGATTGACCAGATAACTGATTCAGAAAAAAGAAAGAGACTTAGATACAATTTAAACAAGCAAAAAAAGGAAATGGAACGTATAGAACAAATTTCAAAAGAATTAGGCATAAATTTGGAAGGTGAATTTGGTCTATTTTATAATCTACTAAATAATGCTATAAATGAACTAAAAGGTGGTGAAATTTAAAAATGAAAAAAGAAATTTGGGAAAAACTACAAAAGACAAAAACACTGTTAAAAACGGTATTTTTCCATGAAGACTATTATGTCGATTCAGTTCTCGCAGCGTTTGCAAGTGCGAGCAATCTAATGCTTTTAGGTGAACGTGGTACTGGGAAAACGCACGTTTGTGAAGCTTTGATAAATATGATAGATTCAGAGATTACACAAACGGTACAAGGTTATTTAAGTGCAGACTTGGAAGACGTTTTTGCACGGTTAAAAATACCTAGTCTAATGAATGGAGAAGAGAAAATAGTTTGGAAAAAAGTAGTTACCGCAAGGGTAAAATTTTTTGACGAGATTCAAAGACTTGGTGCTGGTGCTCTTAGTGCTATGTTCAGAGTACTTACTAAGGGTACGGTTTTATGGTTGGAGCAAGAAAAAGGTGCTAGGGAATTTTTCACACTTGCAACAGCCAACCCACAAGAAGTAGACTATGATGTATTGAATATTAGACTTCCAGAGCCATTACATGACCGTTTTCACGGTATTCTAGTAGTTCCTAGTGCAAAACTAAAATACCAGATAAAAATTAACAAGAATGCCGAAAAAATGAAGGAAAGCCTACCAGTTATATGGAAAGAGCAAGACTTACTAGAACTATGGAGAGATTGTGAACAAGTGAAAATACCACCAGAAATAGACTTAATTGCTACATTAATGAATAGAATAATGCAGTATTGTAAATTTGCACAAGGACATGACTCAAGCACACTAAAACGTGAACTAAAACGTGAACTATGTAGCAAGTGTAATAAAACATATTTGTGCTCTAGAATTGCTAGAGCACCTAGTGTAAGAGCAAAACTTGCTATGCTACAATTAGCACAAGGTTTTGCTTATTTGGAAGGAAGACAAGAAGTTACATTAGAAGATTTAAAGAAAGCTTTTCCATTAGCATATTGGAAAAGGGTAGAATTCTTTGAAGATGAGCAAATAGCTGATAGAATGGAATACCTACAAAACTTCTTTGAGCAATTAAAAAGGGAAGTAATGGAAGTTAAGGAAGGATTAACATTATTGGAAAAACTAAAGCAAGAATTTAACAAAGAAGACTACGAAAAACTAAAGTTTATAGCAAATGCCAAAGGTTGGTTCTTTGAAGTCATAGAAATGTTAGATGACCATTACAAGCAATTAGAGCAGAAACTAAAAGCAAAATATGAATCAGCCAAAGCACAAAACGACATAGTAACTATGGCTAAAATCTACTTTATAGCTAAAAAGAAGCTTCCAGAAGACTTAGCTAATCAATTCTACTTTGACCACAAGGTAAAAATCAAACTAAACGAAAAAGAGTTAGCAAGACTTGCAAAAGTACACAAAGATATCTTTGATTTTGCTAAAGTAATGTACAAGGAAGGAAACAAAGAAATAGAACTACAAGGTGAACTTGCACTAATCTATATTGCTTTTTCTAACTCAAACAATTCAAAAAACACTAGGAGGGATTAAAAGTTGATAATCTTAAATGAATTCCCAGAATTTGAGAAAGAAGTTCTAGAAATAGACAAAGAGTTATTCTATGTCAACATGAAAATAAAGAAAACACCTAAAGGTACAGCACCACAAACCGACAACGAGCATATCTTTATTCCTAGTGATGTTACCAAAGACATGTTTTGCAGTGAATTGGTACATGAAGGTGGTCACCTAGTGTTTGACCCAATTACTACCTACGATTATATTACATGTGTATACGAGATAAAGAAAAAACTAGGGATAAACGAGAATGCTGCGTTTTTCCTTGCAAATGCTGCAAGTGATTGTCTAAACGATTACCAAATAAGTAAAAACAAAAAACTAAGAGAGTTCAGGAAAAAAGGTTTAATTGAAGCTTTTAAGCAAGGAAAACTTGCCAAACATGAAATAGCAAAAATACTATTAGAACACCACAACATAGTTCATGAAATGAATTTAACAATAGATAACGGTAAATACAAGGATGTAGCAAGGGAAATAATTGAAATTGACAAGTCAAACAAGGATAGAGCACAAAAATATGTTGACATAGCAAGTATTTTAATACATTATTTACCAGAAATACCAGAAAACGACATAAATAACGCACCAACTCAAGCACCAATAAAACCAAACAAGGAAGAAATAAAGAAGATTGTAAAGAAGATTTTTAAGGACTCTAACGATTGCTTTGAAGCAAAAGAAAAACTAAGAATTCTATTAAAGCTATGTGGTAAAGGTTATGGTGGTATACCAGAAATACCACATGATGAAATGGAGATTTTGAAAGAATTCTTTGAATCGCAAGCCAATAAGGTAAGAAGCTTCATAGAGTACCCAAAGGTTAAAACTATGCAAGGGATTAAACTAGGTGTTAGAAAATGGAGATTTAGAGACGGATACTTAAGAATGAACATAGAAAAAACGATTTCAAAAAATGGTATAAATATACCTTTAGTTACAACAAAAACCGACAATATCATTAAGTTTAAAATTGGAACTAGAGAGAGTAAAAAACCAATTGACATAGTGATTAGCATAGATGTTTCTGGTAGCACTGGAGAACCTAACGGTTATATGAATGAAGTAGCAGACTATGAAGTTATAATGTTGTATGCACTAATAAATGAAGCAATAAGACTTAACCAAAAAGTAGGTTTAACTCTTTGGTCAAATGACATAACATACACAACACTACCTAAGTGCTTAGACTGGAGAGAACTAGAAAAACTAAAAGAAGTGCCATTTAAAGGATATTGGTTAGGTGGTGGCACAAACCTTAAAAAAGCATTAAAGCAAGCTAAGAAATACAAAGACAAGTTGTTTCTAGTGTTTACAGATGGTGCAGTAGACTATCTACATTTGATTGACGTAAATAACGTTGTGTTTTTCCTAATTAAACCAGAAAAACACCATTATGACTGGTTTGTTAAAAAATATGGTGAACACAGAGTTATTGAAATAACCGATATTACAAAAATACCAAAAGTAACCTTAGAATGGTTTAGAAAAACTTTTGCAAGGTGATGTAAATGAATCATGGCATACTTTACCCTAAACCGCCTATCGAGACAATAGAAAGATTCAAAGCAAAATTTGGTGAATGCTACTATGAATATTCACCAAAGCTAATTGTTTCAAATTGTGGTAGAATTGCAATAAACAAGGAGCCAGTGCTTGTAAGTGTTGTAAGGGGTGCAGAAGATGTTATACGTAGTTTAAAAATCGCAAAATACTTTTTTAGTGCAAGGGTATTTACAAAAGGATTAACAAAGCACAGCTATGTCAAAATAGGTAAAAACCTATATGACACCAAATTATTTGTACAAGGTTTACGATTAGTTAGGAAAAATAGCAAAACACCAGTAGATTTCTGGGGATTAACAAATAAAAAAGAGCCAAACTTTATTTTAGGTTTAGGAGCAACTAATGGCTTTGTACTCATAGCTTGCTATGAAGATGATACCGACAACTACATAGACATAGAGCAAATAGTGCACAAAGTTAAACCTAAAGTAATACAACTAGAAACACCAATACCAAACCAGATAAAAATAGATGATGAATTAATTGAAAAATGGATTAAAGAATTGGGAATTTAGGCGAGATAAATGATGAACAAAACTTATCCAGAACCTAAAAGCTGGGTAAAAGAGAGATTTAACCAAGTATTTGATGGTGAAATTCCAAAAGATAGACCGCATTTATTGTATAGTAGTAGTTACTATGTTGCTTTAGTCTTAAAGCCAATTGATACAAGTAAAACTAACTGGTTTACAGAAATTCGCAAACCATTTACTGGTGCCAACTATCTAGGTAAATTGCAAATGTGCGAAGACGACATAAAAGAAAATGATGTAATTGTTGTCAACAACATACCATATCGTGGTGAAGATGTTAAAAAAGCTTTAACGGTAATTAAACTAGACTTGCATGATGATGTAGACATTTGGTTTTTCGATAGCATGCATGACTATCTTAAATCAATTGGACTGGGTACACAACATGGTTTTATAGTTATTTTTCCAGACTTAAACTTACAAGGAAACACAGTCAAACTGAAAACCGATAAACCAGTAATTAAACAGCTTAATATACCCAAAGAACTTATTAACAAATGGCTTAGTGAACTGAAAATTCAAATTTAACCTACTATTTTTTTAGTCTCTTGGCTTGGATTATTCAGACAACTAATGTTTTTTTGTTTACACGTGTAGGTTATAGTTGACTGGTTTGTGATTCGAGATACTGGTTCAAGCCTCAGATATGTGACAGGTGCATCGAGTGTTGGGCTGGTTGGTTGAGTGGATGTTTACATGTGTAGGTTTTTTGGTAAGGTTTATAAGGTACATGTGGCTATAATATTCTTGGGGGTGTGCGAGAAAAATGGAACGCGTAAAAGAGTTGAAAATCAAGGCAAGTAACGTCTTAGTGCCAAATAACATACTATTGAGACAGGACGCTTTCGGTCGAGAAATTGGGATTCTAGTGAAGCCAGAGGACGAAAGTGACGAGGAACATTGGAAGGCAATATACATATACAAAAGCGATTTAAGTGAATTCATAAAAGAGTTGTTCAAGTTTTTCCTAGAGATTTCGAAGACTGCTGAGTCAGTGTTGTTGTATGGTGAACTCACAAACGCGTATATAGAGCATATGAAGAAGACGGGGAGTGTTTGAAAATGGAAAACATTACCGATGTCGTCTTTCCAAAACAAAAAGTACAATTCGTGAACCTTACACCACACGAAGTAGTAATATTTCACGAGGACGGAAAAACAGTAAAGCTAGTGATAAAACCTAGTGGTCAAGTTGCTAGAGCGGTGTCAAGACGGAAAAAGGTGGGCGAGGTAAACGGCATACCAGTCTACAAAAACGAGTTCTTGGACATCGAGGGACTACCTAAACCCAAACGTGAGACAGTATACATTGTTTCAAGTCTAGTACAGCAAGTCCTCAAAATACGCGGTATTAAGCGTAAGGACGTTATCAGTCCAGATACATCACCAGAAGGGGTCGTAAGGGATAAGGAAGGAAATATCGTTGGTACTAAGGGCTTTCAAATAATTTAACCTATTTTTTTATTTGTTTTTTCGACTGGTTTACATGTGTAGGTTTTTTGGTAAGGTTTAAATACACATAAGTAGTTAATATACATAGGTGAGAAAAAATGGAGAAAATTTTGGATTTCGTGAGAGAACTGGCAGAGCCAAAGTTCCAAGAACTAGCAATAATTCCAAGTCACGTCATAATACCATGTCTGCAACGTTTCGAAATGGCACCGTACAAGTTTAGCAGAGTAAAACTCAATGATGCTTTTATTTTCGAGGATGATGAAGCGATATTTTACGTTAAAAACGAGTACAGCTGGAAGCACGACTACTATGTAAGTCAATACGGAATGTACTTTGTTACAAGGAAATCTGGTAGGCTTTACCATGCAGTACTTACTGATAAATCGTTCCCAGAACAACTACACTACTACACCAGTGAAAAAACAGTTTCAAAAACACTAAACGAGTACGTTAGGAAGAAATTCGGTGTTTACATGACTTGTTACACCTTAGGCGTTAAAAAGTCCACATGGAAGCCATTGCATGAAGCTAATATCGAGGATGTCAAGGAAGACTATATTCAGCAAGGCAGTTTAGAGTTACTCAGAGTTCAAATTGATGCTGGTGAACGGTCTAAGCTGTACAGCTACTACCTCGATGACTCACAAGAAATACCAGAAATTAGCAAAGAAGCAACCAGAATTTATAATCACGAATTTACTAACGGTAACGTCTACCGTTTCAAAAACTCTGAAGAATTTTTCTTTGTCATAGCACACGAAGACGGTAAAGTTAAAAGCAGTGACCACGAAGACGTAAACATTGAAAAGGGATTTTACATTGCATATCATCCAGTTCCAAGAGATGATGTCGATTAAATTTAATTTTTATTTTTTTGTTTTTTTGTTTCTGTGGCTTACATGTGTAATTTTTGTTGATTTTTTTAGTAAGGTTTTTATATTCTTATGTGTCTAATATACATAGGTGAAACTAGATGAGTGAGAAGTCGAAGATAAGATTCGATAAGAAAATTTTTGCTTTCGTTGCTGAGGATGGCAGACTGGTAGCACCGAGACTTGACTCGGATGGCTGGGACTTCTTCTTCGTTCCTTCACCCAAGTCGGAGAGTGCAGAGGCACGTTTTTGCAGTGGGGAAGGGTACTGGGCTTTTCCTTTTTCGAGAGAGAAAATCAATAAAATACTTGAAAAATACGAGGATATCCTTGTAGCAATGCTTAAGACAAAGACGACTGGTGATGAAGACATGGATAGGGCTTTAGAAGCGTTACGCCGACATTTCTCCATTCAATCGAGGTGAAAAAACATGAGTGAACCCATAACAAAAAAATTGGTTGTGACACTAGCAACACCAGATGGTGAAATAATACTTTATGATGGGACAGGCACTTTGCCAGAGTACGATGCAGCAGTTGAGTCTTGGACTCATTACCAATTGGTACTTGATAAAATTCTTGACGAACAGTTCGAAAAAATGGCGTATGCACCGCTGACAGATGACTACACGGTTGTGGTGTACCTTAAAAAATAGTTTAATTTATTTTTTATTTTGTTGATGGTACTGGTGATAGGAGTCGAGACCATTCGCTTGGTGTTTTTTGTTCTGCTGCAAGTCTCTGGTATGTTGGGCACTGTTTGTATGCGTCTTCGCTCATGTTCGAGCATACTTTAAGGTATTTTTCGAGGTTTACTTTTTCTTGGCATTTGGATAAAAGTGGGCATAACATGTGTAGTCACCTCACGTCATACGACTGTTGGTTGTTTTTCTCTTTGTTTTTTAAATTCCTCTAAGACTTCCCTTAGACTTTTAAGCACGTCGTAGATTTCTTCTGGTTTGCTTGCTTTGACGAAGCCTAAGTAGTAGCCGACCACTGCGAAAAGCAGGTAGTCGATGTAGGTATTTATTCCCATTGCTTTCAGATATAGGCATCCAATTAGCAGAATGATTGAAATAATGTCTCTAGCTGTTAGTTTATCTGCTACCCCCATTTAAATCGCCCCTTTTTTGTTTAAACCTTACTGTTTTTAACTACCTATGTGAAGTTATCATACATGTGATATTTAAACATTAGGTGCGGGGATGCTTAAGTTGAAGTGTATATCTGTGTATGTGACGGATGAGCAATATGAGTTTCTTAAGTCGCTTAGGTCTCAGAAGGTCAGTATGTCTGGGTTTATTCGTGGTCTTCTTCACTTACACATGTATGCAGCAAAAGGGAAGATTGTAGAGGTAGTTGAGA
>Ga0180301_10001773_pt1 | contig 16931 bp, 14 predicted proteins | sample GuaBasSediGuay16_FD_121797 | JGI IMG/M metagenome (GOLD analysis project Ga0180301, IMG submission 121797) | Subseafloor sediment microbial communities from Guaymas Basin, Gulf of California, Mexico - Guay16, Core 4569-2, 12-15 cm | ecosystem: Environmental > Aquatic > Marine > Hydrothermal... | reverse complement strand
GGTACGCCATGGAAGAAACGCATGGAAAAGGCCCCCGCTACGGTATGACAATTGATCTGGACAAGTGTACAGGGTGCGGAACTTGCATGATTGCCTGTGCAGCCGAAAACAATGTCACAGTGTGGCCTGACGAATCTGACAAACAGAGGAATATCGCTTGGATGCGGCTTTACAAGATCACCAATGGTAAGCCTTTTCCCCATACAGAGGTCAGCTATTTTCCTCGTCCATGTATGCAGTGTGAGCACCACACCCCGTGCGTGTCGGTTTGTCCGGCCACGGCAACACGGATGGATCCTAATACCGGGATAGTCAGTCAGATTTACACACGCTGCATAGGATGCCGGTACTGCATGGCTGCCTGCCCATATCATGCCAGAAACTTTAATTGGTATGACGGTTACTTCCCAAAGGGAAAAGGCCTTGATAAATATCTTTCCCCAGAGGTTTCTCCAAGGATGAGAGGTGTGGTGGAAAAATGCACTTTTTGCCATCACCGGCTTATGAGGGCAAAGGAAAAGGCTTATGCAGAAGGACGTCGAGAACTGGAAGAGGGCGAGTACATAACCGCTTGCGCAGAGGCCTGTCCCGCTCAGGCGATAACCTTTGGGGATTTGAACAACCCCAACCACAAGGTTAGCAAACTAGCCAAGAGCCCCAGGGCTTTTAGGCTGTTGGAAAGGTTGGGAACAGAGCCAAAGGTCTATTATTTGTCCAGCAAGGAATGGGTAAGAAAGTTGGCCGATAATTACCGGCCCGAGGAATTGCAACCAGTGATTAAGACTAAGACCGGCTAGTTATTAGGCTGGAGCTTACTAGGAGGCAAGGAATGGATTCAGCATTGATTCCAAAAGGGGTGACAAGGTGCTCTCCAGGGAAGTTTTTTCTTTGGACATTGCCCTGGCTAGGTCTGCTTGCTTGGGGACTCGTTTCAGCTTTCCTCTGCTTGTACAAGGGCCTTAATCAAACAAATATGACCAACTATTTTGCCTTTGCCCTTTGGATCGTATTTGATTTGGGCGTGATCGCTTTGGGTGCTGGTGCCTTCTTTACCGGATTTCTTACCTATATTATTGGTAAAAAGGAACTCAAGGATATCATTAATTCCGCCGTGATTATCGGATTTATTTGTTACTCTGGCGCGGTTGCGATGCTCGGTATCGATATAGGGCAACCACTCAGGGGTTGGTTTATCTTTTGGCACGCAAATGTCCATTCAATGCTCACAGAGGTGTCCTTTTGCATTACTACTTACCTTGGAGTGCTTCTGATAGAGTATATTCCCATAATCCTAGAAAATAGAAAAATAGAAGAAATCCGAGAGCTAAGGTTATTTGGAAACAACCTTCATGAGATCATGGCTGTGTTTGCTGCAACAGGAACATTCCTCTCCTTCTTCCACCAGGGTTCCTTGGGAGGAATGTTCGGCGTTATGTACGCGAGGCCCTTTGCAGCCAGAGGCGGATTCTATATTTGGCCCTGGACCTTTTTTCTGTTTATCCTTTCTGCAATTGCGGCCGGCCCATCGTTTACAATCCTTTGTACAAAGCTTGCAGAGAAAATCACGAGAAAGAGACTGGTTCCTGACAAGGCCTTCCAGACACTAGCAAAAATTTCAGGAAGCCTTCTTGCTGTTTACATTGTCCTTAAGATAATTGATACCATTGCATGGGCTTACGGGATTGTGCCCAAAGCTGGGCTAACCTTTATGGATTTTTACAAGGAAGGGCCCTATGGTGTTTGGTTGGTAGTTGCTGAGATCGGGATCTTTGGAATTCTACCGGCTATCATCTTGCTAATTCCAAAGGCAAGGCAAACAGAGGGGTGGTTAATCGCCGGGTGTCTAATGAACTGCACAGGAATAGTCCTTAACAGGTTCGTTTTTGTAGTGGTTACACTGGCCATACCGGTGATGCCCTTTGATAAGTTCGTAAGCTACCTCCCCACATGGCAGGAATGGGGAATTTCACTGGCTGTCATAGGCTATGGTTTTTTACTTTACTCTCTTTCTTATCGATACCTGCCGGTATTTCCCAAGGAAAAGGAATTAAATGCAGCCTAGTAGAATCCACGTGTGTTAGGAGATGAAATATGCTACCGTTTATTTTTGAATGGCAATGGAATGTTGATCACATTATCTTTTTTGGCTTCTTGTATCTGGCTTTGGGAATCGTAGGGCTGGGAATAACAGTTGCCGCCGTTAAAACGGTGTTTCAACTTATGGGCTTTATGAGAGAGAGGCACTTTCATTAAACGCTATTTGTTTCTGCCCTTAACAGGTGCGATTGCCGGATACCAAGGTTTGCAGAAGCTGGACTTGTCTAGCTTCCTCAGATGTTCAACAAAAGCAGGTGCTGGTTGCTTACCTGCTTTTTCTTTTTGCAGTGAGGCAGTAGTAGGGACTATGGGCATCCAACCAATCTCCAGTACCGTGAAGGTAGTAATCTTTGATTGTGATGGAGTTCTGTTTGACTCAAAGCAGGCAAATATCAATTATTACAACCATCTCCTTGAGCGATTTGGCCTCCCGCCTATGAAAGATTCCCAAGTAGAATATATTCACATGCATACTGCTGAGGAATCGGTCAAATACCTATTCATGAACACCCCTTACTTGGACGAGGCACAGGAGTACCGCACTAAAATGGACTACATTCCCTTTATAAAAGACATGGTACTAGAACCTGATGCCAAGGAGTTGCTAGCCTCCCTAAAACCCCGCTTTCACCTAGCTATGGCGACCAATAGAAGCAACACGGTAACAGAAGTGATAAGAGTGCACGGCCTTAATGGCCTTTTCGATATGGTGGTCTCGTCCTTGGATGTTCTGAGACCCAAGCCACACCCTGAGCCCATAGAAAAAATACTTAGACATTTTAGTCTAAGCCCTTCACAGGCTGTGTATGTGGGGGATTCTGAGGTGGATCAACAGACTGCCGCAGCGGCAGGGGTAATCTTTGTGGCTTACAAGAATGAAAAACTTGAGGCAGACTACCATATAACCCGCCTCATGGATATCGCTGCTATTCTGGGAATAGATTAGTTAAGTACTAGCCTGTGGGTAAGACCGTTGGCGTCAGGAATATGAGCAACTCTCTTTTCTCATCATTCCAAGTCTTATTTTTGAATAGCCAGCCAATTATGGGAATATCCTTTAGCCAGGGCTGACCAGTTTCATTTATGCCCTTGTTTTCCTTGTAAATTCCACCAATAACCACGGTGTCGCCGCTGGCTACCATCATTGTTGTTTCAGCGCTCTTGGTGTTAATGGGAACGATTTCTCCCAAAGCATTGGCGTAATCAGGATAGTCGTCGCTTATCTTCACGTTCATAATAACCATGTTATTGGGCGTTATCTTGGGGGTCACCTCAAGCTTAAGGCTCGCGTCCACCAGTTCATAGGTCATATTCCCATTGCTATCTGTCCCCGAGGGCAGGACAACCTTTGTACCTTGTTGAATTGTCGCTTTGACGGTGTCACGGGTTACGATCTTGGGAGAAGAGAGCACCTTCAATTGCCCTTCTGTTTCCGAAAGGGCTATCTGCGTGTTGATAAATGCACCCGTTAGGCCGTTGCTAGAAAGGGTGGAGAACACAAGTCCCAAATTAGAGGAGAAATTTGGGTGGTTTGTTGAAAAGCTGGGCCCATACAATGTGTTGCCACCTGAATAATTGGCAGCGGTGTTCTTCAGCGCCCATTCAGGGGTTCCTCTCCATGGCATTGATGAATCATTGCGGTGCTGCAGCTGAAAATTCCATTGAATTCCAAGCTGTTTAGAAAAACTCGTTGAGGCCTCCACAATTCTCGCTTCAATCATCACCTGTTTGGTTGGTCTGTCGAGTCTCTTGGCAAGCTCCCTTGCCTTTTTTATTTTGGAAGGCGTATCGGTCATTATAATGGTCTTTGTGTTCTTATCCACGGTGATCTTGCCTCTGGGGCTTTTCACCGTGTCTTCGATAACCTTCTTCACATTGTCCACATCAACGTAGTTAATGGTGATATACTGGGTAATTACTGGTTCCAACTCCTTAAGCTCTTTAGCCCTTTTTAGTTGCTCCTGCTTTCTTTTCTCAATATCCTCCAGTTTTCTCTTTTCTTCGGCCTCAATTTTTGCCATTTCGGCCCTTGTTGTCACCCAAATAACATTTCCCTCACGTCTCATGGCAAGATCGTTATTTTTCAATATCAAGTCTAGCGCTTGATCCCACGGGACATTTCGAAGCCTCATGGAGACCTTTCCCTTCACCTTTGGTCCCCAAACAATATTAAGATTACTGATTTCACCTATCAGGCGCAGTATATTAGTCACGTCCGCATTTACAAAGTCCATGGTCATGGGGGCGCCCGTATATCTCTTCCTGGTTTTCACCCTAGGGCTGGAAGAGTTCACAGCAACACGCCGCAAGCCAGCTTGCAGCCCTTTTACAGCAGAAGAATCCGACGGCGATTCTTCAGCCATGGTTAAGGGAACGATCCGTGTTTTCGGGGGCTTAATGGCAGTGGGACCGAAATCAATGGTTATGGCCTTTTCCGTCCGATCTACATGGAAAGGGACCATTTCCCTCAAAGCAATGTTCAACGTCACCTTTTTCTTATCAGCACTAACCAGGGCCTTTACACACTCCACGGCACCTTCAAACCGGGAAGAATCCAGGTGCCTTTGAAGAAGCTTAGGTATTGTGGCATTGTCGATAGTTAATGACAAAGAATTTTGCCCTTTCCTTTTAATATGAAAAGGGCTCTTCTTATCTGTCGTAATAACAAGTCTGCTTTTGCCCTGATCTAGCATGGTGAAATCAACTCCCAGGATCTGATTAAGATCCGTATGTTTGGGCTTGAAAAATATCCTAGGAGCATGTGCAGCAACAGTGCCTCGGCCTTGTTCCCTACTGCCAGCAGAAAGTCCAACGGCAAGCGCAGGGACTTTTTCTTTGTGTTGTTTCTTTGTGTTTAAGGCTAGAGAGATTGTTTCATTTTCTTCAGTTATTCTGTACTCTACCTCATCGGAAATTCCAACTATGATTCTTGTCCTTGCCTTTCCATGCGTCTTTTGGATGTCAATACTCTTAACGTTCTTGCCGTTAACAGGACCTATTGTGAGTGTTGGATCTGCAGGGGCATCCACGTCAACAACCACCCTGGGAGGATCAACCAGTTTGAATGCTGTATAGGCTATGGGTTTCGTACCTACAATCTCAACCAGTGTAAAGGCACCATTGCCAAAGGATTTGACCTTCACTGCCTTAATGACAGCCTGTTCAGGCACAGCCTTGGTTATCCCTTGCTGCTGTGTGGTCACACACGACGCGATCAACATTGCCATAAGCGCAAGGCCAAGAAAAAGAAAACAAATCTGCTTTCTTCCCTTGCACAATTTGTTCTGCTGATTCCTAGACATGGAATCTCTCCTGTAAAAATATTCTCTCACGGAATCTTCCACAATATGAAAATTCTCCCTATTGTTTGGAAGCATGCAATTTCTTTACTATATCTTTGGTAATTTTCTTGCCCCTGAAATCCATAGGGTGTTCCCGAATGATCACTCTATCGGGCGTTATTTTGTAAACGACTCCACCATTAGTGCCTACGGCAGTTCCTTCTTTGATAACATGCCCTACCCCCTTTGAATCTCTTACCATAGCCCAACGACCCCTCGGCCCAACGACAATAGCGATCAGATCTAACTGAGAAAGTTCCAGTGTTTCCAGATAGGTCCTTGGTTTTCTTCTTTTCCTTTTCTTTTCAAAGGCTTCTTGTTTTGCTATGAAAGATTTGAAGGGATCGGGCTTACCCTTTGGATCATAGACATAGGGCTCTTCATCTCGACTGATTGATTTTGCTACCGTTTCGGCAGCCAATGTCTTTTTAGCCTTATGCGGCGCTTTGAGCACAACAGGTTGCGCCGCATTGGCCGAAAATACTCCAGTCAACAGAATACCGAGTACGCACGCAAGTATGCGTCTATTTTTTACCTTGCAAGGGCCTCTCATGTGAACTCCCTTTAAACCGATACGTCACAGCGTTACATTTGGTAAGCAATATATCGGAATCTTGCTTAACTGGCTTCATGGAAAAGTCCAAGATCTTGACAATACGGTCCATCCTGCCGATTTTGTAAAAAAACATGGCCGCATCGTGATACCTGCCTTGCACCACCATTTCCACAGGGATTTCAACGTAAAATTGCTTGGCTTTTTCTTTCTTCGGGCTAAATAATACAAAGGTTAGATTCGACTCAGCACCTAATTGCGTAATATTCCTCAAAAGGGCGGGGATTTCCTTCTTATTGGGCAAAATCCTGAGGACCCGCTGGAATTCACTGTCAACTTCCTTCAGTTCTGCCTCAAATTTTTTCAGGTTTCTGGCTCGCACCCTTGCCTGGGCCAATTTTTGTTCCAATCTTGCTATCTCCTTCTTGGTCTTTTCAATCTGCCTTTGCTTGGGCAAGAAAACCAGCCAAGCAAATAGGACGGCCAGTAGCACTAGAGTGCCAAAGTATATCAAAAGCCTGTACGGCATCTTGAGCTTTTCTATTCTTGAAACTAGAACTCCTTCTTCCATGATCTCCACACATCCACTTAAATGTGTTTGCGCTTACTTTCTGCGCTTCCTTCTTCCCTTCTTTGATCTTTTCTTAGCTACCTTCTTGGGTTTTTCCTTGAATTCGAATGTCTTGCACTCTAAAGAAAAGTCCGTTAGATTGAGTTTGTACTGGTTTAGCACCCTAAGCTTAGTCCTTTTCAGATCCACGCTCTTAATGTGCTGGGCAACCTCCAGATTATTCATAAACAGAGCCACTGTTTCATTGTCCATTGCCGTACCTTCCAAGGTCAACTTGCCTCTGCTCTCAGCCAGCGACCGAAGCCACAGCTTGTCCCGAGGCACGGCCATTGCCACTTCATCTAATATATGTACGGGACCTAACTTGTTCTTGTCCAAGCCCCTAATGACTTCCAATTTGGTCCTAATTTCAGATATCTTCTTTTTAATCTCTGCTAGCCGCTTGTTTGTATCCTTGTATTTTGCAAGTTCCTTGACTTTTTCGGCCTTTTTCGCCTTGACTTGGTTTAATGTGCTGTTTAATCGCAAGAAACCAAGTACCATAAGGCAAAGTAGAAGCCCCACACTGAGAACGTAAATACTGATCTGCCGCCTGACGTTCTCCTTTTTTCTTGCTTCCCTGAATGGTAGTAAATTGATCCTTATCATTTATCACCAATACTTCTGAGTGCAAGCCCTACAGCAACGGCGGCCTGAGGGGCCATGTAGCTTAGGTATTTTGCGTCAAATCGTTTCTCGTTCACTATCAAGTTTGAGAAGGGATTGAATAGTTCTACGGGGATACCCGTCTCGACTTCCAAGTACTTTTGAAAACCTGGTATTCTGCAAGACCCACCACTCAAGAAAATCCTTTCAATAGTTTCATCAGGGTATGTGGTAGCAAGAAAATCCAAGGCTCGCTTGATCTCCTGGGTCCAGCTGGAGACCACAGAGGTAAAGATTTCCTCAAGTATGGCCTTTTCCTTTTCTACCTTGATTCCACCCAGCTTTATTCTCTCGGCCTCCTCAAAGCCCACCTTCAGTTCCTTCATTATTGCCTCGGTTATCTGTGCTCCGCCATAGGAGGAATCTCTTGTGAACATGGAAACGCCACTCTTCACGGCATTTATTCCCAGCTCCTCAGCTCCTATGTTAACCAGGGCATAACAACCCTGCTGTTCAGGAGAGTTCATTTCAAACGCGTTCTGCAAGGCAAATGCATCAACGTCCAAAACCATGGGACTGAGACCAGCCAATTGAAGTAGGCTCACATACTCATCCACCATATCCTTCTTTGCAGCAACGAGCATGACCTCCTTGGTTTCCCCGGCCGCCTCGCCCCCTCCTTCTGGCGTTGTCTCGGGCGTTAGCAAATCATAGTCGAGATTCACATCATTGATATCAAAAGGAATATATTGCTCTGCCTTTTCTTGAATAGTGGCCTCAAGGTCAGCATCTTGCTTTGGGGGCAGATCAATCTTTTTCACGATAACAGAATAGCCGGAGATTGAGGTTGCGACCTTTCTGTTTTTTACCTCAAGGTTCTTGTATAAATTTTTGATGGCCGAGGCGACAATTCCCATTTCCTTGATGGAGCCTTCTACGATTGCGTCAGGGGGGAGCCCAACAACTCCGAAGCTTTTCAGAATAGGGCCTCTCTTGGAATGATCAATCTCCGCAAGTTTTATGGAATGAGAGCCGACATCAAGGCCAACCAACTGATTTTTCTTAGGAATGGCCATGGCAATAATGGTCAATCTTCAGGGAAAATTTTGTGTTTGTCCGAAAGCTTATACCCCAGGGCCAGGATAATCTTTCTTTTTGTCTCCATCCGGCAGTTCATACCTTTCTCAACTCTATCAATAGTTAAAGGAGACACTCCTGCCTTGCGGGCTAATTCGGCCTTGCTGATAAGGTTGTCTTCTCTGATCTCCTTTACAAGGTTCCGAGCCATTTTTCCCTCCAGCCCTTGACGGTGAGACCTATTGAAATTTTCGATGTAAAGTGTACCCATATTTAAGTCTTTGTCAATTACTTTTAAAAATTTAATTAAACTTTAATTAAATTGTGCCTCAAAAGCCATTTCTTAACATTTATTTAATGTATTTGAGACAGCTTTATTTAGCCCGTTGTAGGTCATGGTCATGGATTTACCCAGGGCCAAAATCATAATATTTATCGGCAGGGGGCAGAATTTGCTTTACAAACTTCTGTATTACAATTACATTCCCTCAAAAAAATTGCGGATTGGAAAATGGCAAAGGTACACGGGAAACAACTAGACCAAGTTGAGCAAAGAGTGATCGTCAAGAAAAAGAGCACACTGCGAGAATATCTTGAGGCAGCTGTCATTGCTGTCATCTTGGCACTTTTCATTCGCACATTTGTAGTCCAGGCCTTCAAGATTCCCTCTAGTTCCATGGAGCCTACTCTTCTAGTTGGTGACCACATACTCGTGAACAAATTTCTTTATGGCGTGAAAATACCATTTATTAGAAAGACTATTATCCCCATAAGTAGTCCTAAACGCGGAGATGTGATTGTGTTTATCTTTCCTCAAGACAAAAGCAAGGACTTCATCAAAAGGGTGATTGGCTTGCCAGGTGACAGAATAGAAATTATTGGCAGGAAAATATATATCAACGCAAAGCTCTTCGAAGACAAGCATGGCTACTACAGCAGCCCCTCTCCCTCGGAAGGATCTCGATTCGGCCCCATCACAGTGCCCAAAGGGCATCTTTTTGTAATGGGCGACAATCGAGACCATAGCTATGATAGTCGGTATTGGGGGTTTGTTCCTCTAGAATCTGTTAAAGGGAAGGCCTTTATAATATATTGGTCATGGCCTCACTGGCGCAGATTCATGCATATTATAAGGTAAAGGAGCAAGTCTCGCCTCTATTGGCTATTGCCCTTGAGTTGGCCGCCCTTCTCATCTCCCGGGCCAATTTTATGACCCTTACGGTATCTTCGCTTACCCCTAGCGCCTCCAGGTCCGGGATTTCGAGCCATCTAACATCCATGGCATCAGAGGAGGCCTGTGCTGAGCCACTAGCATACTCTGCCCAATAATCCAATATTATATAGTGGTATCTTATGCGGTGCTGTTTGTCCCTAACGATCCTATCCACCACCGCCACGAGTGATTTGACCTCTATTCCGATCCCCGCTTCTTCCAGTATTTCCCGTTCGAGTGCCTCTCTCCACGTCTCACCAAGCTGGATGGCTCCTCCCGGCAGTGACCATTGGCCTTCTGAAGGGGGATTAGCCCTTTTTACAAGTAAGACCTTGGTGCCTGAAAAAATTACAGCCGCAACGGCCGGGATAGGCCTTGAAGGGTACTCTCTTTTCATTGGGCATTCCTCTTCTATGGCTTGCATCATTGATGGTATTGTTGTAAGTATAGGTTTCGCGTGCGCTCGAGTCAACGAAACGCGCAGCACTCGACAAACCCTTACTATCAGAAAGGAAAGAACCATGACAGCAAAGACTAAGACACTGGAAGGAAACGAAGCAGCAGCCCATGTGGCTTATGCCATGAGTGATGTGGCTGCCATCTACCCCATCACCCCCTCAAGCTCCATGGGCGAATATTGTGATGAATGGTCAGCTAAAGGGCGGAAGAACATCTTTGGCCAGACATTAAAGGTAGTGGAGATGCAGTCAGAAGCTGGGGCCGCAGGGGCGGTACACGGAGCCCTTGCAGCAGGTGCCCTTGCCACTACATTCACTGCCTCTCAGGGACTACTGCTTATGATACCCAACATGTACAAGATTGCAGGAGAGCTCATGCCCGGGGTTTTTCATGTCTCTGCAAGGGCGATAGCCGCTCACGCTTTGTCAATATTTGGAGATCACTCTGATATCAATGCAGTTCGCCAAACAGGTTTTTCCTTGCTTGCATCGGCCTCGGTCCAGGAGGTAATGGATCTCGCGCTAGTGGCTCATCTTGCGAGCATCAGATCAAGCGTTCCCTTTTTACACTTTTTCGATGGCTTTAGAACTTCAATGGAAATCCAAAAAATTGAAATGATTGAATACGAAGATATGGCAAAGCTCGTTGACTGGGATGCAATAGATACATTCAGGGCCCGTGCAATGAACCCTGAATATCCTCAGATTAGGGGAACAGCCCAAAACCCTGATATCTTTTTCCAAAACCGGGAGGCCTGTAACCCCTATTATCTTAGAGTCCCTTCAATTGTTCAAGAGGAGATGGATAGGGTAGGAGACCTAATCGGAAGACATTACCATCTGTTCGATTATGTGGGAGACCCCGAGGCCGATAGGGTTATTGTCTCCATGGCGTCAAGCTGTGATGTAATAGAGGAAACCATTGGCTATCTCAACAAACTGGGCGAAAGGGTAGGGCTTGTCAAGGTGCGGCTCTACCTGCCATTTTCACGAGAGCATTTCCTGCAGACCTTGCCGTCTACCGCCAGAAGCATTGCGGTACTGGATAGAACCAAGGCCCCTGGAGCCATCGGGGAACCGCTTTATCAGGATATTTGCACTGTGTTTAAGGACACGCCCGATGCGCCCAAGGTAGTAGGGGGCCGCTATGGCCTTGGCAGCAAGGACTTCACGCCCACCATGGTAAAAGCAGTTTTTGACAATCTGCGAGGAAAAGAGCCCAAGAACCATTTTACCGTTGGAATTGTTGATGACGTGACCTTTACATCTCTCGAACTTGGCGAAGAAATCGACCCTTCACCTGAAGGAACCGTTCGCTGCAAGTTCTGGGGACTTGGCTCTGATGGTACGGTAGGAGCCAACAAGAATGCTATCAAGATAATCGGTGAAAATACGGATCTGTATGCCCAGGCCTATTTTGCCTACGATGCAAAGAAATCGGGTGGTATAACCATGAGCCACCTCAGGTTTTCCCCTCACAAGATTAAATCTCCCTATCTTCTAACAAAGTCAGATTTCATCGCATGTCACAACCCGGCTTTTGTGAACCAGTACGATATTCTTGAGGGTATTCGCGAAGGAGGTACATTCCTGCTCAACTCTCCATGGACACCCGAAGAGATGGAAGAAAAGCTGCCTGATCACCTGAAGCGGACAATCGCCAATAAGAAGCTCAAATTCTATAATATTGATGCGGTCAAGATTGCTTCAGAGGTGGGCCTCGGTGGCAGAATTAACATGATAATGCAAGCCGCTTTTTTTAAGATTGCCAACGTCCTGCCACCCCAGCAGGCCTTTGAGTACCTTAGGGATGCTATCAAGAAAACTTATGGTAAGAAGGGCGAGAACATAGTTCAGATGAATATCAAGGCCATGGACATGGCAGTAGACGCATTGCAGGAAATTGAGGTGCCGGAGTCGTGGGCCACCGCAGGACACGAACAATATATGGAAAAGGATGAGCCTGAATTTGTGGCACAGGTTATGCGACCTATGCTAGCCCAACAGGGTGACAAACTACCCGTAAGCCTGATGCCGCCGGATGGTATCTTTCCTACCGGGACCACTAAATATGAAAAGCGCGGCATTGCAATATCTGTCCCAGAATGGCAGCCGGAAAACTGCATTCAATGTAATCAATGCGCCTTCGTTTGTCCCCACTCAGTTATACGACCTGTACTGGCAAGGAAGGAAGACCTGGAGGGCGCACCAGAAGGGTTCGTAACCTTAGAGGCCAAAGGCAAAGAGCTAAAGGGGCTTAGGTTCCGCATTCAAATCAGTCCACTGGATTGTACTGGCTGCGGCAGCTGCGCCCACGTGTGCCCTGCAAAGAAAAAAGCGCTGGTCATGAAGCCGCTGCCCACCCAAAAGGACAAAGAGATTCCAAACCACATCTTTGCCTCACAATTGCCCGATCTAGGGGATGTAATGCCGGTGACCACCGTGAAAGGTAGCCAGTTCCGGCCTCCTTTGTTCGAGTTTTGTGGGGCTTGTGCAGGATGTGGTGAGACGCCTTACATTAAACTCGCTACCCAGCTCTTCGGAGACAGGATGATAATAGCCAACGCCACCGGCTGCTCTTCCATTTATGGGGGTTCTGCACCGAGCTTCCCTTACACCGTAAACCAAGAAGGCCATGGTCCAGCCTGGGGCAACTCGCTGTTTGAGGATAATGCGGAGTATGGCTTCGGCATGGAGCTTGCGGTCAGCCAGCGTCGGGAAAAGCTCGCAGACCTGGTACGGGAGGCCATGAAAGGCAACATAACTGATCAGCTAAAAGAGGCCATGCAACAGTGGCTAAACAATATGTATGACGGAGATGCCTCCAAAGAGGCAACAAAGAACCTTTTGGACAAATTGGAACTTGAAATAACCAACTCAGACCGCGAAGTAAACCCCATCTTGTGGGATATACTGGAAATGAAGGACTACATGGTCAAGAAATCCATCTGGATCATTGGGGGTGATGGCTGGGCTTATGATATAGGCTACGGAGGCCTTGACCACGTTCTTGCCATGCACCACGATGTTAATGTCCTTGTGCTGGACACCGAGGTCTACTCCAACACTGGCGGCCAGTCTTCCAAGTCAACGCCCACGGGCGCTGTCGCCAAGTTTGCCGCTGCAGGGAAGACAACCAGGAAAAAAGACCTAGGGCTTATGGCCATGACCTATGGTTACGTGTATGTTGCGTCAGTAGCGATGGGAGCAAACAAAAATCAGTTGCTAAAGGCCATGCTAGAGGCTGAAAGTTACAATGGGCCTTCTCTTATTATTGCCTATGCGCCTTGTATTAACCATGGAATCAACATGGGACTCAGCCAAGAAGAAGAGAAGAAGGCAGTGGAAGCAGGGTATTGGCTTCTTTACCGCTATGATCCACGCCGCAAGGAAAAGGGCGAGAACCCCTTTATCCTGGATTCCAAGGAACCCAAAGCGGCCTTCAGCGAATTCCTCATGGGAGAAGTGAGGTATTCCAGTCTTACCAGAACATTTCCCGACAACGCTGAAAGGCTGTTCAAGGAAGCCGAACTGCTTAGCAAGGAGCGGTATGAGCAGTACAAGAAAATGGCAGAGCAAGGTGTTTGAGTAATATGAAGTCCGCTTTGTTCGGTGAAAATTCACTATTTTGGGATAATTAATTATTCTTGACATTATTTAAGATTGTTTCTATTCTTGTGCCGCGCTTGTTACAGGTTCAGGTAATTTACAACCAACCACTAAGGCACAAGGCTAGTGATGAGAGAGCCCTTTTATCCTAGTACCCCTGCAAGAGATCTTGCAGGGGTATTTTTGTGCCCTGGCCAAACCTAGACGGAGGGGGGTGATACATGGAACTTACCTTTTAGAGTGATTCAACCTGGTAAATCTTAACCATTAGCCAAGGAGGATGCTATGGCTACAAATAACCAAAGATCCGGGTTGGAGTTTTTGAAGGATTGGGGTGGTGCGCTAACCAATTGGACCGAGCGCTGGATACCCGATGCCCTTGTTATCGTATGGGTGCTAAGCATCATAACCTTTATTATGGCCCTGATTTGGGGAGAGGTTGGCCCAAAAGGGGCGGTTATAGCCTGGGGCAAGGGTTTTTGGGTCCTACTTAAGTTTGGAATGCAGATGTGCCTGATCATGATGACTGGCTATATACTTGCCTGCTCCCCTCCTCTTAAGAGAATCCTTAATGGCATTTCCAGCTGGCCAAATACTGAAAAGCCGTGGCAGGCCATTACAGTCATGGCGCTATTTTCAATGATAATAGCGTGGGTCAATTGGGGATTGAGCTTGATAGGAAGCGCAATGTTAGCACTCTACATTGTCAAGAACAACCCAAAGGTAGATTACAGACTGCTTGTTGCCGCTGCTTACCTGGGACTGGGATGTACGTGGCATGCAGGACTTTCAGCGTCTGCCCCCTTGTTGGTCAATACTCCCAATAATTTCTTAATAAAAGGTGGCTATCTCCCTGGCATAATACCGACTACTCAAACCCTCTTCACGCCCTTTAATTTAATCCTAGTCATCATCATAATTATAGTCGTCACTATCTTAATGTCTATGATGCATCCATCGGAAGAAAAGACTTTCAAGGTATCTCCTGAACTCATGAGTCAGTTGAAGCTTTACGAGGCGCCCCCCAAACCAGAGAAGTATGAAAGCGTCTCTTCGTGGGCCAACTGGTGGTGGGGGTGGAATGTAATAGTTGCTGCAGGTGGCTTCTGGTGGCTCGGATGGAAGGTAGGCCAGGTAGGGTTTGCCAAGGCCATAAATCTTAACAATATTAACCTCTTCTTCCTAATGCTTGGTATCCTTTTCCATTGGCGTCCCTGGAGCTTCTTGAAGGCCACTGAGGATGCGGGAAAAGCGGTCTGGGGAATTATTATCCAATTTCCCTTTTATGCTGGAATTTTTGGCCTTTTTAAATTTACAGCCCTTGCCACTGTCTTTACCAAAGCATTTGTTGCAGTTTGCAGTGGAAGTACCTTCTTGCTAGTAGAGTACTGGTACGCTGGACTGCTCAATTATCTCATCCCCTCAGGAGGCTCTGAATGGGCAGTAACCGCTCCATATCTACTACCGGCTGCAAAGCAACTGGGCGTTGCAGCTAACAAGGCGGTTGTTGCCTATGCGTGGGGCGACATGATGACTGATATGATACAGCCTTTCTGGGCCATTGCGATGCTGGCAGTGGCTAAGCTCGAATTTAGAGAAATCATGGGATGGCTACTCCTGGTGTTCTTTGTCTATTTTGTGATCACCTCTGCAGCCTTTCTGCTTTGGCCAATATTCTAACATTTCTTAGCAGAGGTCGGGAGGCCAATGAGGGCCTCCCGACAAATTCGGCGTAACACTTTTTTATCGAGGAATCAGGCGATCAAGGCTTGGCAGCCGGCCGTGGTGCAATCGCTCCAATTCCTCCTCACAGGTCAGGTCGTAATGTATGGGAGTAATGGTAATCATGCCATTTTTTAGGGCTACAAAGTCTGTGTCAGGGGATCCGTTTTCCACAATGGTCTCACCAGCAAGCCAATAGTAGGTATTACCTCGTGGATCAGTACGACGCTCAAATCGCTCCTCGAATCTTGACAGGCCCTGCCGCGTAAACGCAATGCCCCGAACCCGATCAGGAGAAATCCCAGGGACATTGACATTCAGGGCCGTTCCATCCCGAAGGTCGCTTTTCATCACAAAATTAACAATTGTGCGTGCCACTTGTGCCGCAAAGCCATAATTGGGATCCTTTCTGTCATCAACGGAAACGGATATTGCTCTGGTTCCTAGAAATGCTGCTTCAGTTGCCGCAGACACAGTTCCAGAGTATAGGATATCCATACCAACATTGCGGCCAGGGTTTATGCCAGAGACCACAATGTCAGGAGGCTCATTTAGAAGCTCTTTCAAGGCTATCTTTACGCAATCTGCCGGAGTTCCTGAAACCGCGTACCCGTAAAATTTGCCGTTTCTCTTGATTTCTTGAACACGCAAAGGAAAACTCAGGGTGATAGCATGACCCACCGCACTCATCTCTGTCACCGGGGCCACAATATCCACAACACTGTCTTCAGAGAAGACCTCGTGTAGAGCCAGAAGGCCTGGAGCATAAATACCATCATCGTTTGTCAAAAGCACTCTCATTGGACCTTGCCTCGTAACCCATGTCGGTAGGCCTAGACACCGGGCAAATCGTGGTTGTTACGTAAAGGGCACCTTTTCATTGCCAACACAGAAATTCTGCTGTATATAACACTAGCAGCCTGGATGCCCTTAGGACCTTACCATGGCCTATGGTAATTCTGGGCTCCAGGGAAGTCAATCACGGAGATGAGATCAATGCGAAAAATCTCTGCAAAGCACCTCACCGAGGTGATAAAACGCGAAGTAATTGCTGCAAATCTGCAACTGGGCGACGATATGATAGAGGCCCTGCGCCGGGCAAGAAACATTGAAGAATCGGAGGTTGGCAAAGAAATCCTCGACAAGTTGCTGGAGAATGCTGAGCTTGCAAGCGCAAATAGAATTCCAATATGCCAGGACACAGGACTTGTGGTGATCTTCGCAGAACTTGGTCAAGAGGTGTGCATAGTAGACGGAGACTTTACAGAGGCCATAGAAGAAGGCGTCCGCGTGGGGTATCAAGAAGGTTACCTGCGCAAGTCTGTTTGCCATCCCTTTACAAGGGAAAACACCGGGGACAATACACCCGTCATTATCCACCTGGATATGGTACCGGGTGACCGACTCCGCCTCTGGGTGGTGCCTAAGGGTGGGGGAAGCGAAAACATGAGCGCACTTTACATGTTACCCCCTTCTGCAGGGTGGAATGGCGTAAAGGAAAAGGTTGTGGAAACCGTGGTAAGAGCCGGACCAAACCCTTGCCCGCCAACGATAGTGGGCGTGGGAATCGGGGGAAATTTTGAGAAGTGCGCCATCCTTGCCAAAAAGGCCCTGCTCAGGCCCGTCTCGGAGCCTAACCCCGTTG
>Ga0180301_10001772_pt1 | contig 16932 bp, 14 predicted proteins | sample GuaBasSediGuay16_FD_121797 | JGI IMG/M metagenome (GOLD analysis project Ga0180301, IMG submission 121797) | Subseafloor sediment microbial communities from Guaymas Basin, Gulf of California, Mexico - Guay16, Core 4569-2, 12-15 cm | ecosystem: Environmental > Aquatic > Marine > Hydrothermal... | reverse complement strand
GACCATGATTGCTGATACCTTGTACAACATGCTGGCCCGAAAGCTCCGTGGTTTTGAAGATTGCGATGCCCCAAAAATCTACCGGAATTTTGTCAACGCAAAGGCGAATATAAAAGTCAAGGCCGGGAAAGTTACCGTCACCTTCCCCCGCAAAGCGCACAATCCCATCTTGAGGGCCGTGCCCTGGCAGAGGTTTCCAAACTCACTGTCCTGGCTTAATGATGTTACTCTCAATCTCAAATTTAGATGATTGCTTGACCTAAGAAATCTTATATTCCTGTGACGGTTAAATTAGCGCGAAAATCGGTGATGAAGGATCAGCATATTTGAGGATCAAGGGCTCGGCTGAAAAAACATTTTGAGTGCAACACAAGTTGAGAGCCAAAGGGGAAATGAGAAAAATGGCAAAAAATAAAACACCGATTTTTTTATTTTGATATCCTCCTCCCTTTTTTGTTCAAAATGGCGAAATGGTACTCTGGGCCGAAATCGTAGGCTTGTCGCTAAGTTAAGCCTTTTAACACAGAAATGGGTGCTTGTCAAGATGTAAATTAATATTTTTTTCTGTTGACATTTTTATTCGATAGGTGTAAGAGGCTAGAATAATTGGAATTATACGTATAAATAAATTAAACAACTGATCTTCTATTAAATGATTGGTTAATATTCGGTGGTTCATAAGAATTGATAAGTTAGCGTGACCGGGCGAATGGTTCTGGCTTCCTTCAACGGCGATGAAGCCAATTAGGTTTGTTCTACGGGGAAGAAACAAGTCGTTGCATATGTAAAACACGTTATTTCAGCATGTTAATCCCTCTACAAACCAGCATTCGCCCACAAATTTTTAAAAGGAGCCATCTTATATGGATTTTCAAGAGAAGGCGGCTACACGAAGGGCAGCTTTATCTGAGCGGCAAGTTCGTAGGTGGAAACGCCAACAGAAAAAAATATTGTCTGCTGCGGGACGTCTGTTTTGGAAAAAAGGATACAATGGGACGAGTATCGACGATATAGCCAAATTGGCTGACGTGAACAAAGCTACAATTTATTATTACTTCAAAGACAAGCCTTCCCTCCTGAATACGCTCATGCTTATTCCCATGGAGGAGTTACTTAAGCTTGCAAGGCAAATCGCTCATACTGAATTGAGGCCTACCGAGAGGTTGAAGTCGCTAATCACTACACACGTAAAGTGGCAGATATCTCAGACAGGAGTTGCTGCGATAGGTCATGTTGAAAGAAAAAATTTACCCCTCAAATATCGTCGAAAATACATAAACATGAGAGACAAGTATGAACATATTTATAGAGAAACGATTAAAAATGGGATAGAAAATGGTGTTTTTTCTTTTTATGATGCAAAAATCGCCACTTTATTTACTTTGGGGTTAGTAAATTCAATAATGCAATGGTATAAACCTAAAGGTCGTTTTTCAGCCGATGAAATCGCAAAAGAGACAGTTAATTATGTTTTAGGTGCATTAAAAGCGAGTTAGTTTCAATTCAAGAATGGCTATTTTCCGGGATCTCTGCGTGGATTTCGTCCGGCCACCGGGTAAACGCGGAATACCTCAAGCTATTCCGGCCGTTAGAATCCTCTACCGCCTTAATCCTGTAAATCCCGCTGAAGTGGGATTCATTTCAGGAAGGAGACGATCTAGATGAGTCGGGAAAAATAAAAGTCCGGTTATTTTCTATTATGGGACAAAACGAGTTTCCAGCTTGTGAAGGTTATGTTGCCCAGGTCAGCAGAACAATATGTATGAAAGGTATCTCGTTTAATCGAAGGTTCACAGGCAGGCGCGAGAGACACATGGCCTGTGAATTTTTCGAATTTGAGATCGGCAGGTGATACATGAAAACCATAAGGGGGTCCAGATATGGATTTCGGCCTAACCGAAACCCACCGTTTGATTCGGGAGAGTGTTAGGAAATTCTGCGTTAGAGAGCTTGAGCCGATTGCAATGGACATAGATAGGGAAGGTCGATTCCCGATGGAAGTCTATAAAGAGGCTGGCCGACAAGGATTTATCGGCGCTCTCATCCCACGGCAGTACGGCGGAGGTGAACATGACTTGCTCAGTTTTTATATCATCAAGGAGGAGTTGTGCAGGGCAGCAGGAGGCTTCGGACAAGTTGTGGGCGTTTGCGCTTTGAACTTTTGCTACTTCATCTCTAAACTGGGCTCCAAAGAACAGAAGGAAAAGTACATTCCGCCAGTAATTCAAGGAGAAAAGCTTGCTTCTTATTGCCTGACCGAACCCAATGCCGGCTCCGATACCATGAGCATCCAGACCCGGGCCATTCGAAAAGGCGACCATTTTGTCCTAAATGGGAGCAAGACTTTCATCACCAGTGCCCCAATAGCCGACTATTTCATCGTTGTTACCCGAACCAGTGGTACGACGGGCTTTAGGGGCGCAACCAATTTTCTCTTGGAAAGGGGAACTAAGGGGGTAAGCACAGGGAAGCCCTTTGAAAAGTTGGGGATGCGATGTTCTCCGATGGGTGAGGTGTTCCTCGATGATGTTTTGGCATCCCGAGAACAGGTAATCGGGACAGAGGATGAAGGGTTTTTCGAGATGTTAAATATTTTGGATGTGGAGAGAGCTCTCGCAGCCGCAACAGCAACAGGGATAGCCCAGGCCTGCCTGGATGCTTCTATTCGTTATGCAAGGGACAGGGTCCAGTTTGGGAAGCCGATCCCTGAGTTTCAGCTTGTTCAGGAAAAACTAGCTGAAATGGATTTGAACCTTGAGTTGGCCCGAACATACGCCCACAAAGTCGTGTGGCTCTGCGAACAAGGGAAAAAGATAACCCGAGAGGCGGCTATTGCCAAACTGTTTGCCTCGCAGATCACCATGAAAAGCGCTCAGGATGCCGTTCAAATCCATGGAGGGTATGGCTGCATTCAAGAGTTCCCGGTGGAGAGATATTTTAGAGACGCGAAACTATGCGAAATTGGCGGTGGAACCTCCGAGATCCAGAAGCGAATCATCGCAAGGGAATTGATGAGGAAAGGCTAGGAGACCGTCGGAAAAGTACCGTGTGCGGTGTTATCATCATATATCGTTACTAGAGCCCATTTGGTTGTACGCCTCATAACTCGGGATTTCACCCCGAAAAATATTTGGCGGGAACGCAATTTTACAAAACCTTCAGGAGGAGACGATCGCCAGAGAGGCACCTGGTCTTGCGCCACCTAATGAATAGTAAATTTTTACAATGTGTGTGACAGGCTCAAATTTTAATCCTTGAAATATTTCCAAGCACTCTCGTGGAGAAAATTTCATCATTCTTTAATTATTCATAAATTTTTTATCTCTGGATGGACAGTGGCCTTTCAGAAAGCCCTCATGAGGAAAAGATGATGGTACGGCAAAGGGAACAGAAAAAAAGAGCCAAAGCATTTTGGGACAAGAATATAGAGACATTAGAGAGGGCCAAGCTGGTAAAGCTGCAGGAAGAAAGGCTGCGGGAACAGCTCGAATATGTATATGAATTCTCCAAGTTTTACAAAGATAAATTTATAAAGGCAGGATTCCATCCCCATGATTTCAAATCTATGGAAGATATCCAACGGATACCTAAGACAAATAAGGATGAATTAAGGCAGGCCGCATTGGAATCGGGGAACCCCTTGCCCCATCTCTGTGTGCCTAAAAGCGAGATATCCGGATTTGGCATTTCGAGAGGGACAACAGGCATGTCCACTTTCGCGGCTTTCACTCAAGGAGACCTAGATCTGAGAGTGGAGTGCTACACTAGATCACTCCAGCAGATAGGTCTGTCATCAAACGATCTTTTTCACTCCATGATGGGGATTCAAAGTGTTACCCATTTCATCCTGAAGGAGGTCGCCAGGAATTTAAATGTGAAATATATCAATGATGGGGTAGATAATCCATCAAGCTCCGTACAGATCGGAAGATGGCTCAAGCCAAACGTGCTCTTTACCGGGGTGCGTACCCTCCTGGAAATGGAGAAGGTCCTGGAGGCTGAGGAGCTTTTGCCAAAGGAAGTTTTTTCTTATGAAACGGCGATTCTTTACGGAGACGTGATCGGAAGCCACCTCATAGATCATGTCAAAGAAAGATGGAACATTCGAGAGATCTTTTCCCTAAGCGGTTCAGCAGGCGATCTATTGTGGTATAACTTCGACTGTCCATACCATACAGGAAATCATTGTTTAAATGAGGATATGTTTTTAGTGGAAGTCATTAATTCTGAAAATGGACATCCTGTGAAAAGCGGGGAAAAGGGTGAACTGCTAGTTACGGATCTTTGCAGCAAGGGCGCTCCTCATATCAGATGGAATCTGGAGGATGTGGTCATTCCGTATTACGAACCGTGTCAGTGCGGAAGGACTCACGTACGGTTGAACTATTTGGGACGTGCTTTGTATGAACTGCATATAAAGGGGAAAACCATCTTTCCCGCCGAAGTAGAGCATTTTTTGTGGAAAATCCGTGAAATTGAAGGCGCTCAGTTTAGAATTGTAAAATACGCCACGGAGATGGACCACTTGAAATTGCAAATAGAATTCAGTCAAAAAGAAAACAAAACCCTAAAGCGCAGGATTTGTCAGCATCTTAAAGAGAAACTTAAGCTTGAAGTGGATATAGAGTTTGTTGGCCCAGGTGAACTACCAGTCATGGATGTTAAAACCCCGCGAGTCCTTGATCTCACCTGAGTGTCCAAATCCCCCTTTTCATGTCATGGAGGAGTGGATGGAGAATTTTACGTATTTCCCGGTCACTCAGGGAAGGCCGTTACCCCTTAAGGGCCTTACCCTTCCTGAACTAATTAAAAGCCGGGCGGAGCGGTTCGGTGAAAAGACCCTGCTAAGATTTAAGGAGAAAAACGTTACTTATAAAGAGATCGATGAAAAAACCGACAGGCTGGCAAAGTCGTTCCAGAAATTAGGGATCAAAAAGGGCGACCGGGTCGGCATCATGTTTCAGAACTGTTTGGAAGTGATAGAAAGTTATTTTGCCATATGGAAGAGTGGCGCATGGGCAGTCCCCATAAATCCGGTTTTTACATCCCATGAAGTAGAATATGTTCTAAGTGATGCTGGGGCAAAGATGATTATCGCAGGTGGTAAGGAATACTCCCGGATAGAACCAATAAGAGAAAAAGTGTCTTCTCTGGAAACGATAGTCCTCAGGGACGGTAAGCGAGCAACCAACACGATTTCCTATGCCAGCTTGGCCAAAGAATCTCAAAAATTACGACCAATTGATTTATCTTCCAATGATGTGTGCCAGATCATGTATACATCTGGCACCGAGGGAAGACCCAAAGGCGTAATGACGACCCATGGTGGATACACCGATAATGCCTTTATAAAAAGCAGTATCTTGGAATTGACTGAAAATGATATTACCTTGATTCCTTTACCCATGTTTCACATGTTCGCTATCTCGACCCTACTCAATTTCATGACTGTTGGAGGAGAAGTCATAATCACGGAGAGATTTGAGACGGAAGAGGTCATGGATCTTATAGCGGAAAACAGGGTAACATTTTTTACGGGCGTGCCGACGATGTACGCTTATATGCTCAGTCATCCAGAAATTGACCGATACGATCTTAGTTCGGTCAGAATATGTATCATTGCCGGCGGAAACGTTAACTATAAAATAGTAGAGGAGTTTGAAAAGAAATTTGGCTGTCTTTTTATAGAATCAATGGGACAGACGGAATTGTCTCCCTTGGTCATGATAAATCCACCACATAGAGCTAGGCGCCGGTTAGGGTCCTGCGGCCTTACGGCTTGCAATATGGAGACTAGGTTGGTGGATGAAAATGATAATGATGTTCCGTTGGGCGACGTGGGAGAACTGGTGGTCAAGTCGCCCTGCGTTATGAAAGGGTATTACAATCTACCGGAGGAGAATGAAAAGGCATTTAGAGGTGGATGGTATCACACTGGGGATCTGCTTAGACAAGATAAGGACGGTTATTATTATTTTGTGGACCGAAAAAAAGACATGATCGTTACCGCCGGGTATAATATCTATGCGAAGGAATTGGAAAATGTCCTACTAGGGCATCCACAGGTAATGGAGGCGGCTGTTATTGGAGTTCCTGATGAAGTCAAAGGCCAACTGGCAAAGGCCTTGATTGTAAAAAAGCATGGATCAACGTTAACCGAGGATGAGCTTGAAAAATACGCAAGAGAATATCTTGCCCCTTATAAAGTTCCCAGGATAATCGAATTTGTAGAAAGCCTGCCTCATACCCCCCAAGGTAAAATTGCCAAAGGGAAATTAAGGGATATTGTGGGCCAATAATCATTACAAAATTCATTAGAAGACAAGTGGAGATAACATATGGATTTTAATATTACTGAAGAGCAGCAGATGATTCTTGATATGGTTAAGAAGATGGTTCAGCAAAAGGTTCTTCCTCGTGCTGCCCAGATTGACAGGGAGGGAGTATATCCTGAAGATATGTTCCAGTTGTTAAGAGAACAAGGCTTAATCGGGATGGCTATTCCCAAAGAATATGGTGGATCGGGTTCGGGCGTCTTATCTTTCTGTCTAGTTTTGGAGGAAATCGCCAAGGTCTGTTACAACACGGCCTATATCCTTGTTATGACTTTCGTGCCTGCAAGCTGCCTCTTGGAGGCAGGAAACGAGACACAAAAAGAATTTTATCTGAATCGGCTAGCCAGTGGAAAATATCGGGGTGCCTTTGCCGTAACCGAGCCGAATGCGGGTTCTGACATTGGCGCTATTCGGACGAAAGCAGTTAAGGTGAATAACTCCTATATTCTTAATGGAAGAAAATGCTTCATAACGAATTCGACCGTTGCCGACTTTATAATCTGTTTTGCCAAGACAGATCCCGATGCGGGGAGATCTGGATTAAGCGCCTTTATCGTCGATAAAAACACCCCCGGTCTTTCAATCGGAAAAATTGAAGATAAGATGGGAGGAAAAGGGGTCCCATCCGCTGAGATTATACTTGAGGATTGTCATGTGCCGGAAGAAAATCTTTTGGGGAAAGAAAATGGTGGATTCAAGATCGCCTTAAGGAGTTTTAATAGGTCACGTCCAGTGATTGGCGCACGCGCGGTAGGTCTTGCCCAGGGTGCGTTGGACTTTGCCGTAGGTTATACAAAACAGAGAGAGGCATTTGGGAGGCCTATCTCAAAATTTCAAGGTTTGCAGTTTATGATTGCAGATATGGCGATGCAGATTGAGGCAGCTCGGCAATTGGTCTATAAGGCTGCGTGGCTTGTGGACCAGGGAAAGACGGACCTGAAGACTGCTGGAATAATAGCAATGGCCAAGTGTTTTTCAACTGATGTCGCCATGAAAGTAGCCATAGATGCTGCTCAACTCCTTGGCGCTTATGGTTATGTCAAAGACTATCCATTGGAAAGATATATAAGGGATGCGAAGTCCATGCAGATCGTTGAGGGAACCAATCAAATTCAGCGAGTGATAATTGCAAATAGTGTCATTGGGTAGAGAGCTCCCGTCCATTAATGAAAAAAAGCGATAGTTGGAAGTTCGACCGTTATTAGGAGAAAGAAATGAAAGAAGATGTGAAAAAAATACGAGAAACATATCAAGAGAAGGCGCGAACAACAAGTACATTGTCCGGCATCCCGATAAATGAGCTTTACAGACCTGAGGACATAAAGGACATTCAGTATGAGCGAGATATTGCAGATTCAGGCCATTATCCTTTCACTAGAGGAATTTATCCAAATATGTTCAGGGGGCGATATTGGACGAGAAGGGAGGTCTGTGGCTTTGGCACACCGGCTCACACCAACAATCGGCTCTTGCAACAGATCAAGGATGGGGTCGGAGGGTTGAACGTAATAGTGGATATGCCTACGCGGTTTGGCGTTGATGTACAACATCCTCTTGCCGAGGGTGAAGTCGGTGCAGCTGGCGTTCCCTTAACATCACTAAAAGATATGGAGGATCTCACTAGGGGAATACCTATCTCGGATGTTAGCTTTTCATTAATATCATCTTCCTGTGTTGCGCCTATAGTTTTATCTCAATATGTAATTATCGCTCAAAGACAAGGACTTGATATTTCAAATCTTCGAGGGACCATACAAAATGATACCCTTTCAACACGGTTCTGCGGGATGGGAGAAGCAACTCCTGCTGATTTGGCCATTAAAATTTCGGCAGATGTGATTGAATTTTGTACAAGGTATATGCCGCGATGGAATCCAATAAACGTCAATTTGTACGATCTTCGCGAAACAGGTATTTCAGCACCTCAGGAGCTTGGATTTGGGTTTGCAAATGCGATTGCCTATATAGAAGAGGTGCTTGAACGAGGTCTGAAGATAGATGAGTTTGCTCCCCGATTTGCCTTTTACTGCTCTGCGCACATCGATTTTTTCGAGGAGATTGCAAAGCTGAGGGCAGCTAGGCGAATGTGGGCGAAGATTATGAGGAAACGATTTAAGGCAAAAAATCCAAACTCTTGGAAATTCCGTTTCGGCATTCATACTGCCGGTTGCTCGCTAATGGCGCAACAGCCTCTCAACAACATAGTCCGAGTTGCATTTGAGGCTATGAGTGCGGTATTGGCAGGTGTTCAATCCCTTCATTGCTGTTCCTATGATGAACCCATCGCATTACCCAACGAAATTACCCAGAAAATAGCTTTGAGGACACAACAAATTATTGCCTATGAGACGGGTGCCGCCGCCACAGCCGATCCTTTGGCAGGCTCATACTATTTGGAGAGTCTTACAAACAAGATCGAGGAAGAGGCATCAAAGATACTGAAAGAGATAGATGGAATGGGAGGCGCCATGCAGGCGATTAAAAAGGGGTGGATTGATGCGGAAATTGAAAAGGAGGCATTGCGATTCCAAGAGGCAATAGAAAAAAAGGAACGTATCATCGTAGGAGTTAATGAATTTGTTGAGCCTGAGGAAGAAGCGACTATCGCTGAACGGCATAAATATTCCTCTCAAGCCGAAAAGGAGCATATCGATAATGTAAAAAGGCTAAGAATTGAGCGAAATACCGAAAGAGTAAAAGAGAGCATTAATAATCTACGTAATGAGGCTGCTAAGGGAAGAAATCATAACCTGATACCATCGATCATTGAAGCTGTTAAGGCCTACGCAACTACAGACGAAATTATAGGGACGATTCGTGAATGTTTAGGGTACAGTTATGATCCATTTGAGATTGAAAAATCTCCTTTTTAACCGTAGTGCCCATCCATTAATAAAAAAAATAGTAAATCAGGAGTATCCAATGCAGTTCCGGCATAGCGGATTTTCCAAGATCAAGGCTTTTGACTATCCGCAGCGAGCGGTGGGACTGAGGCTTTACGAAGTGGCTGGAAGAGAAGAGAAGAAAGGATAACTCGAATAGCCTTGTGGGCGGAAACTGCTAATCCTGCTGGTTGATTTCACCAAGATGGAACAAAAATCGGCCATTCCTGGCTGGAAATTGACGCTATTAAAGGACGGAAGATCAATGGATGAAGAGAGGAAAATAAGAATATTAATGAGCAAGGTTGGCCTGGACGGACATGACAGAGGGCTCAAGGTTGTATCTGTATTGCTTCGAAACGAAGGTTTTGAAGTCATCAACTTGGGGCGTTTCCAGATTGCAGAAACTATTGTTTCCGCTGCGGTACAGGAAGATGTGGATGTCATAGGATTGAGTATTCTTGGCGATGAATACCGTATTTACGTGCCGAGAATTATCAAATTGATGAAGGAGCGCGGCCTTAATGATGTTGCCTTTATTCTTGGTGGTGTCATACCTCCGGATGAAATCCCAAAATTAAAAAAGGCAGGGGTGGATGAGATATTTCCTTCCGGTACCTTACTTAGCACGATCAGTCAAGATATCAGGAAGCTCGTTGAAAAAAGGAGAGAATGAATGTTTCAGACACCTCTGTGCAAACTTCTTGGAATTAAATATCCGATCATTCAAGGAGCGCTTGGAAGCCGAGCGAGGCCCGTTGGTGATGCCGATTTGGTCAGCGCTGTTTCCGCCGCCGGAGGCTTAGGAGTTCTGTGTACTTGGAATCAGCCCATCCGTAGGGTATTTAAGGAAATAGAGAAGGTCCGCAGCTTGACGGATAAACCCTTTGCTGTAAATGTTGCGGCTACCCATTCCTCCTTTGATTTCTCAAAAAAAGTTAAGGCCTTGGCAGAAGCCGGCGTCAGGATAGTGACCACCGGAAGAGGCGATCCTAATATTCCGGCCATCTCAATACTGAAGGACAACGGGATAATTGTGATACCGGTCGTGGGAAATATCAAGCAGGCTGTGAAAGTTGAAAAGAAAGGTGCAGATGCCGTTGTCGCTTCAGGCTGTGAGGCCGGTGGGCATGTAGGAAGGATAACCACGTTGACGCTCGTACCTCAAGTGGTCGATGCAGTCAAAATCCCGGTAATTGCCGCGGGCGGTATCGGTGATGCCAGAGGTTTTGTCGCAGCACTGGCTCTGGGCGCATGTGGCGTTCAGATGGGAACGAGGTTCGTGGTTACGAGAGAAAGTGTTGCAGCTCCTGAGCTCAAGAAAATGATCTTGCAGGCTTCATCAGACGACACCGTGGTCACCACAATGAGAACGGGATGGCCGACAAGAACCTTGAAAAGTCGTTTTACCGAAGAATGGGATAGGTTGAATAAAGCCGGGGCCTCTCCCGGTGAGCTTCGAGACTTCCGGCGCATGGTCCTTAAGCGCGTGAAAGAGGATGCTCGACAGGATACCATTGGGGCTGGGCAGATATGTGGAATGCTTCATGACCTGAAGGGCGCCAAGGAAGTGATTGAGGAAATGATTAAGGATGCCTGTGAAATAGTTTCGGGCTTGGAAAATACGAAGCTGGATCGTTCGCCCTAAGCACTCCACTTGTCCTGAAGAGGGAGGATAATTAGATGAAAAATAAAAAACCAGTCTCCAGTTTGAAAGATGAACGTTTCAAGACTAGGTCCGGTATCTCTTTAAAGAGAGCCTACACACCTAAGGATATTGAGGAAATTCATTATTCAAAGGAGATCGGCGAACCTGGGCAATTTCCTTATACAAGGGGCATATATCCAGAGATGTACAGATCTGTGGGCTGGATGAAGAGGCAGCCCATGGGTTTTGGTTCAAGTGAATTGACGGCAGAAAGATATAAGGCCCTGATTAAAAAAGGAGGGCAGGCAGGATACGAAGGCGGACCTGCGGTGACACTTCTCTTCGATATGCCAACAAATTACTGCTACGATTCCGATAATCCTATATGCAAGTATCAAGTGGGCACTGTTGGGCTTCCAGTGGACCATATCGAGGATATGGTCGATCTTATGACGGGCTTTCCAATGGATAAAGGATTTACGAATATGGTTATTCATGGCTCTCCTGCTATCCTTCTGGCAATGTATATTGCGGCGGCAGAAGAGCTTGGTTATTCGCCGGATCAACTTAGAGGAAGTGGAAAGAACGATCCATTTCAATCTTACCTGGCGGAAAGAATTGAGTTGCTGCCGATTGAAGCTGAACTGCGGCTATGTATGGATATCCTGGAATACTGTACGGATAAAATGCCCCGATGGAACCCCATATCCGTATCAGGCTTTTCATATCATCCTGCTGGCTTGAACTCAATACAGGAACTCGGGCTGACACTGGCAACCGCAATCGCTTATATCCAGGCCGGTGTCCAACGGGGACTCAAATGTGATCAATTTGCTCATAGGATCTCTTTTTTTATGTCCGGAGGTATCGATTTTCTTGAAGAAATAGCTAAATTTAGGGCAGCAAGAAGGTTGTGGGCAAAGATAATGAAGGACAAGTTGGGAGCATCAAATCCAAAGTCAATGCTGTTCCGTGTTTACTGCTTAACGCTAACAAGTGACTATACAGCCCAACAACCCTTGGTGAACCTTATCAGGGGAACTATCCAGGGCCTAGCGGCGGTCTTGGGAGGGGTACAAGCTCTTGGGATCCCATGCTACGATGAAGCCCTTGGCATACCAACTGAGGAGTCTCAAACGCTGTCCATCCGCACACAGCAAGTTATTGCCGAAGAAAGCGGTGTGTGCAATACGGTTGACCCCTTAGGTGGATCTTATACCATCGAGTGGCTCACAAAAAAAATTGAAAACGAAGTATACGCTTATATCGAAAAAATTGAAAGCATGAGTAATGACGGCACAGTGCTGGACGGGCTTATTGCAGGAATAAAAAGCGGTATTCTGCTTAAAGAAATCACTGAAGAGGCCATTAAGAGGCAGAAAGCTGTTGAGAGCGGCAAGATCACAATGATCGGCCTTAACAAATACAGGGAGGAAGAGACGGTATCGCCACCCGTATTCCGACCTGATTCGAGAGTAGCCAAAATGAAGATCCAGAAGTTGACTGAATTCAAGAAAAAGCGAGATATCGCCAAAGTCAAAAAGGCTTTGAGGGAATTGAGGGAAGCCACAGAATCTGGCGAAAACGTTATGCCGACACTCATAAAAGCGGCAAAGGAAAGGGTAACACTGGAAGAGGCCATGGATGTATTTAGAACCTGTTTTGACATCAACGTTGAATAGAGAACCTTTTTTCTAACTTGAGCGTTTCAAATTTTGCCAACATTCCCTTTTTTTGATCTAATGCGGACCTAAAACGTCTGCTCAAGTACCTATTCCGGTTACCCATTGGGTGAATGTTGATTGTAGGTCTATTTGTCTACTTGTCAAAATTTGAAACCCTTAGTGATTCTCGATTTTACCTGATCTGCTGCGCTGCGGTTTCACTCACTGCGACGTATGTCTGGCGTACGCCTCCTTTCTGAAACCGTACGCGTCTTGCATCTCAGACAAACTTGAGAATCACTCAACTTAGGTTTTTATAAGGTGCCTGTTAACAATATTAACCTTTGAAAAAGTTTGGAGAGAAAAAGTGAAAATGAGTAGAAAGCCCCGTATCCTGATCGGCAGTATTGGACTGGATGGACATGAATTAGGCGCACTTATTGTCTCAAGGGCGTTGCAGGATGCCGGAATGGAAGTCGTTTATCTCGGCCTCAATCTAACGCCCGATCAGGTTGTGGAAAGCGCTATTCAGGAAGATGTAGATATCATCGGCATCAGCAGTATGAGTGGCATCCATCTTGAAGCCCTCTCTGATCTTTTGGAACTTATCAAGAAAAAGGGGGCTGAGAACATTTCAGTCATCGTTGGTGGCATTATCCCTCAGGAAGATATCCCCGTTTTAGAAAAACTAGGCGTGAAAAAAGTTTTTCCCGCGGGAGCTTCTACCTCCGAAATTATTCAGTTTATACGTTCCTCGTATCAAGAGCCTCAATCCAAAGACGCATAAAATAAAAGGCATTCGTGTGAATGATTTTTAATGTCTGAGGGATATATGATAACGCCAAAAAACGGCTCGTAGTTTTTGGGGCTTAAGAAGCAAGGAAATACTTTCTCTTTCTGTTCGAGACATAAAATCACCTAGAGAGAGGTCCCAATGCAAATCGTAGTAGCGATTAAGCAAGTTCCGGATACCAGCGAAATAAGAATAGACCCCAAGACCGGAAACTTGATCAGAGAAGGTGTGGAAAGCATCATCAATCCTGATGACCGCCATGCAATAGAAGCGGCTCTTCAGATAAGAGAAAAACTAGGCGGCAGAGTAATCGGAATCAGTATGGGGCCTCCCCAGGCAATTGACGCCATCTCGGAAGCCCTGGCTTTGGGTATAGATAAAGGAGTCCTCCTTGTCGACAAATATTTTGCCGGGGCGGACACCTGGGCGACCTCCTTTACCTTGGGCCGCGCTGTGGAAAAAATCGGCAACTGGGATCTCATAATCTGTGGACATCAGGCCATTGACGGAGACACGGCACAGGTGGGCCCGCAATTAGCAGAATACTTGAATATTCCTCAAGTCACATATGTTATGGATATTGAAGAGACGACAGACAAGAAAATAGTGGTAAAACGTATGGCAGGTAATGCCTATGAAAGGATCGAATGCCCTTTGCCTGCTCTCATTACCGTTATGAGAGAATTAAATGAACCCAGGTTTCCAAGATTCGATTGGTTGGTCAATGCTTGCCAGGAAAAAGCACCTATTGAGATCTGGAACGCGGCAGACCTCGGCGTCAAGGCCGAACAGGTAGGACTTCAGGGTTCTTTGACCAATGTGATCAATACTTTTTCGCCTAAGACTGAAAGGCGGGGGAAAATCCTGGAGGGTACTGCTGAACAAATAGTGGAAGATTTGGTAAAAATCCTCAAAGAAAATAGGCTGGCATAGAAGGTGTCTTTAATTTACTCAATCCGATAAGTTCTACCGGGCAGCTCAATATGCCTAAGGGGTGGGTGGAGATAGAAATGACCATATGGATTGAACAGGAAGTTTGCAGCGGCTGCGGTATTTGTATCAAAGTATGCCCCTATGGCGCAATAGAGATAATAGATATGAAGGCCGCTATAAACGAGCGTTGCATCGAGTGCGGCGCATGCCTTGCACCATGTAAAGAAAAGGCTATTTTAACAGACGCCAAGGAAAAGACCGTACCTGATTTTAGCGACAGAAAAGGAATCTGGGTTTTTGCTGAACAAAGGGGCGGTGTTCTAAATCCTGTGGCACTTGAGTTGTTGGGGATCGGTCAAGTTCTGGCTAAGGAGTTGAATCAAGAGTTGTCAGCAATTGTTTTGGGAGATGAAATCGATGATCTGATTGACCCGCTTGCGGAATTTGGCGCAGATAATATTTACATGGCAATGCACCCATCTTTGAAATATTACCGGACTATCGCTTACACTACCATTATCAGTGAAATGGTAAGGGAGCATAAGCCAAACATTTTGTTGATAGGTGCAACCCATGCAGGCCGTGATTTGGCGCCTCGGCTTGCCCGCCGTCTGGGAGCTGGCCTAACCGCTGACTGCACTGAACTGAAAATAGATCCTGTACATAGAGGTCTATTGCAAACCAGGCCTGCATTCGGCGGAAATCTCATGGCCACTATTGTTAATCAATACTCTCGCCCTCAGATGGCAACGGTGAGGCCGGGAGTCATGCCACAAGTCAAGAGAAAGATCACCCGCGAGCCTAGAAAAATAATAAAACCGGTCAGTCTCACTGAAGAACAAATCATGACTAAAATCCTGGAGATTGTTGACCGGAAAAGGCAGCGGGTCGATTTGAATCAGGCCAAAGTGATCGTGGCTGGTGGAAGAGGTGCGGGTTCACGGGAAGGGATGAAAAAGCTAGAGTCACTGGCTCTTGCCTTAGGTGGTGAGCTTGGAGGCACCAGAGTGGCTGTGGAAGAGGGCTGGGTCCCGGTTGATCGGCAGATCGGCCAGACAGGGCAGAGCGTCAGGCCGGAACTCTACTTCGCGTGCGGCATATCCGGGGCTATTCAACACAGGGCCGGAATCCTTGGTTCCAGGTATATCATTGCAATCAATAAGGATCCCATGGCCCCTATTTTCAAGGTGGCAGATTGGGGCATTCTGGGTGACCTCCATGAAGTCATTCCATTGTTGATCGAAAAGCTCCGTCATGGATGAAGGTGGTAAGGAGAAAATAATGCTGCGGTCAAGTGTCGAAGAATTGCTAAGGCAGTGCACCATCCGATTTGTCAAAAGCCAAATCATGCCCCGAGCAAGAAAATGGGATGAAAATAAGCTGTACCCCCTGGAAAACATGAGGAAATTTGCTGAACTGGGATTGTTGGGGCTAAGAATACCCAAACAGTATGGAGGATCTGGGCGGGATCTCCTTGACGCGGTTATTGTTTTGGAGCAGATTGCTAAAGCGGATGCAAGTACAGCAGTGAATCTCCATGTGCAGCTCAATGCCACTCCTCTTTATATCACATTATACGGGAGTGAAAAGGTGAAGCGGAAATTCCTGCCTGGCTTGGTTTCAGGGAAGGTGCTTTTTTCTATGGCCCAAACAGAACCTGAAGCTGGGTCCAATTTAACCGAATTAAGAACTTTAGCTAAAGATGAAGGATCATATTTTGTGGTTAACGGAACCAAATCCATGATTACCATGGGTGGTCATGCAAATGTTCATTTGGTTTACCTTCGTTTTGAAGATGACAATTCCATAGGATGCCTACTTTTGGAAAAGGAAACAAAGGGGTTTTCAGTAGGAAAGAGCGAAGATTTCCTTGGTTTAAGAGGGCTTGGTTCTGCTGAGTTGATTTTTCAAGATTGCCTTGTCCCGAAAGAAAACCTGTTACTGAAAGGGCCTGGTTCCCTGAAGAAAATGCTGGCGTTGTTCAATGGTACCAGAGTGGGCCTTGCCAGTATTTCACTGGGTATCGCAGAAGCAGCGTTTGAAGAAGCACTGAAATATTCCAAAATGAGAATTATCTCCGGGAAACCGTTAATTGCTTTTCAGGGGCTTCAATGGAAACTAGCGGATATGGCTATCAATGTGGAGGCCATGAAACATCTTATTTATTCTGCTGCAAAAGATAAGAAACTAAATGGTTTTCCGGACCAATTTACATCTTCGGCTGCAAGAATATTTGCAAGTGATGGGGCTGTAAAGATTACTAACACGGCGCTGGACTTATTCGGCGGCTATGGTTATTCAAAGGAATTCCCTATGGAACGTTACTTGAGAGAAGCAAAGGGAATGACCTTTGTGGGTGGGACCACAGATGTTTTGAGAAATGCTGTCGGTTCATATTTGAAAAAGAAAAACATATGACTACCGATTTTCGCGCTGTTTTAATCGTCATAAGAATATAACCTAGATAATATGAAACGGGCTGCTCCCAGGTGTGGTATACACCTGGAGTAATAAAGAAACCTTTTAATTAAGGAGGAGCAGCCCATGGAAAAAAAGATAGCGTATGTTGGTATTGATTACCACCTAAATTCTCTTTCGATTGCCGTTATGGTTGAAGGTGAAAAGGATTTCCACCATTCGATTCGTTTACCAAATGAAGACAAGGTTATATTCAAGT
>Ga0180301_10001771_pt1 | contig 16932 bp, 18 predicted proteins | sample GuaBasSediGuay16_FD_121797 | JGI IMG/M metagenome (GOLD analysis project Ga0180301, IMG submission 121797) | Subseafloor sediment microbial communities from Guaymas Basin, Gulf of California, Mexico - Guay16, Core 4569-2, 12-15 cm | ecosystem: Environmental > Aquatic > Marine > Hydrothermal... | reverse complement strand
GAGGTAGGTGGGGTTGGGAGTCAGCTAGTGGTGTTAAGCCATTACCTCAATTACCGCCACCGCCTCCTGGCGTGTTACGGGTTGTAGCTGCTGTTGATTCTAATCAAGGCTTAGAGTCACCAATATCTACAAGATTTGCTAGAGCTCCATTCTTAGCAATTATTGATATAGCTGGGGGACGTGTAGTGAATCTAAACATCATACCTAACACCTACGCTAGCGGAGCCCACGGTGTTGGTGTTGCTATAGCTCAGTGGATACTAACGATAAGGGCTTCAGTAACTATAGGACCTCCTCTAGGACCTAACGCATCAATGGTTCTTCAGCAGGCTGGCGTAAGGATGATTCCCATACAACCGGGTACACCTTTAAGGGCAGCTTTACGTATTGCTGGTCTTGCCATGGTGTAAAGTACGTGGAGGTAGTTGTAGCTAGCGGTAAAGGTGGAACTGGTAAAACATTCATAGCTTCCAACCTACTTTATTATCTCTCGGTAATCATGTCTAGAAAATGCGTTGGCGTAGATGCTGACGTTGAAGCACCTGACTTAGCCCTAGCTCTCGGTGGTTATAGTAGGGTGGAGTATGAGGTTAAGTCGTATGCTGCTCGAAGACCAGTAATAAATATGTCTAAGTGTATTCGCTGTGGTTTATGTATTAAGGTATGTAGATCTGCTGCCATATCACTAGTTGATAATGTACCGAGAGTAGACATTGAAGAATGTGAGGGTTGCGGTGTTTGCGCTGCTGCATGTCCTGTGGGAGCTATAGATATGGTTAGTTACAGTATAGGTAAGATAGTAGCTGGTACTGTTAAGTATGGTGTAAGGGTCATTAGTGGTGAGTTAGATGTTAGTATGAGTAATAGTGGTAGATTAGTTTATGAACTTAAATCAACAGCCAAAAAGCTCTATAGTAATTACTCGGAGTTATTCATAGTTGATGCGGCTGCAGGTATAGGTTGCCCCGTAATATCGAGTATTGTTGGTGCTGATCTATTAATTATAGTTATGGAACCAACACCTCAATCTATTCAAGGCGCTTTGAGATTGAAGCATGTAGCTGAAACCTTGCATGTTAAGTATGTCACCTTAGTAAATAAGTATGACTTAAACCCTAAGGTATTGAATTCCTTAAGGAGGGATCTCAACATTATAGGTGAGATACCCTTCGATAATGTAGTATTTGAGAGTTATGCTAACATGACGCCACTCCTACGATATAGATCTGATAGTGAGGTATCTAGGAGGTTGATGAATATCTTCAACGTACTATATGAAGAGTTTATGGGTTAAGTGTAATGAGGGTACTCATTACTGGAGGTAAGGGTGGGACTGGTAAGACATTCATAGCGAGTAACTTAGCTTATGCTGCGTCGTTAAGGGGATTATCAATACTCCTAGTGGATGCTGATATAAGCAATCCAAGTACGTGGATAACACTTGGCGCACCAAGACCTAAGCCCGTAAGTACGGTATATAGCTTTAGACCCCTAATTGATAAAAGCAGGTGTAACTTATGCGGTAAGTGCGTAGAGGTGTGTCCCGCTCATGCGTTAGTGCTTATTCCTGGTAGAGATCTATTACTCATAGACACTCTTTGTGAAGGATGCTCCTTATGCATGTATGTATGCCCTCTTAAAGCAGTAAGAGAGGGGAGTAATGTTGCTGGTTGGGTTCTTAGAACTCAATTAAAGTCTTTACCAATAATTATTGGTGAATTAAGGCCAGGTGAAAGACGTGAGGATACTGTCATTACGGAACTTCTAAAGCAATGTGAGAATCTAGAAGTAAGTATTAAGGCGAAACTTACTTTCATAGATGCACCAGCTGGTAGTGGTGCTTTGATGCGGAAGCTTATCAGGTTTAGTCACACATATTTATGTGTAGTTGAACCTACACCTTTATCATTGAATGACTTCATGAGATTAACCAAGGTAATCGAGCTTAATAAGACTATAGTGATTCTAAATAAGATTGGCACGTCACCTACGATGGAAAGTAAGTTTCGGTCAATCCTTAAGGAACTAAAGGTAAGGTGGGTTGAAATTCCGTTCCTAAAGGACATAGCATCCTCATATGCAAATTCCATACCACTTCCTGATTCACCTATATGGCCAAGGTTGAGTAGTAAATTCTTAGAAATACTGGAAATGATTTTAGGTCGTAATTAATCAATATGATAGCTCTATACTACTTAGAAAATCCTTAAATTACTTGTCAGCACTAATAAAGTCAAAAATAATTCTTAGTTATGTTCTAACATCTACTCGTGTGTAAGGGAACCATTAGTTATGGCATTGTATTACTAATACTACCTGCATTCATAGGTACTGCTGCCTTTAGAGTCAGTATACCAGCTATTGCCTTCTACGCAAGGGAGGTTCTGAGCGCGTCAGCCTTTAGTATAGGTTTACTTACTTCAGCATTCTTTGCTACTAGAGTTATAGCAGCTGTATTAGCGGGAATTTTATCAAGTAAAACACTTCAATATTTAGTCACCATATCTTTCGTAATTAATGGATTCATTGTGCTATTGTTAGCCTTATAGGGAATGTTATATGGCTATTAACAATCAGGCTATGCCAGGGATTCTTAAATGGCATAGCGTGGGTCTTAGTCCAATACATTCTAGGTGTATCAGTGAGTAGAGACGTTAGAGGTAGGGTATATGCTATATACTTTGCCTCAGGCTCGTTAGGTGGTGTTCTAGGTAATTTTATTTACTCACTTACTTCCAGTCAAGGACTTACTACATCACTAATTACATCTTCAATTATGTATATACTATCAGGTATAGTCATCCTTATAGCTGTAAGGAGTTTAGAAGTTCGGTCCGAAAGTTAGGGAACCAACAATCAGTGAAGGTTCAAAACACAAAGAACGCAGTAAGGTGGATGCTTACGGATTCATTACATCAGCGATATTATTGTTAATGATTGTCTTGGGGATTAGTGCTTTCTCCTCAATAGTTGGGGGACCTAATTTACATATATCTTAGTGAGAGCTTGAACTTAAGTAAGTCCCATGTAGCTGAAGTGGTTGGCATAACTAGTTTGGGTTCGTTAATCGGTGCATACCTAATTAGTTGGGTCTCTGATAGGTATGGCAATGTCTTAGCACTTAGGACATCATCACTCCTAGGTACTTTAGGTGCATTTCTACTAGGTGTAAGATCAGGAGGGGTAGCAGTTATTGGACTATTACTATTTTATGTTGCATCCTCAAGTGTAATATCCGTGAGTAGAAGAGCAGCAATTACAGAGTTTAAGTTAGGTGGTCTGATATTAGGTATAGTTAATGCTGTAGGAAATTTAGGTAGTGTAGCTGGCTCAGCTATAGCAGGGTACCTTTATGATTTATTAGGTATATCCTTTATCGAGTCACCGTTACATATAATGGCAGCGTTACCACTAATGGCATTCATCGCTTCTCTAATACTGAGGGGGAAGTAGTCATAGTAAATACTTAAAGGCTATTGCCCATATTTGGTCATTAAAAGAATGACGCTTTAACATATTAATCTTCCACCATTAATTCCTAATACTTGACCTGTTATGAATCTTGACTTAGGTGTTGCTAAAAAGTATACCGCTTCCGCTACGTCCTCAGGCTTACCTACATCCTTTAACGGATGCATTTCAGCCACCCGCTTACGCTTTTCAGGAGTATCCAGTACATCCCTAACCATATCTGTCACAATAACACTTGGAGCCACGGCATTAACCCTTATCTTAGGTGCTAATTCAGTAGCTAACCTTCTTGTAAGCCCTATAACACCTGCCTTAGCTGCACAATAAGCTACTGATGTTATTGAGTGACCAGTCTGTCCAGCTAAACTAGCTATATTAACAATACTCGCCCATGGCGCTTTCCTCAAGAGCGGGAGGAAATATTTAGTAACTAAGAAAGTCCCTGTTAAGTTAACCCTTAATACGCGTTCCCACTCATCAAGATCCAATTCATCAATACCCTTCATTGACAATATACCTGCATTATTAACTAAGACATTAAGATAAGGAATCTTACTTGACACTACCTCATAACACTTCCTTACACTTAATTCATCACTTACATCCATCCTAATATAGAATCCATCACCACCAACGCTTCTAAGCATTCTTAAAGTTTCGTTAGCAGCATCTAACCTGCTTAGATATGTAAATATAACATAGTAACCCTCGCTACTAAACTTAAGAACTATGGCTCTGCCTATACCTCTACTACCGCCTGTGACAAGTACATAACCTTTAACCACTAGTTATCCCCGAATTATAAAGTACCTGAAAGCATTCAACTATTCATGGGTACTTGTAAAAGGATGAAAAGGTCTAAAATTGATTTTATATTATTTACTGATTCATTACGTCATTATGATTTAATCACAGGGAAGTCCTTAACCCTTTCCTCTATTGGTTTATACTCAATATCGAATCCGAAATGTCTTGGACCTAATATCTCTAAACCTTTAGGTGTTCTAAATTGTTCACGTCCTTTTAATCCTATGACAGATACCTTCATACCTTCCTTTAGGACTGTGTTAGTTATTGGTTCACCCGTTTTTGCATCAATAACTGCTACTATGTCGGGACTTGTTGCTATTACCTTATCGTTGAACCACATAATGTGATTTTCATTCTTAAACCATACTCTTGCCGTATGACCTTTAAATTCATCAGTTCCATCAATATATGTTGTACCCCACATGTATCCCTCTCTATCCTCCCACTCCTTCCTCTTCACTATACCCCTGAATAGTACCCAACCGTTAACCTTCTTAGCTACAGCTATTGCTGGATCCTCACCTCTTTCCCGAGCTTCCCTTATAGTCTTACCGATTTCGTAACTCTCACTTAAAGTGTTAGGTATTATCACCCTCTTTAACTCACTTCCTCTCATAACGAGACTTGCACCAGCAACTAGACCGAACGATGCAACACTTATTTGTTTGCCTATTCTCTCGGCCATGGGGTAATTTATAGCCTTAACTATGATAGTCTTATTACCGTACTCATCAACATAAGCAGCTGGGTATGGAGGTATATTGTATAGATGTGTTATTATTTGGTTTAACTCAGGTATAGCTCTTCCTGCGAAGTCCCCATTAACAACAATCTTACCCAAGGATAAAGCTGCATCAATAGGTCCAGGTGTGTTACCACCACCAATCTCTACAGGGACTACGACATCTATCTCAACACCTAAGTACTTTTCTAACTCAAGGACAGCTAATGAAAGTATCTTTTCAGCTAAACCTATCTTCTTAGTTAGACCTAATTCACTCATCTTCTTAAGAACTTCAGGTGTTTTAGGAGCTATAGATCCCATTAGGTACGTAGTGCAGGTCCAAGCATCATCTCTCACTTTATTAACATCATGAATAACTATCTCTCCATACCTCTCAAGATCCTGCAATAGCAGTTTTAAGCCAGCCTCTGGAGGACCCCCACCACCAGTTCCCAAGAATGTACAACCACGAACGAAGTCTTCAACATCAGTTTTAGATCTAAGAATTAAGTCAGTCATACCTTATAGAACCCCTTATTACAATTCTAAATTAAGTACATAAGTCTTTCATAGCTCATTTCAATACTGTTTTCTAGACAATAGTTTAAAAGGCGGTATTACCTAGTTTTAGGGATCTTAGGAATGCTTAGCAACATACTGGGCGTAGTTGAAGCATTAATTGCAGCGATAGCTTTCTCTACAGCTTCATTATTTATTAAAGTTAGCCTTAAGGATTTAAGAAGCCCGTTTTTAATCAACGGTATTAGAGCTTTAAGTGCGTCACTTATCTATTTTGCAGTATTTCTGCGCATCGGGTTAAAGAATCCATCGATTCACGCGTTATTATTGATCATAGCTTCAGCTTTAATAGGTCCGGGACTAGGCGATATATCATTCATACTTAGCGTTGATAGACTTGGTGCAGGCTTCGCTACGTTATTATCGTACCAATACATACTTATATCCCAAATCCTTAATGCTGTAGTTCTTCATGATATGAGGGGATTTCAAGCAATATACCTAACACCCATAGCTCTATTAGGTCTCTACGTACTGGTTAGTGATAGAAAGCTAACTTTTGACCGCAAGGGTGTTATACTAGCCTACAATGCCGCAATAACCTGGTCTGTAAGTACGATAATGATATCGTATCTAGTTAATTTCATTGGAGAGAATCCTATTACTGTTGCTGGCTTAAGAGTGTTCTTCTTAACCCCCCTACTCTTAGGTTTAGGTGCTAATGAAGTTGTTAAAGTAACTAGAAAAGCTTTAATAGTGTTAACTATTTCAGGATTTACATCATACTTCGTAGGCTTTGTGACATTCACATTAGCACTTAAAGAGTTGGGTGTTATGGTGCCATCCCTAATAACAGCTCTTACACCAATGTTATCTCAGATAATGTCTGTTAAGCTACTTAAGGAAAGGATTACGAGAAGAGGTGTCTTAGGATCAGCACTCATAATACTTTCGTTAATATTAGCTATAATTCTGACATCCTAAGTGGGATTAGAGTACTTTAAATAATCTTTAATATACTGATTATTAGTAAGATTATGGCAATAACTACCACTATTGCTATTAAGAATGTTGCTATAATGAAGACTATAGGGAATAATATTGCTAGAGCTATACCAGCTACTAAGCCTATCACTAAGCTCTTCCTTACTATGATACCATAGAGTAGGCCTATAATGAGTCCTATAATAGCTATGATAGCTAGTAATGACATATATTACCCTAATCATTATAGAATTGGAGTTTAAATTATTATCTCTAGGAATATCCTTCTATAGGTTAATTGTATCAGCTAAGTAAATATGTTTATCTTTTCATAAATACTACTTTACATGGTAAACTTAACGCATCCTTTTAAATGTGTATTTCATAGGGTACTTGGGGTATTAATATGGTTTATCGAGGTATCTCAACACCTCTAGCTGTAGTGATTACAGCTATAATTGTTGCTGCAGTAGTTGCAGGTATAGTGTACGCTATCGTACCTAGGGGTGTTGTGACATCAACAGTAACTGTAGCATCCACCATAACTAAGACAACAACTGTATTTGCTGGAGCTACAGGTACAGTCACGACTACGATAACGAAGGCTATAACCGTGACTAAGACCGTTACCGTGACTGCAACACCTCCTGCTAAGAAGTTTAAGATAGCGATATTGTTTGATGTTGGTGGTAGGGGTGATTTAAGCTTTAATGATATGGCCTGGTTAGGAGCTGAGAAAGCTTCTAAAGAGTTAGGTGTTGAAGTTACATACTTAACACCTAAGTCACTAGCTGACATGAAACCCCTACTTGAGAAGTTAGCGAGTTCTAAGGAATACGACTTACTAGTACTTGTCGGGTTCCTATGGACTACCCCACTTAATGAGACAGCCGATAAATTCCCTGAACAGAAGTTTGCATTAATAGATGCTACAACAGGTGTTGTTAGACCTAACGAAGTCGACATACTATTCAGAGAGCAGGAATGTGCCTCATTAATAGGTATAATAGCTTCGGGTATGGCCTACGCTCTTGGTGGTGATACCGTAGCCGCTTTAGCTGGTATGGACATACCTCCATTATGGAAGTTCCACATAGGTTACCTCTTTGGCGTTAAGTATTTTGAGAAGATGACTGGTAAGAAGGTTAACTTCCTCTGGGTCTATACGGGGACATTCACGGACCCAGCTGTGGGTAAGCAATACACTATGCAATTACTAGAGAAGGGTGCAAAGGTAGTTTATGGCTTAGCAGGAGCTACACATTTGGGCGCGTTTGAGGCTGTGAAGGAGTGGCATAAGGAGAGAGGTGAACTTGTCTTCGCTATAGGTCAAGATGCTTCACAGGAGTGGATTGATCCTTACCACATATCATTAAGTGGTGCTAAGAGAGTTGATGTCGCTGTATATACCGCTATCAAGATGGTCGTCACAGGTACGTGGAAGGGCGGCATAATAACGCTTGGACTTAAGGAAGGTGGTGTAGGTATTTGGGATCTAGATGGTGTTAGATGGTTTGCTGAACAAGCAGCTAATGCTGGTAGATTGTCCAAGGATCTAACACCTGATAAAGTTGTCGAGATAGTTGATGAGTTAAGGAAGAAATACATTAAGGACTATGTATGGGAGATCGTTAATAAGCTTAAGGAGAAGATATTAAAAGGTGAGATAGTATTTAAGACCCCAACAACACATGATGAGTACTTAGCGATAATAAAGGAATTAGAGAAGGGCAACCTTAATGCGGCACTAGCTAAAGGTAGTATAGGGTAAACAAATCATAAACTTAAGATACTAAGACTTTTTCTTCTTCATTTCACTTATAGTTAGGTAACTCAATAGGTGCACTTCATGAGCGAACTAGCTGTAGAAATGAGGAATGTATGGAAGGTTTATCCCGATGGTACCATAGCTCTACGTGGAGTTGACTTTACAGTTAATAAGGGGGAGATTCATGGACTATTAGGAGAGAATGGTGCTGGCAAGACGACATTAATGAGAATTTTATATGGCGAGATAAGACCTAGTAAGGGTTTAATAAAGGTTTTTGGTAAGAGGGTTAATTTTAAAGGTCCTTGGGATGCCGTTAAGACTGGCATAGGTATGGTATATCAGCACTTCTCATTGATACCATCATTTACTGTATTGGAGAACCTTTACCTATCACTTACGAGTCTAAAGAGAAACATTTCATTAGACTACGTTAGAAAGTTAGCTGAGGAAATAATGAGTAAGGTAGGTTTTGATATACCCTTAGATGCTAAGGTAGAGGACTTAGCTATAGGTGTTCAACAGAGGGTTGAGATACTTAAAACGTTAATGAGGGATGCTAGAGTAATAATTCTCGATGAGCCAACATCCGTCTTAACACCCATAGAAGTTGAGGAATTATTTAAAACATTGACTAGGCTGAAGAAATTAGGTATAACAATAATATTTATCTCACATAAGCTTAAGGAGGTTAAGAGAGTAACTGATAGAATAACAGTACTAAGAAGAGGTAAGGTTGTAGGTGTAGTTAATACTAAGGATGTTAATGAGGTTGATCTTGCTAGGATGATGGTTGGTCGTGAAGTATTTCTTAAGCTTAAGAAAACATTAGTAAGCCCTAAAGAGTCCATACTAGCTATTGAGAACTTATGGGTTAGAGATGATAGAGGTCTAGATGCAGTAAGAGGTATAAGTCTCATTCTAAGGAAGGGTGAAATTTTAGGTATTGCAGGTATTCAGGGCAATGGCCAGAAGGAACTTGCCGAAGCAATAGCTGGTTTAAGACCAGTTATTAAAGGAAGGATTCTGTTGGAGAATGAAGATATAACTAACTTACCACCATACTTAAGGTATCGTAAGGGTTTATCATATATTCCAGACTCAAGAAGTATTGGGTTAATTTTGGACTTGAATGTAGTCAGTAATTCAATACTGACTAGATTAAGGGATTTCGTAGGTAGAGGTACTAGCATACTTTGGGGTAAGGCTAGAGAATTCGCAGGTAGTCTAACACGAAGGTTTAATGTTATAGTTGAATCACTGAATACGCCAGTTAAATATCTTAGTGGAGGTAATCAGCAAAAGCTGATGGTTGGTCGTGAAGTTGCAACCCTACCTAAAGTGATAGTTGCGTCAGAACCCACTCACGGACTTGATGTTAGTGCTACGGAATACATTAGATCGTTACTCATAAAGCTTAGGGATATGGGCGTCGCAATACTATTAATATCATCAGATTTAGATGAAATACTGCAACTCAGTGATAGGATAGCTGTGATTTACGAAGGAAGAATTATGGCTATAGGCAAGCCTCAAGACTTCACCTTAGAGAAGTTAGGCTTGCTTATGGGTGGTGTTAAGGTTGAGTAAACTAGGTTCATTACTTAGAGGCTGGAGACTAAGTGAATACTTAGTAATAATTATTGAAGTATGTGGATCAATAGCATTGGGTATAGGAATTGCTACATCACTTCTTTACGTACTTGGGTTTGACCCAGGTAAGGGTATGGCCTTACTTCTTGGTGGAGGATTTACGGATCCCGATTATCTACTTAGTAGGGCAACATTCATAATGATGACAGGTCTCGCATTCTCGATACCGTTAATGGCAGGCCTCTTTAATATCGGTGGTGAAGGGCAGATGTATGTAGGAGGTTTAGTATCACTATTAACGGCGATCTATACTGGTAATTTACTTTTAGCCTTAATAGCAGGAGGTGCTGCAGGTCTAGCCTTAGGTTTATTCATTGCTGCATTAAGAGTTTATAGGGGTGTTAATGAAGTCATATCATCCATAATGCTTAATTGGACCCTATATTACCTAACAATATACTTAATAACGAATACATTCTACGATCCATTAGCACCTCATGAATCCATAAAGGTACCTTTAAGCGCTAGATTAGGATTTATAAGTATTAATGGTTTTAAACTACATGTAATATTTCCCATATCATTAGTCTTCATATTATTAGCTTATTACGTGTTGTACCATACTAAAATAGGCTTTGAAATAAGAGCCTCAGGTTTATCACCTAAAGCAGCTAAATATGCTAGCTTAAATCCTGAGAGAGCCATGATATATGCTATGTGTTTAGGCGGGTTCTTCGGGGGTGTTGCTGGAGCTCTTAACGTACTGGGTTTCACTTACTATATAGATACCTTATTAACAACAATGTATGGTATGGGATTTGATGGCATAGGTGTAGCATTAATGGGTAGGGGGCACCCTATAGGTATAGTATTTTCATCGATATTCTTCTCAATGCTCATAATTGGTGGTCAATCAATGCAGATGGCACTTAACGCACCTAAGGAAGTAGCTGATGCCTTAAGCGGTATAATTATTATGGCCTTAGCGTTACCATATGCTTATAGAATGGTTTTAAGTTACTTGAGGGCTCGGAGGTTGATTAGCCGTGGAAGTTATTGAGAGTATAGTTGATTTAGTATTCTTAGCTCTTACATCAATGGTGCCTTTATTATTAGGTGCTACTGGGGAGATAATTACTGAGAGATCAGGTATCGTTAATATAGGTATTGAGGGTATATTCTTATTATCAGCACTAACCTCCACTATTATTGACTACTTCACTGGTAACTTAATATTAGCATTACTTACAGGCATTCTTACAGGCATGATCATAGGTTTACTCCATGGATTAATAAGTACATATTTAAGAGGGGATCAAATAGTTGCTGGTGTAGGTCTTAATGTATTTGCTTACGGTATTAGCGTTATAGCGTTAGTAACTATTTGGGGAACGTTTGGGAATTCTCCTTCAGTACTAACCATACCTAAGTTTAAGATATTTGGACATGCTCTATCACCATTGGTACCCATATCTATGGTTATAGCCACCACTGTATGGTATTTCCTTTACCGAACGGGCTTAGGGTTAAGACTAAGAGCTTGCGGTGAGGACCCTAAAGCAGCTGAGGCTATGGGTATAAATGTATTGAGAACTAGACTCCTAGCTACAGTAATCGGTGCTTCCTTAGCTGGCCTCGGAGGTTCCTATCTATCAATAGATTGGGTAGGGCAATTCACGAAGGAGATTTCAGCTGGTAGGGGCTTCATAGCTTTAGCTAATGTAGCATTTAGTAACTGGAATCCATTAATGGCTATACTTGGTGCTTTCATATTTGGATTCTTTGACGCACTAGCCATACATTTAAGTATCGTAAGTCTTCAACCAGCTCTTGCTTACCTCTTCAAGACAATACCCTACTTAGGTACATTAGCTGTGGTTTCAATATTCTTTAAGAGGACAAGAATACCGCCTGCATTAGGTAAACCTTATATTAAGGAATAACTACTCATATAATTTACTCATATATGAGAACATGAAAGTACAACATGTAAGGCCTACATAGAGCTCAGTATAGTCTTTACTTGTAGAATTATACTATAATCGAGAAGTGTTATTATCTATGCTTGAAAATTAAGAAATTAGTTTCACTATTAACAACGAGTGAATTTTATGCCATAAATAGTGAGTAAAAAGTTAATATTTTTCAAGATTTGAGATGCAATTTAGACTGCTAATGGTACTTTAGCTTCCTTACTTAACCTTAATAAAGCATATGTTCCGTAGAGCAGCATGATCCATCCTACGATGAATAGAATGACTGCTATCGGGAATGTTATCTGGAAGTAAGGTGCTAACGCTGTAACCACGTAGCCTAAACCCATCGAGGTTGAGACCCATAAACTCTGCATGGCAGGTACAGCTACTTCCTTAATATTTTCTGATTTCTTCATGTGGACTATCGGTAAGTAAACTATTGATACAACAACTATGACGCTACCAAGAAATACTGATAGGTAGAATCCCCTATAGTGACCTGTTGCAGGTGCTAGTGCCAGCGTTATAATGCCTAGTATGAGCATTATCACTATAGACATCTCAGCAAACTTCTTTATTCTTGTGACTTCCACACTCATGATACCACCTCAGAATCCTGTTGGCTTCTCAACCCATTCACCAACCTCTATCTTCCCTGTTGTCTTGTACATGATGACAGCCAACACTAGATATAGTAGGAATGAAACTATTATGGCATCGAATGTACCTACACCTGTGGGTAATCTCAGACCGAAAGTCGTTGCACCCCACCCAGCAAGACCTCCTGCTATAATTGATATTATGCCTGGTACATTAATAACTCCGTATTTAGTCCCTGGTCCAAATCTGTATTGCCTCTTAAGTAAGTACCTACTAATTATGTAGTAATCAGCTATTAGCGTAGCGCCTACGGGTGGTATGAAGTAGCCTAAGAATGTACCGAATGCTATGAATGGATCGAGACTCATACCATAAACGCCGCCCCAAATCGCTGCGATAGCTGTACCTATAACTCCTATGATTATTACCCACTGTCTCTTGTTTAGCTTACCTACAATGTTTATCCATGCTAATGAAGCACTCCATAGGTTGTTATCGTTAGTGGTCCATTGTCCTAATATTGCTAGTAATAACGCACCTACACCTAGGCCTATCTTAGCTATGGCTACTATAACGTTAGGTGATCCGGTTAGTATGGTCATTGCGGCACCAGTGAATAGTAGTACGGTCATGAATATGAGTACATGTGCGCCCCAAGCTATGCTTCCAGACCACCTCTTAACACCATACCTAGCTACGTCGGAGGTTATTACACAACCTGAGGCATAGAGTCCGAAGACATAAGTTATACCAACGCCTAAAGGTGCTATGTGTTCAGGTCTAGCAGCCCATAATGCTGAGAAACCACCACTAATATCTACGGCACCGAAGAATCCAATGACTATTAATGCATACCAGAATGGTACTGTAATGTAGCTTAGTAGAGCTATAGCTCTGAATCCGTAATATGCGGTAAGCATCATTAAGATACCTCCCCAAGCTGATGCAGCAGCTATTGAGGTTAGCGGGTGTCCTGGATATATGACGTTAACAGTTATACCGAATAGCCATGTCTCAACAGCGAACCATATTATTAATGGTAAAGCTGATACAACTAGACTTCCTATCATCGCACCAATTCTGCCTAGTGGATATCTTAAGAGTAAGTATGTATTAGCTCTCGTAGAGCCACCTATATAAGCTATGAGACCACCGAAAACTGCTAACATAGTATTCCCTATTAATGCTACCTTAATTGTTGTGGCAGGATCATACATCTGAGCTAATCCTGAACCTGCGAATATGGCAGCAACAACAGCTAGAACCCCCATGTACACCATGAATACATTCAGAGTTGATCTAAGCTCTTCAGGAGGAACTGTTAATGTTGCATAATCTCCATAAATATCCCTAACCTCTTTACTGGGTTGGGACACCTATATAACCCCTTCATCTCTTCTTACAATAACTATTTAAGTTTTATTTAAAATGATCATGAAAAAACTGTATTAGTTAGTAATTTATCGAATATTATCTCTTTAAGGGTTCACATGTCAAATACCAGATTAGCTTCTGTAATTTAGTACTATACATTATATTTGCTGATACTTAAGTATTCCTTTATCTTTCTAGCTAATTTTACATTTAATTCCACTATGAACTTTCTAAAATCCTCCTCATTGAATAATACCAAGTACTTACCCTTCTCTATCTCTCTTTTTAATTCCTCAAGGTATGGATCACTATACCCTAACTCCTTAACTAAATCTATAAACCTAGTTATGGCGTCGAGACATCTAAATGGTCCATATGATTGTGGTTCCTCAAGTAGTCCACGAGCACTTGAAGCTAAGAATGTTATGAATTCGTAAATCTTTATGTTAGGCTTAGCTTTCTCATTCATACCTTAATCACCTCCAAATAACTAATTTATTTAAGGGTAGACGAGGTGGTGCCTTAGGTATTTCCTTAGGATAGCCTATCGCTATTAATGCAATTACATCCCAATTTTCAGGTATGTTTAATATCTCTTTGACTGCCTCACGTGAGAATGAAGCTATGATATTAGTTCCTAAGCCTAATGCGTGAGCTAGTAGAACTATTGACTGTATTACAATACCCGAATCGATTAGGTACATACGATCCCTACCTAACCTTCCCGCAATTCTGTACGCCCAATCCCTATCGGCACATACTACTATAGCAGCAGGTGCCTCTCCTAGCCACCCAGGTGAGAACATTCTTAGTGCTTTTAGCACGTTCCTATCCGTGACTACCACGAAACGCCATTCCTGCGCATTACTGCCACTTGGTGACCAGCGAGCAACATCTAATATCTTTTCAATCATTTCCCTAGGTATTTCTTCATCCTTGAAACTCCTTATGGTCCTTCTAGATTTAATTATGTCTATAAGGGTATCAGCTCTAGATTGGGATTGACCCTTCATACTTATTACCCATTTATTAATGTATGAGTTCAGGAGAGTTTCATGATAAAAATGTTCTTAAAAACTATTTTGAATTAAGTTACTTTAAAGTATCATGTTTAAGTTAAACTAATTTTTCTATCGGTATGTAACCGCCTTTGTACTCCATCTTCTCTAAGATGTGTCTCCATACATCAAATGCTTTAGGATGCCTTCTCCACCTCTCTGATGCAGGTATTCCTATGACCGCTAACTCCATACCCTCCTTAATGTCAGCGTTAGTGAGTGGCTCTCCTTTAAGTGTTATCCAACATATTAAGTCAGGTACCATAGCTGCTGGTTCACCTGGTTTCTTCCATGCTATCATGTTCTCATTCTTGAAGTCGACATAGAACTTCCTACCTGAGTAACCACCTATACCGTCAAGTGTTACCCTACCGAAGTCGAACCCTGCTACAGTTCTTATTTCTACCTTCTCAACCTTACCTCTAAATAGCTCATAACCTTTGACCACATCAATGACTGCCTTGACGGGATCCTTACCTTCCTCCTTAGCCTTCCTTATAGTCCTACCTATCTCAAGTGACTTACTTAGCACGTTAGGTTCTAGGAAGTTCTTAATCTGCCATCCAGACACTACCCATGTTCCTAAACCTGCTAGCATGCCGAAGGCTACAGTTACATGTCTAGCTATGTCCTCGGCCGTATGTCCATCTAAGGGGTCAGCTAGCCAACCTACGACTATATCACCCTTCCTATTAGCTACAACGAATGGGGATACGGGTAATCCGTAGAGGTTATAGAGTGTAGTACCTAGCTCCGGAACTGCTCTACCTCCAGTTCCATCAGCATCAACAACTGTTAATTTCCTGACAGCAGCTACATAGATTGGTGTTATTGAGTTAAACCCTCCTGTTTCTCCCGGCATTATGTACTTGAACTTAACACCTATCATTGAGTATAGCTTTTCTAAGCCTTCAAATGCGTAAAGCGCCTCAGGTCCGAATCCCTTCTCCTTAAGTGCCTTAGGAGCGCCCATACCAGCAATCATGGCTACATAATCATTATCAGCTATCTCATCAGGTGACGCAAGTTTTATCTCACTAGTTACCTTAGCTATCTCATCAACAAGCTTTAAGCCATTCTCAGGAGAACCACCGCCACCACTACCCAAGAATGTTGCGCCGATGACAATATCTCTTAGGTCTTGAATTGATAAAGTCTTCATAAGTAACCCCAAGATGTATTTACAGAATTAAAATATAAGCTTATTACTTTCAATACTTTCATCAATATACCTGTATCCGTAATTATTTGGATAATTAAATTTTATTTTATTCTACGTAGGTATGTTTATGAGGAGGTACAATGTCCTCGCAAACCATATCTCCGGAGTTAAGAGAAAAATTAAGAAAAGCTGCTGAAGTAACGGTTAAGACATGTCTTGGGGTTAAACCTGGTGAGAAGTTCCTAGTAATAACTGATACTGAGACCGAGGTAATAGGTAGAGTCATTGCTGATGTCGGCTGGGAAGTAGGTGCTGAGACCATATACGTGGTTATGAAGCCTAGGACAAGACACGGTGAGGAACCCCCACAACCGATTGCTGAGATGTGGAAGTACGTTGATGTCTTCGTAGCACCAACAAAGTATAGCTTAACTCATACACAAGCAAGAAAGAAGGCTACAGAATTAGGTGTCCGAGGAGCGACAATGCCAACAATAACCGTAGACATATTTATCGATGGTATGAGTGTTGATTATAGAGTAGTTAAGGATTACTGTAATAAGATGTTAAAGGCTCTTGAGGGGGCTAGAGAAATTAGAGTTACAACACCTGCAGGTACTGACATCACCTTCAGTGTTGAGGGTAGGAAATTCCTAGCTGATACAGGAATATTGACTGAGAAAGGAGCTTTCGGTAACTTACCTGCAGGTGAGGTATTCATTGCACCCGTTGAGGGTACAGCTAATGGAGTCATAGTATTTGATGGAGCGATAGCTGGGATAGGAAAGATTACTACACCAGTAAAGATTACAGTGAAGGACGGATTTGCAGTGAAGTTTGAGGGTGGTGATGAAGCTAGGAAACTTGAGGAGATACTTAAGTCCGTTGGGAAG
>Ga0180301_10001770_pt1 | contig 16934 bp, 10 predicted proteins | sample GuaBasSediGuay16_FD_121797 | JGI IMG/M metagenome (GOLD analysis project Ga0180301, IMG submission 121797) | Subseafloor sediment microbial communities from Guaymas Basin, Gulf of California, Mexico - Guay16, Core 4569-2, 12-15 cm | ecosystem: Environmental > Aquatic > Marine > Hydrothermal... | reverse complement strand
GCAAAGACGCCGCGAGGTTTAGTTTTAATTTAGCCATACCGGCGATATTTGGCGCGGTCATTTTCGAAATAATCGAGCACACCAGCGACCTGAAACCCGCGTTTCTAATCGGGACAGCGGTATCGGCTCTGGTCGGCTTTTTCTCGCTGAAATTCACAATCGGCGTTTTAAGTGCAGGCAAATTCTGGGCGTTCGCACCCTATTGCGCGATAGCGGCTATTATCGGTTTGCTTTTTTGTTAGTTAATTATAAATCGGTTCGATTGGGGTAATAGGGACGACCTATATAACTTCGAATCGAGCGGGTGGAATAACGCTGGTAGTTAATCTCTTATAGCTAATAGCTTACAACCTATCGCCCGAACCCGCAAACCGTATTTGGGGGCAACAAGATGGACAAACCATACGTTTCTCTGCACAATCACACCGAGTATTCACTTCTCGACGGCGCTTGTCGTATCGACGAACTGGTCGAACTCGCTGCCGAATACGATATGAACGCTCTGGCGATTACCGACCATGGCGCTATGTTCGGGACGGTCCCTTTTTACAAAGCTTGTATTGCCGCCGGTATAAAACCGATTATCGGACAGGAGGCCTATATAGCTCCCGGTGATATGCACGATAAAAAGCCTGTCGAAGGCGCTCCGCCCGCCGGATATCATCTACTTCTGCTTGTCAGGAACGAAAAGGGCTACAACAATCTTCTGAAAATATCCAGCGCTGGTTTTCTCGATGGTTTCTATTACAAACCTCGTGTAGATAAAGAGTTTTTGGCCGCGCATTCGGAAGGTCTTATCGCTTCTACCGCCTGTCTTAAGGGGGAGGTTCCCTATAAACTCCTGCGTAATAATCCAGACGGCGCAAAAGAGGCTCTCGGCGAGCTTGTCGATATATTCGGCAAGGATAACGTCTATATCGAGATTATGCGTCACGGTCTCGAGGAGGAAAAAAAGTTAATCCCGCTACTCGCGGGATTGTCGTCTGAAACAGGTATTCCGCTGGTCGCCACGACCGACGCTCATTATATCCATCCAGAGGACTACGAATTCCACGATTTGTTGTTGTGTATGCAGACGGGTAAACATATCGACGAGGAAAACCGGCTTAGATTCAGCAGCAACGAGATGTATTTCCGTTCGCCGGATGAGATGGAACGGCTTTTTGCCGATTACCCCGAAGCGCTCGAGAAGACCAGAGAGATAGCGTCGAGAATCGTATTCGAATTACCTGCTGGCGAACCTCATCTTCCAGAATTTCCTATTCCCGAGAAATACGAGGACGATTGGGATTATATCAAGAAGAGGACTTTCGAGGGTCTCAAAAGGCGTTACGGGGAATTGACCGACAAGATTGTCGAAAGGGCCGAATATGAGCTTACCGTTATTAAGGATATGGGTTTTCTGAGCTACTATGCAATAGTGGCGGATTTTACCGACGCTGCGAGAGAACGTGGTGTCAGGGTCGGCCCCGGACGCGGTAGCGGAGCGAGCAGTATTGTCGCATACGCGCTCGGTATCACCAATATCGACCCCCTCAGATACGGATTGCTATTCGAGAGGTTTCTCAACCCGGAACGTATCTCTCTGCCGGATTTCGATATCGATTTCGAGGACGCCGGGCGTGATAGGGTTATAGATTATGTCCGCGATAAATACGGGGAGGACTCTGTCGCACAGATAATTACCTTTAATTATATGAAGGCTCGCGGCGCAATAAAGGATGTCGGGCGCGTGTTAAATATGCCTTACGATTACGTCGATACTATCTCGAAAATGGTTCCTTACGGTATTTCGATAAAAGCGGCACTGGAGCAAATCCCCGACCTACATTCGCGCTATAAGAAAGAGCCGGATATTAAGAAACTTCTCGATTACGCTATGAAACTCGAAGGTTTGCCCCGTCACGCCGGGAAACACGCCGCCGGTGTGGTTATCACCCCCGGGCCTCTCACCGATTATGTGCCGTTATTCCGCACCAATAAAAACGAGATAACGACACAATACGACTGGGTTTCCGTAGAGGAAATCGGGGTCGTGAAAACCGATTTTCTCGGGTTGAAAACGCTGACTGTTATCTCGGAGACCGAGCGAATGGTTTTCGAAAGGACCGGGGAGAAACTCGAGGTGGAAAAGGCGCCGCTCGACGATGAAGAGACGTTCGAGATGCTTTCCCACGGGGACACACTCGGAGTTTTCCAGTTCGAATCGGAGGGAATGACGAAGAACCTGCGTAATCTGCACCCCGACCGCATCGAAGATATGATTGCGATGAATGCGCTATACCGTCCCGGGCCGATGCAGTTTATCGACAACTATATTGCACGCAAGCACGGAACCGAAAAGATTGAATATCCTCACGAATCGATAAAACCTATTTTAGAGGAGACTTACGGTATAGTCGTCTATCAGGAGCAGGTTATGCAGATAGCCCAGGCGATGGCGGGGTTTTCACTCGGGCAGGCTGATATTCTTCGGCGTGCGATGGGCAAGAAAAAGCATGCCGAGATGATGGCCGTTCGGGAGGATTTTCTCGCCGGCGCCAAAAAGAAGGGTGTTAAGGACGACGCCGCAGAAAGTGTTTTCGATATGATGGCTAAATTCGCGGAATACGGTTTCAATAAAGCGCATTCTGTCGCGTATTCGGTCGTCGCATATCAAACGGCATATTTGAAAGCGCACCACAGGCTCGAATTCACAGCTGCTAATATGACCAACGAAATAGACAATGCCGATAAAATCGCGGATTGGATAGACGATGCGCGTCGGCATGGAATCGAGATACTCCCGCCGGATGTAAATAGCAGTTCCGCTGGATTTATCGTAGAAGGGGAAGCTATTCGTTACGGACTTGCCGCGGTAAAAAACGTCGGTTTGGGTGCTGCAGAGTCTATTGCCTCTGTTCGGGATGAAAGCGGGCGCTTCGATAACCTTTACGATTTCTGCGAGCGCGTCGACCTCGGCGTCGTCAACCGTCGCGCGCTGGAGTCGCTGGTTGCCGCCGGCGCTTTCGACAGCACGGGTATCGAACGCGGCGCGGCAATGGCCACTATCCCGGAAGCTCTGGCTTGGGCTGCCAAAAAAAGCGCTCAAGAGGTGGCCGGAGCCGCCGGCGACCTGTTTGCATCCGAAGTGTCGCTGGAAATCTATCCCGAACCACCACAAGTGGAACCGTGGACCAGACAAAAAACCCTGAGCCGCGAGAAAGAGGCGCTCGGCCTTTATCTTTCGGGGCATCCTCTCAGCCGTTATGAAGATGAAATAGAGGCTTTCGTAGGTCAGAAAATAGCCGATATCGATTCGCTCGGTTCGGGGGTTCAGGTAACCGTCGCCGGTATGTTGACCTCCCTCGAAAAAACAATGACCAAACAAAAAAAACCGATGGCTTATGGCGTTATCGAGGACCTCTCCGGTAGTATTAAGGTTGTTTTCTTCCCGGAGACCTATGCCGAATACTCGGAACTTCTCGAGAAAAACGCTTTGTATCTGGTTCGAGGTTCGTATAATATCGACAATCGCGGAGGGAAGATTGTATCGGACGAAATTATCCCGCTCGGTGAAGCCTGGAAAAGGCTCATCGGTTGTATTCATATCCGGCTGGACGCCGATATTGCGCCGGAAGAAATCGACGAATCGAAAGATGTTTTAAAACGATACCCCGGCGATATCCCGCTAAAACTCCACATTGTCGGCAAAGAACATACATACAGAGCGATAAGCACAGAATTTTATAATTCCGGAGACCGGGAGCTTGTCAGAGCGCTCAGAGAGCTTCTCGGCAAGGAGAACGTATGGATAAGCGCTTGATATGCGGTTTCGTCCTCGTTTTGCTCGTTGCGATATATCTCGGTTGCGCCGGCGGTATGGAATATCGCGGAACCGCAGAGATGGTTGTTTCGACTGCTTTACCCGATAGCGTGCTGTTAGAGGGTATGGCTTTTATAGAAGAGGTCGAGCCTATTTCGGGCGTGGATTCTGCCGCGGCGAATCGAGCCTCGCGCTATCGCTGGGGTGAGGTTATTGAGATTCTCGAAACACTTTACGAAAATAGACGATACCTGACACAATCCGAACAATATCTACTTGCGGTAGCTTATGAAAAATCAGACAGGTTTTATGACGCGGTTGGTATTTTAAAAATCCTCGTCCCCGATACCTCATTCCCACTTTGTGTCGATGCCACGATAGAACAGGCAAAAGCGCTGGCCGCCGTTGATTCCCTTAATCGAGCGATTGCTATTTTAGATTCGGTCGTTCCGTCCGTTTTTTACGAGAAGGTTCTCGCCCTAAAAATCGATTTATTTATCGATGCGCAAAGGTTCGACGAGGCTCTGGAAACCCTCGACACGTTGGTTCATAGATACCCGTGGCATTATAGTTCGTCGAGCGAGAAGATGTTAAGGGGTCGATTGAGTGCGCTAGCCGGGGATACGACTATCGCCGTCGAAATTTATAAATCCATTCTCGCTACAAGTAGCGGGCGTTTCGGTTTTTTTGCCGCCGAAACGTTGGATAGGTTGGGCGCACTTGCCGGACAAGACCTATACCGTGCTGGAAAGGCCGCAATTAACAATAAGAATTGGTCATCCGCCGAGAGATATTTAGTTCGGTATCTTGACACGGGCGAGAAATATAATCTCGGCGACGCGGAATATTATCGTGCGAGGGCGGTAAGCCGTCAGGGCAGGTATTCTGAAGCGATTGCGCATTATAATCGAATTATCGAGAACAAATCGTATAATTCGTCCTGGGCCAATCTGGGAATCGCTTATTGTTACCGCAAATTGGGGCATTATAAAAACGCGGGTATTTATCTGAAAAAGGCTATTACGGAGGGCAAGGGCAGCAATGCCGAAGCCGAGGCTTTATGGGAGGGTGTAGAGCTTGCCGAGGATATGGGGGATTATGTTCTCGCAGGGGAATATGCCCGCGACCTTTCGCGCAGGTTTCCGAGGCACAGCCTCGGTGATAACGGCGCTGTATGGGCTGGAGTCGGCCCCTTTGTGTGCGGAGATTACGACACCGCCGCTGCGCGGTTCGCGTTTATTTCTCAGGAGTATTCCGACCGCAAATTTACCGATACCGGGAAATTCTGGCAGGGCTTGTCTCTCGTTTTCTCTGGAGACACGTCGGGTTTTCGAGTTCTCCACCAGATAACAGATTCGCCCGTCAGGCATTATTATCGATATCTCGCATCGGAGGTTATAACCGGAATATCGCTGCCTCGTCCCGGAGAAGACAGTTCTGGGGAGTGGAAAAGTTATGGTGAAGCTATAATCGAGGCTCGGGAGACTCTCGCGGAGATGGGACACAAGCAACATTTTCTATTAATAGATTCCCGTGAGTCGAAAAGACCTATGTTTTTAGCGAATATGGGGTTGATAGCCGACGCCGAATCGGCCTTTGTTGATTGGATGAAATCGGTCGAAACGACGCCTTCGACTCGACTCGCTTTTCTATCCGCCGCTTATGATTGGGGTTTAACCGGATTGGCATACAAATTAGCCCTTCAACTCGTGAACGACCTCGGCGGATATTCGAACGCACCGGTGAGCGTAATCCGTCTTGCCTATCCTACTTTCTATGAGGATTATATTCGCGTGGCTGCAGGTGAGAACGGAATCGACCCCGCGTTTCTTTTCGCAATTATTCGTCGGGAGAGCGCTTACGACCCTCACGCGGTAAGCCCAGCCGGCGCTGTCGGACTGTGCCAGTTTATGTTCGCCACCGCCCGAACGACATCGGAGGAACTCGGCGAAACCGGACTCGAAGAAATAGACCTTTACGACTGGGAACTTTCTATTCGATACTCCGCGCGTCATGTGGCAGGATTATTGCGAAAGCACGAACTGGCGGAACATGTTCTCGCCGAATACAATGCCGGGCCGGGACCTACGGCGCGCTGGAAAAAGACGCCACACGAAAGCCACCGGGCCGCGTTTGTCGAGGCGGTCGATTTCTACCCGACGCGTCATTATATAAAGAACGTTCTCGGAGACTATTATGCTTACAAAGAACTATGGGATGGTGGTATTCAAGCTGCGGGTAAATGATGCTGCTGTGGTGCGGTATTTATAAAAACCATATTTAGCAGGTTTAAAATGAAAAATATCCTTTTATTCGTTCTATTATCGACGATTTCGGCGGTTGTTTTGGCCGGCGGTCTCGGAACGTTAGTCTATCCCCCTTTCAAGCATACCTGGGGAATTACAAAGGGCACCGAGGCCAAACTCGATATGCTTCTGGGGAATAAAACCGATTTCGATAATCCGCAGGGGTTGGTGGTTGTCCGGCTCGAGGTGTGGGACGACCCCGACAACGACAAGGACGACGACGAGTTAACGGCTTATGGGGTCAATTCTAATCGAGGCCAGATAATCTATAACAAGAGTATGTATGCTCTGGCGCTTTACGGCGAGACCGGTTCCGGTAAAAATCAGTTTAGTCGGCCGCGTGGCATCGCCGCCGACCCGAAAGGGGATGTTTTTGTATGCGATACCGGGAACCGAAGGGTAGTCCATCTTTATAACGGAGGCAAAGAACTCGAATGGGTCGGTTCTTTTGGCGAAGACCTTTTTAAAGAGCCACACGGCGTATCGATAACGGAGGCCGGGACGCTATTCGTTACCGACCGCGCGCGAGGGACTATAGAATTATTTACTTACGATGGCGAGCATATAAGAACGCTCGGGGGGTTCGTATATCCGACTGGTATTGCGGTCGACCATCCTAAAATAACGAAAACCCGTTATGGGGAATCGGCGATTTATGTCATAGACAATGACGGCACCGAATTGCGTAAAGTAAATTACCGTGGCCAGGTCACAGCCACAGTCCGGATAACGGATATTCCTGCGCAAACGGGCAAACTCAGCTATCTTGCGCTGGATTTTTACGATAATGTTTGGATTACCGATTCGGTTTCTTGTAGAATCCACAAATTCGACAAAGATTTGCGCTACATAACAAGCTTCGGTGAGTGTGGGGATGGTGATTATCGATTCGACCATCCGACCGGGATAGCTATCTGGCGCAGATTCGGCCAGGTCGTTATCGCGGAAAGACACTCCGCGCAGTATCTCTGGATTGGAACGGATATAGCCCGCCTCGATGCCGCGATGGGTGAAGGCAGGGACGGTAATCCAGCCATAAAAATAAATTTCTTCCTGACCGATAGGAGTTACATAACCGTGAATATCAAGCGCAAGGGAGAATTGGTAAGACGGCTCTACGAACACAAACGTTTCAAACAGGGCGCACGAACTATAACGTGGGATATGCTCGACGATACAGACAATCGGGTTCCCGCGGGAGAATACGAAATCGAGTTAGTTATCGAGCCGACGTATTCGAGCTATACGTATTTCGAGAAGGAGGTTTCGACCTCGATAACGCTCGGCGATTAAGTCGATTTTTATTTCAAGTAGAGCGTTTTCCCGATATAATATTCCCCGTCGATTTTAGCCTTTATTAGATACACACCAGAGGAAATCGAGCTTTCCGGCTGCCAGACAGCGGGCATCCGACCCAGCGCAAAATCCGGGCTATGGTTCACAGAACAGCCATCGGTCGTATCTACATAACACGGACATAGATATTAAATTGGTTGCTAACGCGGCAAAGCGGATGCGTGTGGAGAACCAGACATTGGAGACGCTCTTTCGCGGTCAGAACAGCGAGATAACCCTGAAACGCGAGGAATACATGGAAGAGAAACGCCACGGCTGGCTTGCGATTGGCAAAAATATTTAATAATTTCCTTCCTAAAGACAAAATATTTCGTAAATTGTTTAGTGACGGAGTTGTTTAACAGAGGGGACCTTTTCTGTGAAACTCGTTTTATTCATATCCTTATTATTAGCTTCTATTGCTATGGCACAGGGCCTCATCTGGTCGGAGCCGGTGCGCTTTGACTACTTTGGCGGTGCAAGCTTGCCGAGTATTATCTGCGATAAATATGGACGACTGTGGGCTGCCCGGGTGGGGGGGGCACACTTACGGGCTATCGAACACGGGCGAAATACCTTGAAGACAGCATTTGGCATAACACCGGGACGTTTTGGGAGGGGTTCGGATACCACCCCGATTGTATGGGAGCGCAAACCGACAGCACGATTTGGGTTTTTAACGACTACGGTGGTGGGATAAGGACAGCTTATTATAAAGGCGGCGTATAGTGACCTTACACCGAAAAAACGGACAGTTAGTTTAGGCTTGTTTCCTCGAATTCGGCGTGGGTCATATATCCCAATGCCGAACGTCCTCTCTGCCGATTGTAAAATACTTCGATATACTCGAATATACTACTTTTTTCACCTCGCAAGCGTTACAGTGCCGTTGCAGATTATTTGCCCGCCCGATTTTATTACATATAGATATATACCCATCGGCATTTGTGCGCCCCTGTTATCTGTGCCGTCCCAGACGGCGGCGGATTTTTTCACCTCCCACAATCGCAATCCGTTTGAACAACACAACTCGGGTGTGTATTGATGAAATCACATATATGCGCGCAGGAAGCACTATCGAAATAGTTATCATACAAGGAAAGACCCTCCAGCGAATCCAATTCCCACAATGGTAGCAAATCTATCGAAGCGAGTTCGTTTCCGTTAAGATCGAGGTACTCCAGATTTGCGCATGATGCCAAAGGCGATAGGTTTATTGAAGCAAGCTGGTTTCCTTCAATAAAGAGCCTCTCCAGATTTGCGCACGACGCCAACGGCGATAAATCTATCGAAGCGAATTCGTTTCGGTCAAGAACAAGCCACTCCAAATTTCCACATGACGCGAGAGTCGATAGGTTTATTGAACTTAGTCGGTTGTAAGCAAGGTTGAGATACTCCAGATTCGCACACGAAGACAGCGGCGATAGGTCTATTGTATTGAGTTGGTTTTCAGCAAGGTAGAGGTTCTTAAGATTTGTGCACGAGGACAGCGGCGATAGGTCTATCGAAGCGAGTTCATTTCTATTTAACCAGAAAAACTCCAGATTTGTGCACGAGGACAACGGCAATAGATCTACCGAAGTAATTTGGTTTTCATCCAACCAGAGCTTCTCCAGATTTGTGCAAGACCCCAGAGGTGATAGGTCTATCGAGCTAATTTCGTTTTCATCTAACAAGAGTTTTTCTAGATTCGTGCATGGTGCCAATGGCGAAAGGTCTATCGAAGTAAGTTGGTTGTTATGAAGGCCGAGCCACTTCAGCGTCGCACCGTATACCTCGATTCCATCAACGCAGTTAGGACCGGAAATATCCATCGAGACCAGGTTAATACCAATAACGCAATCCAGTGAGTCGCGGTAGACCCTATCTCCAGGTATCCTGCTACCCGGTAGCGTATCGCCGGTGATTTCATCCTCCGGTATTGTGTCACCGTTCAGGACGACCGGATTCGACGGGTCGCAAGGGTCAATAGTCGGTAATGTATCTACAGCGCTTTCCGAGCATCCCCAGAACAAACCGGCACCGAAAGCAAGCAATATCACAACGAAAAGAACGTTTCTCATTTTCACCCTCCGTTTATTTATCATTACGACCTATTAATTACCGTATGGCCATCGTCATAGTGGTAATATATCGTTCCGCGTTCTTCGTCTCCTCCGGTAGTGAACGGAGGCGTATCTCTTGGCACAAGTTGAAGTATATCCTGAATCTTCACAGTTCCGTTGACATGTAGTTCAGCATCAGGGTCGGGGTTGTTTATTCCGAGTTTGCCGGGTGCGCTGGCGTTGTAAAAAGCAACTACATGGTCATCGTCAACGCTAACACCATTTCCGAAAGCCAACGAATAACCGCCGTTAACAATATTTTCTCTCCCCCCAGGTATAACTGAACCTTCTCCGTTTACTTGGTTATTATAACCCCCGCATACAGTCGAATAGATATGCGTCGCTTTATTATCAAACCCTCCACAAACGTTCGAATACCAAAATTCGGCTCTGTTATTCGACCCACCGCAGACTGAAGCATAAGCATTAGCGTAATTATTGTAACCACCGCATACAGTAGCCGCAGTATTTATAGCTTCGTTGCTGAAACCACCACAAACGGTAGTATATACACTATCCGCCGTATTACCGCTTCCTCCACCAATTGTAGCGAATTGGTGATTAGCGGTATTGCCTTGTCCACCACCAACTGTTGACCACGCACCGCTGGCAACATTGAATTCCCCTCCGCAAACAGTAGTATATTGAGATTTTGCTTCGGCTCCAAAACCAAGCGCTATGCTAAAGTATCCGACCGCATGAGATGATTCCATCCATATCGATGAATCGGATTCATTAAGGAGTAGCATTCCGAGCGTGTTCGTTGTATCCCAATACGCTTTGAGTGTATCCCAATTCGTTTCTATTCCGGTCAGTTTGGAGCCGTCGCCGAAAAATGTATCCGCGTGGCAAATACCGGCAATATCGAGCTTGTAGCCGGGCGTCGCCGTCCCGATGCCGACATTTATCCCGTTATCGTATATTTGCGAATCGTCTATGGTCTTTTCGTCTATCCATTTTGTGACGTAGTTGGAAGTCCCGCGTCCGTGAACCGCGCCCTCCGCAGCGCTTCGCGTGTCGTCCGCCTGTGGCACGTGTACCACGATGTTGCGGCTCGTTTCGTCTATATGCACCGTAGCTTGCCCGGTTCCAATTAGCTTGAGTTCCGGGTTGCCGCGAGTTAATTTTAAGCGGCTTTCACCGGACTCGTCCCGAATATCCGCGAAGACAATATCGTCGGGGATATTTAGCGCATAAGGGCTTGCGGAGAATCGATACCGAGGCGACAATACCTGCCCATCGATAATAACCTCCAGCCAATACTGCTCCGAAAAATCGACATCTTCGGGAAAACTATCGACCGAGCCGAGCATGATATTGTATAAACCATTTGCAACCGGAACATTGAGATGCGTCTCCGTCCAGATTTCATCGAGACCTGTCTCGGATGTAAATAATTTGAATGTGATAATATGGCTGCCGGTTAAAGGCTCGCCGGTCTCGGTGTCGGTTACTAAACCTTGATATGAAATGACTTGAGGGACGTCGGCGAGAACAACTGCTGGAAGCACAAAAAACAGCGCAAAACAAATGCCCTTACGACTCATTCTTACCTCCCATAATTTTCGTTATTGCGTAAACCGGGTAGTCGCAACGAGAATAAGATAAACAACTCGAAAACAAAGATTAGACAGACAATAGAAGCAGAAAAAAGACCATGACCGGGTCGATTCCCGTTTTGTAATACCACTGAGATATTTAATTACAGTATATTTATATTCTATCATTATTTCAACAAAAATCGAATTTTTTTGAGAAGGAACGAACGAGAATCTCAGATAATAAAACAAATTTAAAATATCCAAGATTCCCATCCTGATTTGCCAGACAACGTAACATAGCGCAAAACAGCAACCTACAGCCCCGTATTCCCGTCACATATTTGTCACATGCAATATAACGATTTCCATAAATAATTAAAGCCCAATTAGTTAGATTGGGCTTGAAATTTATAACGGAGAGGGAGGGATTCGAACCCTCGATACGGTTGCCCGTATAACTGCTTAGCAGGCAGTTGCCTTCAGCCGCTCGGCCACCTCTCCCTTTCGAATACAGCAAACTTGCGTCCGGGAGTAATAAAACTATGGTCTATTCGTCTCTCTGTTTTCCTCTATCGCGTCGTTCGGCGAAAAAACGTTCGAGTATCTCGCAACATTCTTCCTCCATAGTCCCGGATGTTACCCTGATAGAATGGTGTAATCCCGGGTCGTTCACAAAATTCCATCTCGATACTACCGCGCCGAGTTTCGGGTCGGCGGCACCGTAGACGAGTCTGCCCGCGCGAGCGAGCATTATCGCGGACATACACATCGGGCACGGCTCGAGCGTAACATAGACGGTAACTTTGTCGAGGCCTCGCGAACCGAGCGCTTTTCCCGCTATTCTGAGTGCGGAAATCTCGGCATGAGCGGTCGGGTCATGTGTCGTCTCTCTTAAATTATGCGCCCGCGCGATTATTTCGCCGTCCCGGACTATAACGCATCCCACGGGGATATTCCCTTCCTCGTAGGCGATTCGAGCCTCCTCGAGAGCCTGCGTCATAAAAACCCTGTCCGTATCGGAATCGACCATAATCAGATATTAAATATTTCAATGAACATAATAGTATCCTTATCTTATAGCAACCGTCGAAATGTATAAATTCGCCGCTTTCGAGTCAAGTATCAAATTGCGAAAATTTTAGTCTCAATTTCGAATTAAATACGTGCGGCGTGCGAAGTTCGATATGCGGAGCGACCCGAACCATTTTTCGCTCCGCGCTCTAAAACCCTCGACAAAAAACGCGCCCGGGGCGATTCGAACGCCCAACCTACGGATTCGTAGTCCGGCGCTCTATCCGTTGAGCTACGGGCGCGAAATTATATATATCAATAACTTACGACAACAGAAAAATCGATTAATTACTTCTGTGCCACATTTGTGCCAAATCTAAAAACACTCTCCGATAAAATTTCGACTGCATCCCTGATGTGTTCTTTAGAAAGATGCGCGCTTCGCATCGTCATTCTAATATCTTTATGACCGAGTAATCGTCGAACGGTTTTTGAATTTATACCTTTAATAAAAAGATGCAATACAAATTTATGTATTAGGTCGTGAAAAAGCAAGTCTTTAATACTCGTTCGCGTAAATGCTGTCTTGACGGTCGAAGGCTCGCTCGCAATCTATGCTCTGCCACCGGCTCATCGAAAAAGGCTAAAAAACACGAATATGCTCGAACGGGTGAACCAGGAACTGAAACGAAGAACCAGAGTTATACGAATCTTCCCGAACGTTCAATCGTGCCCGAGAACAAAAGGACAAATAGTCATGGACAAAATGCTAGGCGATAAAGGGGTTTTGCAATACCCGCTACAATAGGCGCTGAAATCGGCGCGGGATGCTTTTATTTCTTGACTTACTGGCGCTCGATAAGTAAATTGCGCCGTTGGAGGACGAGATGAGATTATATAAGCGTGGAAAGACGTATTACATGGATTTTACCTAATAAGGGTAAGAGGATTCGGAAAGCTGTCGGACGGGACAATTGTCTTCCCCCGATTTGACGGACACGGAGAAAGGTATTATATTGCCTTTCGAAAAGAGGTTTCTTATTGGACCGAAAAAGCGCAGGCGGGAGTTTATGCAATATGACGCAAAGGACTTAAAAATGCGCCTTAGTATTTTAATGATTATCGTGGTCGGTTTTCTCGCGGCGGGCACCGTTCTTGGATGGCAATACTACAAGAACCTTGGCGGCGGTCTCGACGACGCCCGCGACATCGACATCTGCGCCGACGGCGGGTTCTTTATAGCTGGAAGGTCGAACGCGTGGGCGCTCGGCGGTTTCGAGGACAACTGGTATGACCACGAGTTTTTCCTTATCAAGCTCGATTCGCTCGGCAACGAGGAGTGGATTCGGCATTACGGCGAGCTTGGCGAGGGTTTCTACGACGCCGCGTGGGGAGTCTGCGCGACTCCCGATTCTGGATGTATTCTCTGCGGGAAAACGCAATCGCCGAAATGGGTCGATGTGCCGTTCGGCTACACGACCTGGTATGACGACGTTCTTCTGGTGCGGGTCGATAAGTTCGGGGATACGCTCTGGACGAAAAGCTACGATGGGGACGACCGATTCGACCGCGCGTGGTGGATAAAGAATATTCCCGGCTCGAACGATTTCTTTTTCACCGGCCCGATAACAGTTAATCCCGACGGCTTCGCCGATATCTGGATAATGCGCATCGATTCGGTCGGGAACACTATCGCGGACGTCGTCTGGACGGATTCGACGCGGGATGGTCACGCGGATGTCCGCTGGGGCGCGATTACTCCCGACGGCGGGTGTATCGTGGTCGGCAGCAGCGATTTGCGTGACACGAGCTATTATTACGCGCCTTATGACTCAATCGTTACACATAGAATTTCGCGCGCGCTGGTTATCAAAACCGATTCGCTCTGTAATATTCTATGGACTAAGACCTACGACACGGGTTGCTCCGACCATTATTCGCGTTCGATAACGGCCTGCCCCGGCGGCGGTTATTTGATGACCACCTACAATAAATGGCCCGCGTGGACATGGTGCCTGCGCCTCGACGAGGACGGCGATACACTGTGGACCGATTATGTCGGTCTCGACCCAGCGGATTCGACATCGAGGCTTGCGAATTTCTCGATGGTTATCAACGCGCCCGGAGGCGGTTTCTATTTCGCGGGCAGCGGTCAGGGGTGGGCGTGGATAACGAAAACAGATGATTATTGCAACGAACTCTGGAGCGTCCCGCTGGACCTCGGAGGATATACCGAGCTTTTCCTCAACTGTGTCGCGACTCCCGACGGCGGGTGCTGTGCCTGCGGGCAGACGTATTCTGTTTATCCGTCGGCATACAGCGATATCCTAGCAATGAGAGTCAACAGATGGGGCGAGGATTATTACGGTGTCCCGGAGGTTGCATCGGCGAGGCCGGAGGAAATCGAAATAAGGGCTTATCCAAATCCGTTTAATAGCGCGGTAAATATAAGGGTTTTGGGTCTTGGGGCTCGGGGCTCCGCTGTCGAGGTATTCGATATAAATGGGAGAATGGTCGAGGAAATTCCCGTCAACTGGAGCGATTCGGAGAAGCCGTCGAGCACGACCGCCTCCTGCGTGTGCCGGTGGTCTCCGTCGGAGGGAACGCACAGCGGGACGTTCTTCATACGTATCGATAACGGTAAATCGGTCGCGTCGAGAAAAATCGTCTATCTAAGATAATAAAAGCGAGGCTATATGCTTGAAAACTGGCTATACTGGATACCGGCAGTGATACTCGTGGCAATAATAATAGGTTCCGTTAAAGGGGCTTTCACGAGAGGGCGCGAGGGTGAACGCGGCTTCAGCGGAGGTTGCCTTGTTGGAATAGTCTGCGCAATCGCCCTGGTGGCATACTACTATTTTTTCGGACACCTGTTGTTCCCGCCGGATTGATATAATACACGCATCACTAATAGCTTAAGGGGTATCTATATGGTATCCTTGTTTTTTTCTGCGTTCTCTACAGCAAAACTTCTATTACGGGGGGCTTGACATATCGCTACTTTTTTTGCATATTTAATAAAATAATCGAGGAGTATCTGGAATTCCGAATATTTCGGAGGAGAACAGAATGCCGGATTTAACAAAATTCACGGAAACTTCGCAGGATACAATCCGTAAAGCGCGCGAGCTTGCTTTCGCCCGGAAAAACAGCCACATCGAGCCGATACACATACTTTATTTAATAGCCGAAGACAGGCAGGGGTTCGGTGCGCGGATTCTCGCTATGATAGCAATCGACCCTTCGGAGGTTACTCAAAAAGCGAAAGAGGCGATGGCGCGGGTGCCGACGTTATCCTCGGTGCCCGAGGACGTTTATTTTTCCCGCGAAACGGTGCAAATGCTTGAAAATGCCGAGAAAGAAGCCGATAGGTTCAAAGACGATTACGTCTCTATCGAGCACATACTCCTCGCGATGGTCAAGGAGGACAATACGGAAGCTGGAGTAATACTCCGCGACCTCGGCGCGAACGAAAATGTTATGCTCCGTGCGCTCAAACAGATTAGGGGACACACACGCGTAACCGACCAATCTCCGGAAACGAAATTCAACGCACTCGAGCAATACGGTATCGACTATACCCGGATGGCCGAACAGGGAAAACTCGACCCTGTAATCGGTCGACAGGAGGAAATCCGCCGTTTGATGAAAGTTCTATCGCGCCGGACGAAAAACAATCCCGCGCTTATCGGTGAGCCGGGAGTGGGGAAAACCGCTATAGTCGAGGGTCTCGCCCAGAAGATAGTTACGGGGGATGTCCCACAAAATCTAAAAGGAACACGGCTGGTGCAACTCGACCTCGGGCAACTTGTGGCGGGCAGTAAATTCAGGGGAGAATTCGAGGACCGGTTGAAAGCGTTTATCAAACAAGTTATCGAGTCCGACGGCAAGATAATTATGTTTATCGACGAGATGCACACGATAATCGGTGCAGGAGCCGCCGAGGGTGCAATCGACGCCTCGAATATGCTTAAACCCCCGCTCGCGCGAGGCGAATTAAGAGCAATCGGCGCTACGACATACGACGAATACAGAAAGCATATCGAACGTGACCCGGCTCTGGAACGGAGATTCGCGCCCATTTATATCGAGGAAAACAGTGTAGATGAGACTATCTCTATTTTAAGGGGATTGAAGGAAAAATACGAGGTTCATCACGGGGTAGCGATTTCCGACGACGCGCTTATTGCCGCAGCCAGATTATCCGACAGATATATCTCCGACCGGTTCCTGCCGGATAAGGCCATAGACCTTATAGACGAGGCCGCGGCCGATTTGCGCCTCGACCTTTTCTCTGAACCCGACGAACTCGACGAGATAGAAAAACGTATAAAACAACTCGAAATAGAGAAACGCGGTCTCGAAAAGGATAAAAGCGAGAGGAAAAAAGTAGAAGCGATAACTAAAGAAATCGGTAACCTTTCTGAGGAGCGTGATAAGCTCCGCGCTCAATGGCTGGCGGAGAAAGAGGTTCTCGACAGGATAAACGAGACCCAGAACAAAATCGACCAGGCGAGAACGGAGCTTGAACAGGCCGAACGCGACGGCGACCTCGAGGCAGCGGCGCGGATTAAATACGGCGCAATCGCCACCTTAGAAAATATGCTTGCCGAGCAGCGCGGGCAACTCGCCAAGCTTCAGGAAAACGGTTATATGCTCCGAGAAGAGGTTACCGAGGAGGATATCGCGAAGGTTCTCTCGAGCTGGACGGGTATATCCGTTTCGAGGCTTACCGAGGAAGAATCGGCGAAACTACTCAGGTTGGAGAGCGAGCTTAAAAAACGGGTTGTCGGTCAGGACCACGCAGTGGAAGCGGTTTCGGATATTG
>Ga0180301_10001769_pt1 | contig 16938 bp, 14 predicted proteins | sample GuaBasSediGuay16_FD_121797 | JGI IMG/M metagenome (GOLD analysis project Ga0180301, IMG submission 121797) | Subseafloor sediment microbial communities from Guaymas Basin, Gulf of California, Mexico - Guay16, Core 4569-2, 12-15 cm | ecosystem: Environmental > Aquatic > Marine > Hydrothermal... | reverse complement strand
TCCTTGCCGGAAAAACTGGGGATTCTGATTAAATCCCTCGCAAAAGCCACTATGTCTTTTTTATATTTTGAAATTGTCCGGTTAATCTTCCTTGCGTCAACCATTATTTCTCCCGGCGAGATTCACATAAAATGCCAACGGAGTTTACATATATTAAATAGTATAAGAAATAGAAGACAATGCCTTCAATCTTTCAGAATGCGCAGACGGCTGGACGGTTAGACGGCTGGACAGATGGACGGCAGGAAAGAAGAAGGATGAAAAGTAAAAAGTGAAAAGTGAAGAGAAAAAACAGTAATGTAGCTGCAGAGCGCAAAAACGCAAATGACGCGGAAACATCGCAAAGGATTCAGAGAACAGCCTGAAGTAATGTAGCCGCAGAGCATCCGCCAAACAAACGGCAGACAGTCCCGCATGCGTCGTTGTCATGCCTGCATAAGCAGGTATCCAGTTCCCGCTCCCGGTTTTCCCGGGAATAAGCTCTGGGTTCCCTCCCCGCTTCCGCGGGGGCAAGGCTTATTGCGTTCATTGCGTTTATTGAGTTCATAGAGTTTATAGCGTTCGTTGAGTTCATAGAGTTAATTGAGTTCATTGCGCTTATTTATCTCTTGCAACCCGCGACTTCCGCCTTATGCCTTCCGCCTTATGCCTTATGCCTTGTGCCTTCCGACTTACGACTTGTACTCTTGTGCTCCGCCCGTCCAGCCGTCTTGCCGTCCAGCCGCTATTTTGGCAGAGCCCTGTCCGCCGTTCGTTTGGCGGATGCGCTCTGCAGCTACAACTGACTCCCGACTTCCGACTTACAACTTGTGCTCCTGTGTTCCTGTGCTCTTGTGATCTGTAACTTGCGACTTGTGCCTTGTAAACAGACCTTTCCAGCAGACCTTATTTAATTTCCGCTATATATTTTTTAAGAGCAGAACAGAAAATGTCAATATCCTCTTCTTTGCTGTATATGTAAAAGGAAAGCCGGCCAATAGATTTGATTCCGGAATTCAGTGCGGTTAAATCCGCGCAATGTCTTCCGGTTCTTATTGCAATAAAATGCTCGTTTGAATAATTATTCAAATAGATATTAAAGTCCTCCAGAGAAAAATTTTTTTCTACCGGAGTAAAGGAAAGTATAGAACCTTTCTGCAGTTGTTCCAGATCTCCGATTATCCTGATTTCCCCAAAGAGAGAAATTTTTTTATAAGCATACTTTATTACTCTGGCTATTTGTTCCCTTATTTTCTTAAAGCCAATTTTTTCTAGAACACGGAAGGATTCCGCCAGTGCCACGGCCCCGGCGTAATTCTGTATGCCCGCTTCAAATGAAACGTTTCCGTCTATATATTCACAATAATATTTCCGGCCTCTTTTATAAATCTCCTTCACTATGCCGCCTCCGACCTTAGCCCTGGCAAGCTCGGATAAAAGATCGCTCCTCACGTACAAAACTCCGGTTCCGTACGGCGCCCCCATCTTATGCCCGGAAAAAGCGGCAAAGTCGGTATTTATTCCTCTCATATCTTCCCTGTGACTGGGTATATACTGCGCCTCGTCCACAAAGACCTTAGCGCCGAAATCATGTGCCACATCTATGAATTTTTCCACATCAATGCTCGAACCGAAGACATTGCTCGCCCTTGTAATACACACAAGCGCGACTTTTTTGTTTATCATTTTCTTAAAAATTTCAAAATTCGGCAGACACCCTTTAAGCGGAATTATTCTCAATTTAACCCTTCCCGCGTTCTCAAGCTTAAGGAACGGAAGAAAAACACTGTTGTGTTCAAGGGGGGACAACAATACCTCTTTTCTTTCCCCGGAAAAAACGAATGCAGAGGCAAGTATATTAACTGCCTCGGTAGTTCCGCTTGTGAATATTATTTCTTCCGGGAAAGCGCCTATGCTTTGCGCTACGCAATTTCTGGCCTCTTCGTATTTTTGCCCGGCTTCCTGAGACAGGATATGAACGGATCTTTTGCCCGCGCAACCGCCGAAGTTCGCCAAAAACTTTCGTTCAGCACTGATAGAGGACGCCATCTTAAGAGCAGAGCAGGCGCTGTCAATGTAAATCATTTTTTTCCCGCGAAACCTTCTATTTAATGCAGGAAACTCTTTTTCTATATTCATTCAAAAAACCTTGTGAATTTTAAGATAATCTTTTCTGGGTCCATAACAGATATTAGCATATTTGCATTTAAAGCATTTTTTAACGTACGTTTTTTCTCTCTCCTGAGGTCCGGGAATCTTTAATTTCATTTTTGCAATATCCACATGATAACCATAGTACCTGCCGAGCATACACGGTGGAATATGGTCTATTTCAAACTCAACTCCGCTTCTTTCAAGAATATAACAGGCTTTTGAAAGAAAACCGGAAACCGAAGAATATTTTGGAACTATTTTTCTGGTTCGGGCTTTTCCCATAGCCTTAACGAAGCTAAACTGAACCCAGCCAACCCGAGGGCCCATCTTTTCCTTCACAAACCTGGCAAAACTCGGCAAATACCTGTAATTTAATTCGCATATTATATGGGTTATCCTAACTGCAACTTCCAATTTAAGCAAAAGATTTACGCCGCTAATTTTCCTGTAAAAAAAGTCCCTCTGCGTTATTTTCCTGTCAAGTTTCGGATTTGCGGCTGAAATATTCACATTGAAATAGCCACCACTTGCTTTGACGATTCTTGCAATTTTTTTCAATGCCCCGGCATCGTATCCTTCAATTAAAGAAGCGTTTGTCTGAATCTCCACCTTTTTCTTATTTTTAAGACAGCACAGCAGTATTTCAAGCAGAACCGCCGGTTTCGCCAAAAACGGTTCTCCTCCGGAAATCTGAACAAGTTTTTCCTTTGACCTCTTAATATCGTCAAAAATAGACGTGACTTCGATTTTTCCCCTCTGCCGCTCCGGTTCAAAAGAACAAAAAACGCAGCTTTGATTGCACCTATTTTCAATTTTTATCAAACTCATTTCTCAATTTTGACTCCATGAGTTTTTTGCTCAAAGGTATCCTCAACGCCCAACCTGATTTAAAAACGCTCACCTTTTTTTCATACACCATTTGCGCTTGCCTGTCTTATCACCGCCTTTTCTTCTTGCCAGGCGGCAGGGTTATCTCAAACTTTTCCCAACCGGGAAGATAAACAACCTTGCGCACTTCCCTTCGCGCAAAATCCTCACTCAAGGGTTCAAAATAAACCTGCATAAAACCCTCATCCCTTTCACCAAAAAGACCGGAGAAGACTGGTTTATAAATATGAATTTTATAGTCGCCATTGACAATTATTCTATCTAACCTGCCACCGGTAAAGTGCGCTCATTTGATCCTCCAGAAATACTTGCCTTTTTTAAAAAATTTCTCGACCCTGTTCTTTCTGATGAGACTTTCTCCCGCGTTTATTACCGCGTTCCCATCCGAACAGTCACGACAAAGCGTAATTCCTCCGGCGATTTTCAGAACCTCTTTTGTGGAAGCGGGAGATTGGATTCTAAGCACCTCAAGAAGGCACCTTTCATTATCGGAAAGGAATACTTCCTTTATTGGTTTTCCGGGAGTCTTGAATGTCTCTTTAACGGGATTAAACCCTTCCTCACCGAATACTTGCAGATAATTAAAATCCACTCCCCCGCACCTGGCGAAATAAGCGCATTCAAAACATGCCTTGACTCTTTTTTTGTTTTCATTCGAGCTCAAGTCAAGATCAGTTTTTATTCCCTCCGGATCTGTCACAAGGGTATTAAACCGGTCAAGACCTATGGAAAGCGATTCCCTTCCTCTGATAAAACAGGGAGGCACATTCAAAAAAAGAATCTCATTTGAAAGCCCTACCCTCTCCATTAAGTTTATTGAGTCTCTAAAGTATTTCTGGACGTCCGGAAGAGAGATCTTAAGTTTATCACTGTTTTTTTTCATATTTCCAATATAAAGAGGATATATAATCACAAAATTGCTTATGCCGTTTTTAAGAAAGAAATGGATTATTTCCGGCAGGCGATTGTAATTATAGCGATTTACCAGTATATTTGTTCCTAACCTGATTTTCCATATTTTAAGATTTTCAAGTCCCCGCATCGCTTGTTTCCAGGCTCCTTTGTAAACGAGTAATTTATCGTGCACCTCGGCATTATCGCTTAAAAAACTAAACTTGCAAAAAGTCAGACCCGCCCTAACCAGCCTTTCGCAGAATTTCCCGCTTGAAAGCAAAATTCCATTTGTCTGGATTCTAATAAAACCAAAACCCACTTTTTTTGCCAGGGAAATTATTTTAACTATATCGGGTCTCAAAAGCGGCTCGCCTCCAGTAAAGCCAATTCTTCTATATCCCGCGGCGTAAGCGCGGTATATGTTTTCTGCTATTGACTCAAAAGAGGCGTTCAATCTCTTGTCAAATGAACCCTGAGAGCAAAATAAACATCTTGCATTGCAATTGTAATTAAGGATTATCTCATAGCACTTGAGGTTTTCCTTTCTTTCACCAGGTGTTTTCTTTTTCATTGGCAGGTTAACCCCCGGTTTTTTCGCAATTCGATATTGTGAACTTCGCAAAACGCCCTGCATGTTATTGCGCTTTTTATAAGAGACATGTATTCTTTTCTCATAACTTTGGCCAGTTTTTTGTGGGACGCAATGGCGCTGCGCAACCTTTCACCGCTTAACTTCATACAATAATGGAAATAAGCGAAGGCCCCGGCGGAACACAACAAGCTTCTCACCCCGGCTCCATACCTTCGAGCAACAGAAAAAAAAGAGTGCCTTTTTTCCGCGTCAATCCGTAAACTAAGAAATTTTTTCATACCCGTTTTATCTGCGGAAACGGCTTTATCACAAGGAATAAAATGCCCGCTGGGAAGCAGAATAATATTCGGGCAATAACGAGGATTATAATCCTTGTCGAGGCATTCAAAAATCAGCTCGTATACATTTCCCATCTCATATACTTTGCCCCCGCCTCTGATAATTTCAAAATACCACTTTCTGATTTTCATCATTTCCCGCTGAATAATCCTGATGTCGGCATCGGGCCATATTTCTGTTATGTCAGGAGTCCACATAATATGCCTGAAGCCGAAATTGTATATCTCTTTCACGAGTCTTGAAACCTCGCCTATTTTCTCCCTGGTTGCCACAAACGAAGCTGTGGCTCCACGCCTGGCAGATTCCCTGAAAATTTTTCTTATCTCCTTCACTTCAAAAAAATTAAATTGATTGAGACTTAAAACAATCTTGATTCTTTTATCCTGTGCAAAAGCGGCAAAATCCTTCGTCAATTTCATTCCGTTGGTAAAGATATGAATCGGACAACTGCTTTTGCGTCGTACATGTTGCACAATAGAGACAAGAAGTTTTTTATGAAGTAGCGGCTCGCCGCCCAGGAAAGTTATTTTGGCATCTCTGCCGTAAAGTTCCAAAAATCTATTAACCGCATAGAGCGCACTTTTCCTGCTCAGAACAACAGAGGTCCCGGAATTTCTAATATAACAGTACGGACATCTTAAATTGCAGATATAACTCATATAAATGACAAGATTCATTTTATTGCCTTAAGTTCTCCGTCCCCGTAATGTTTAAGATACTCCGTCCATATTCCCTCGCAGATATTGAAAAGGCGACAGCCGAAACATCTAGGCGTTTTCCTTCTTGAAACCATCTGCCTTGAAATCACCGCATCTGTATTTTTGAAATCAGGCGCCCAGTGTTGCGTAAAAAACAGCACTCTTTCATTTATATCGCTTATATGGCTTAAATGGCGGTGGAAATAACACAGCGGCACATATCTCACCTTCCAACGAGGAAAACCGTTTCTATCTCCCACATTAAGGACCTTTCTCATATATAGCGCACATTCGGAAATTTTCGGCACCAGATTTTCAAAACAATCATGCGCTCCGCCATACGTCGGGTCAACAAAGATAAATTCCACATTTTTAATTCCATACTTTATGTAAAGACGACCTATTTCAGGAAGGTAGCGCATATTGCTTTTTACAACAGTAGTGTTTCCGTTTATATTCTTAAATCCTAACTTTCTCAAATTCTCTATGCCTTTGACCAATTCGGAGAAACTGCCCGGAACCCGCGTAAGACGATCGTGAACTTCGCAGTTGTGCCCGTGGATGGAAAAAATGATTCCGTCTATGCCGGCTTCCACTATCTGGCGGGCAAATCTTATATCTGAAAAAATCCTGCCGTTAGTCGAGGTTAAAACTTCATTTATACCCAACTTTTTGGCCGTTCTTACCACGCAGGCAAAATCCCTTCTTATCGTAGACTCCCCCCCTATGATTTCCACTATATCGGCTTTTTCTTTCTTCGCCTTGTAAAGTTCCCTCACTATCTCGGAAGTGGTTTTTTCCGGAAAATCCCTTTTCCTGGAATCAATGCAAAAAACGCACTTATTGTTGCATTTATATCCGGTGAATATCACTATCTTTTTCAATCTCGTTGGAGCATTCATAAAATTCCAGTAAGACGAAGAATATCTTTATTAAAAAGCAACATCAGCAAAACGCCGGCGAATATCCACAACGCAAAGGGTCTGCCCTTTATCACTTCTATCTTTGGGTCCTTGACATTAAGCCGTGAAAGCCAGTCTTTGAGCAAATCAATATGCTCCTTGCAAAAGCCATCCCTGAAAACATCGTCAAACGCGCCTTGAAAAACCGGGTTCTGCTTCAATAAAAGAAGTGTGGAAGTTGAAGGTATCATACCAGGCCCTAGTTCGTCCTTTCCCACGAAATAGGCGTCTTTTTTCTCCATTATAAACTCTATCATAAACCTTCCGACAAAAAGAATGACGCTAAACTTAAAGACGTTTACGACAGCACCTGTTAAATAATTTAAAAGACGGTATGGAAAGAAGAAGTATCCACATATGAAATAGATTAAATAAACAATACCGGAAAAGTAAAGCCATTTACGGCTTCTGAAAATTCCACCTATTCTGTCCCACAGAAAGAACAAGAAAAAAAATATTAAATCCGTCCTCTTCATAACATGTTCCAGGAAGCCCTTAAATTCCATCACGAAAATCTGATGAAATAGAAACAACATGGAAAGATTGACCGCGCAGGCCAAAAACGCAAATCTTTTTTTTCCGCCGGCCCTGGCAAGGGCAGTGAACCTCTCCTTTATTCCATTCCATTCCTCGCTAAAAAAATCCGACGGTCCAACGCGATTTATTCCTTCAGAAATATAATTGATAACGGCATAAACAGACGCCACCACAAATATATTTATCAAAACGCTTAAAAACAGGTAGCCGGGAAAAGTTTTAATAAAAGGATTTATCAGCGGGAGTGATAACGAGCACAATATGAAAAATTTAGCATCCCCTGCCGGCCAAATCTCTCCGTACCACAAAACAACAGCGGCAATCACCGTCAGGGCAAAATGCTGAAGGAAAAGAACATAGAAAATCGGGTTCAGAAAATCCGAAACTCTGCCGTTTAAGCCGAGATAGGTGTTGACGCCTGACAGAAGCATGGCGGCTATAAAAATCCTGGCTCCAAGCACCGTTCTTTTGTTAAATATTTTCCTGAATTCAAAATCCTCCTTGACCACGGCTACACACCATCCCAGAAAAAAAATCAAATAAGTCAGGGATATATATTTCACTTTGAGACCGCCTTGATCTCCGCGTCCCCGAAGAATTTATAATATTCTCTCATAAGACCCAGACAATTTTTTCTTAACACGCATCCCCGGCATTTTTTCGTATAAATTCTTTCCTCTTTCGGCAAAGTAACCCAGGCATACCTGCGCAACACTGGAGGAAGAACGCACAGAGGAAAATGATAAAGGCGAAATTCTTTAAACCGCTTTATGAAATTCAGATTTTTCATTATCGCAAAAGAAGAGTCTTCGAACCTGAGCGCTATTTTTTGACGGTTTTCAAAAGAGATGCCCTCTATTTCGTAATGTATCACCACCACTCTGTAGTCGCGGGCAGCAGCCAGTTTTTTCAGAAGCATTTTTACCAGGTCTCCGAAATCGGATATATTCTGTTTTATGAGGACTACTCTTATTTCCGTTTTTTGACCCCGGGAAAAGCGGAAGATATTTTTCAGGCCCTCCAGCGTTCTATGAAAACTGCCTTTCGCTCCGCTTATCCTGTCATGCTTTGCCGCAGTTGAACCATGGATTGAAACTGCTATTTCAAAGGGAGGATTAGCTATGGCGAAAAATTTTTTTGCAAATTCTTGGTCAGCGAATTTTTTTCCGTTGGTTAAAAGGGTAACCTGAACATCTGGAACCCTTTTTCTAAGGTATGCAACAAATTTTAAAAAATCCGGATGAAGAGTGGGCTCTCCTCCGGTCAAACTTATATAGGAAGATTTATCAGCATTTTTATGGTAAACATCTTCCCCTTTCAGGTATTTCTCGAATTTCTTTATCTGCCATTTTAGCGAATACTGCCGGGGGTTTTGCAAAACGAACGAGCGCATATTGGTGCACATTATGCATTTATTATCGCATTTATTCCAAACGGCTATATCCGGCATAGTCAGGCCAAAATCAAAATTTCTCTCTGCTCTTTCTTCTTTCAGCGATACCTTCGCCCCCTGTTGACTCAAACCATGATTCAAAAATTTTTCTATTTTTGCGGTCCTGGAGTCTTTCCGTCAAAACCTTAAAAATCCCCTTTTGCACACCACACCAATAGGAATTCCTCAAATTCCCCCACGGAGTTTTTTGCTCCTCGTAATTATGAACCGGGCACACCCCGCAAAAAGGCTTGAAAGCACACCTGAAGCATTCGGGCTGATTCTCCAGACAGGAGGTTATTACGCACAGCTTTGAGGGGGCGCTTGCGACTACATCCGCATAAGAATGGTCCCTCACATTCCCCAACCTAAAGGAAAAATCCCTGCGGGCGCCCACCATTCTTCCCTCATCGCAGGTGTAAACATCCCCATTCCAATTATAGGCAATCTGTCCTATAGCAGCTCCGCAGGGAGAACGCAAATCAAGATAATTCGGATCTCTTCCAAAAAGCATTTTTTGAAGAATAATCGCCGCTGTTCGCTCGATAAATTTTTCGCCCCTTGAATTTATTTTCAGGCAATAATCCAACGCCCTTTTATAAAAGAAAACAAAATCCTCTGCTCTATATCCAATTCTGGAGAAAACCTGCTTAGCGTATCCCACAGGGGAAAGGGGTCTTATAAAAATACCCCCCAAACCCAGAGCACGATATTCATCTACTATCTCCCGGGGATAATCCAGCGAATATTTGGTCGTAGTCATCAAGGCAGAAGGCAGAGAGTCTTTTCTTCCCCTGTTCTTTTCGGAATAATCTGCGAAACGCTTCAGCCAGTTAACCGTAATATCGTAGGAGGAGCCACCGAAGTAAATTCTATTTCTATTGTGAACTTCTCTCGGTCCGTCAAGGGAGGTGCATACCGAAATCCGATTTTTATTGAGAAATTCAAACTTTCTTTCATCTAACAAGGTAAAATTGGTAACGACCGAAATTTCAAGATTCTTGCCAAGACTTCGGTTCTTTCTCAAGGCGTAGTCAACCGTTTTTTTAAGCGTCCGCCAGTTTATCAGGGATTCTCCTCCCTGAAATTCTATGGTGATATTTTTGTTTGGGGAGGACAAAGCCATGTCAACACATTTTCTGGCAGTTTCTTCGTTCATATCTGTATTTTTGAAATCCGCTCCCAGAGCACGGCAGTAAACGCAACGGTGATTGCATTTAAGGGTGAGAACAAAAATGTGAAGAGACGGCCCGTTTTCTCCAGGAGGATTTAAATCTTTAACCGCTGAAACTGCTTTTCCAAAATCGAGATGGGTTGAGAAAAAACCTTTCTTTTTCAGCTTGCGGGCTAAAGACGGTTTTTTATCAAATTTCCCGTTTTTGACCAAATCAAATTCCGAGGGTTCCAAAATCATCCAATTTCCAAAATCGTTGGAAATGAAAACCCCTTTTTCGGTCTTTTCAAAATTAAAATTTAAAAGTTTGTCTCTTTGCATTGTTTTTTAATATCGGTCTTATCTCTCCTGAGCCGAACGTTTTCAAATAATCAGATGCCGCGCCCGCGCAATTAAGCAAAAACCTGCATTCATACTCAAAACTCATCTTGACCAGTTCATCCCCATACTGCGATTCGCGGGCATCTCCCCTGTCTTCGGGCAGAAGAACATCTGCAGCCATATCATGCTCTGGATAAAGAAAGCAAAGCGGTATATTCAATGTTTTTATGGATACATCCCCGGAAAGCGCCAAAGAAGCTTTTTTCACCGCTCTGGCGGCGGCTGTGTATGTAACGCGTAAACTGCGTTTATTTTGAGAGTTTTTTTCAAAATTACCCGTATAGCGGGGAAACCACAAAATAAATTTTTTCACTTGATACTCGCCGAAATATCTTATCGTTGCAGTCAGAGTGTTTAAATTCAGACCCGTAAGAACGACAACCACGGTAAGGTCAATCCCCGCTTTTTTAAGATTTTCCAGCGCTTTTAAAGAAAGAGGCAATTGCCTGCCCGTGCCAAAAAGTTCGGCATTTATCCTGTAATCGCGACTCGCCGTTTTCAGAAAAACAGAATTCAAACCAGCATTTTTAAGGAAGAGAAGGTAGTTATGATCGGCCAGCTTCATTCCGTTGGTAAGAATGGTTCTCTGAATAAACCCACTTCTTTTCGCCAACTTCAGAAAAAACCCGAGGTCCGCAGAAACCGTCGGTTCGCCGCCCGCGAAAAGTATATTGTTAAAAAATTTTTTCGCCCGACACATATTTAGCGCCGCAACATTTCTGTTCAAAATGCCGCCCCTGTAAGAATTGGGGCAAAACAAGCAATTCAGGTTGCACCGTCCGCCGAACTGAAATTCATAAACGCTTGCTGAAAGACGATTGAAAAGAGGATTTGAAACAACGGGGAACTTTTTCTGCGCGCTTGATTTAATCTGAGAACGATATTTCCTTTCAAGAACCTTAGTTGTCCTGGCTTCAAAAAACTCTTTTTTTATCTCAAAAGCAGCTTCCTCCCTTTGCAGGACGGCATACGCCGGGCCGATGTCGGAGAGTATTTTCTTCCGTGAAAGATTCTTAATCTCTTTTCCAAAAACGGACTCAATATTTTTCCCGAAGCGCGTTCTGAAATCTTTTTTGGGAATTCTTCCCCGGTGAAGCGTCTCAAGCAACACAAAGTTTATCATTTCGTCTTTCATGCTCAAACCAACAAACTTTTCAATAGGATACTTTCCGCGTAAAAGCGCTTGCTCATATTTATACTCATCGCAGATATTCTGATATCTTGCCTCTCGTACGGCGTATGAAACCGCGCTGGGCCCGAGTCCCAAAATGGAATAGGATCCTTCTTCGCCCTGGTCATAACTGTATGGCCATTGATTGCCTTTCCTCTTATAGACCCAATGCCCACAGCGCATGATATATCCCGAAGAGGTAAGAATTTCAAGAGCCCTTCTTCTAAACCTCCGCGCCTCCTCCTTCGCCGCGCCGGATAAGGAGCCTTTCTTTTCCTCAAAAGCGCACTGATATCTTGGCTGAAAATCGAATATATAAATCCTTTCCAGATCCAGTTCCGCTATTTTTTTCACGTCTGCGATAAAACTTTCATAGCCCTGATGCGGCAGACCGCACATTAAGTCCGCCTCAACCTGCTTTATGCCGATTTTCTTTGCCTTCTTCAAAATTTCAAGAGCGCGCTCTCCGTTCTGCACCCGATTATGCCTTTTCATCAATTTATCGTCAAGACTCTGAATTCCGACTGCAAGCCAGTGAACATTATTTTTCTTCAGCGTTCTAAGTTTCTCTTCTGTAAGTGTGGAGGGACTGGCTTCAAAAGCGATTTTGGTCCCAGAGGAAATATTGAAATTGGCCCTCGCAATTTTAAAAAACTCATCCAGGTCTTCAGTATTCATAAGGCTTGGAGTGCCTCCTCCAACGCAAAAGTACCTTATTTTCCTCCCCCTGAAAGCGGATTTCATTAAACGCGCCTCCATCTCATATGCGCGCAGGAAATTTTTTATCTCTTTCCTTAAGCAGGGGACTTTCTTGTAAAACCCGCAGAAAGAGCATTCGCTCGGGCAAAAGGGGAAATGCACATACACGACAGGCTCGTTCGAATGCTTTTTGAGCGACCTGTTCCACAATTTCGTCAAATCAACGCCCTCGTTAAATCTTCCCCACGCCGCCATCGGAGGATAATTTGGCGGAAACTCGGGCAAAGTGTCGGCATCGCATTTTGAAAATAATTCCCTTAAAACTTCGTCTTTTATCATATCACCCGCTTTTAACCGGCTTAAATTCCGACCAGCCGTAAATTTGCGGATATTCCCGCCACGGCCCCTCGCAAACATTAAAATAAGCGCATTTAGTGCACTTTTTGTGCTTGACCTTTCCCTCACTCCTGCGATAATCCCCATAATTTTCCACATATACGTTCGCATCGACCACGGGCCCTTCAGGAATTATTCTCTCGGCCACGCACTGCTCATATCCCTTCATAAAACAATAAGGAATGGCTTCCGTAAAACATAAAGTTTTGTTCCCAACACCTATGTCAAGTGCCCTGCGCACGTAGGGCATTATTTCGCTTTTCCTTGGAACTATCCATTTTCTGTTTTTAAAAGCGGTCCCTATAATGTGAACAAACGCTAATTGAAACTGATCCACTTTAAGATACACAAGCAATTTGGCGAGTTCCGGAAGGTCCTTGTAATTGGCTGAAGTTATAACTGTATTCGTCAAAACATACATACCGAGCTTTTTACAATTCATTATCCCCTTCACCACCTGAGCGAAACTTCCCCTGGAATGCGTGAGACTTTCATGTATCTTGGCCCTTGAACCATGAAGAGAAGGCCCCATTTCGTTCACTCCGGCTTTCTTCAACTTAAGGCAATAATCGTAATAGGCAAACCTCCTTCCGTTTGTCTGAACCTGAATACTGGAAAAGCCCAATTTCTTTGCCTCTTTCACCGCTTCGATAAGATTCGGATGCAGAGTCGGTTCTCCACCGGTAAACACGACTCCGTTTATTTTTTTTGCTGCAGCGTCCTTTAAAATCTTTTTTATTTCCGAAAGTGGCCTGCGCTTTATTATGGAACGTTTGTCTCCCTGAGCGCAAAAATCGCAGCGATTATTGCAGTCAAATCCTATTTTAACATCTATTCTCTTCATTGTCGAATTATACCGAATCAAGATTCGTGAAGCGAAAGCCACTTTTTGAATATCCACATCGTTTCTCTGCTGTCAAGTTTTCGGCACAGCAATTTGAAAATTCCTCTGTAAATTTTACATCTGTCGTTCACAATCATATTCCCCCAGAATGAATTCTGTGAGGACAGGTTCAACGCCGGCATTGCGTGGCAATAGGGATTCCAGGCACATCTGGAACACCTCACCTGATTAAGAAAATTGAAATTACTCAGAAGAAGAAGTTTGGAAAGCGGCCTGTTCAAGATGTCCTTGAAGGAATCTCTTTCAACACTGCCCAATTTAAGAGTTTCTTCACCTGAGTTGGCGATCATTCTCGCTTCGTCACTTCCATATATTCCTCCATCCCAATTATACGCCAGACGCATGAGTAAATCTAAATTATGATATCTCGGGCGCTGGTAATTAAGCATATGACTGAGAAACAAAAAGGCACCTTTTTCATAAACGCCTATGCCTTTTTTATTGAGGGAAATAATATAATCCAGGGCCCTTTCGTAAAAAGACAAAAATTCCTCCGGCAAGTAACCGACTTTGTTCCAATGCGTTTTGGCCCTGCCGGTTTTATCCAGAGGTCCTACCTGAATTCGCACCAGACCAAGGCGAAGATATTCATCCACTATTTCTTTGGGATAATTAAGCGAAAATCTGCTTATCGTGCATATTGCGTTCGGTTTTTCAAATTTCTTTTTAATGGCAAGAGCATTTATCCGTCCCAGCCATCTGACCGCTGCTTCGTAAGACGAACCTTTCAAGAGTTTTCTGTTAAGGTCGTGAATGAATTTAGGACCATCAAGCGAAGAGCAGACGACAACCCTGTTTGCCAACAGGAATTTTAAAATTTTCCCATCCATGACGGAGAGATTGCTTACTATGGAAAAACTTAACTCCTTTCCCTCCTTCTCACCGCGCTTCTTTGCCTTTTCAACTATATATTTCACAGCTCTAAAATTCAAGAGCGGTTCCCCTCCCTGAAACTCTATCATTATTTTCTTGTTCGGGACTGAAAAGATAAAATCAAGGGTTTTCCTGGCTGTTTCCAACGTCATGTCGCTTTCAAGCGGGCGAAACGGTCCGGCCGAGGCTCCGCAATAAGAACAAAACGAATTGCATCTCTTTGTAACGCTGATTATATGAACATGAGGTCCTTTCCAGTCCATGAAAAAATTTCGCCGTAAACATTTCGCCGCCCTATCCATGTCCAGATAGTCGGAAAAAAACATTCCTTTTTTCAAGCATTGTTTTGCTTTTTCTCCAACACTTTCGCCATTCACAAAAGACCTGAAATCCACACTGCTCAAAGAACAATTGAAGGAAAAAATGTTAGAGATAAAATATCTCTCTCTTATCTTCGCGAAATTAAAATCCATGGGTTTGGCGGGCGTTTTTTTCATGTGTAACCCTCCGCAAAAAGTTTGGCAAGATACTTCAGGTAACTCCTGAACCTCTCATGGGTATGCGATAGATGAAGGATTCGGGCAACGGCATTTTTGGCAATCTCAGTTCTCCTGCTGTAGGCAATAGAACCTTCTTTTAGAGCCGGTAAAACATAATATTCTGCGGCACACTTTTGACAGCGCCTTGAATCCCGGCGCGGAAGACAGGCGTTAAATCTGTCTATTATCCCGCTTTCAGCAGAACCAATTGAAACTTTTCTTCTCTCCTCCATATTCGCCACAAAAGCATAGGGATAAAATGCGAAAGTTCCGTCCGGATAGAGTTCAAGGTCCCTCAAAAAAGGACAAAAGGCGTTCGGATATTCTCTCTCTCTGAAAAATTCAAGGAAGGGTTCAAAGAGAATAAACTCGTTATTCTCGACCATCTGAAAGACGTCTCTCACAATCTCTTCCAGGTTTGCGGAAAAATTCTCGTAATCCTCCCTCCGCCACCTGAAGCCATGAACGCATTCCAGGCCGATATTCCTGAAACCAATTCTCAAAAGTTCCCTGAAGTCCTCGTGCATACGGGTGGCCTGTTGTGGATGAACGCAGAAAATCACATGGGCCCTTTCGCCCAATTCAGAGAGAATAAGCGAAATTTTAGGCATGAGAAGATTGTATGAACCCTGCCCGCCGGGAAGCTTTCGGGTAAAATCCTGAGTAGCAGAACTTCCCGAAAAACTTACGGAAAACCTTATATCATTTGCAGCTATATATTTCAGATGTCTTTTCTCGACCAGAAGTCCGTTTGAAGCAATAGAAACTGAAAGTTGCTTTTTTCTTTTCGCGGCGATTTTTCTTGCCTCCTCTATTATTTTCGCGGATAAATCAAATGCAAGCATGGGTTCGCCGCCATATATTTCAAGGATTTTCTTTTCGCCGGGAGAGCCTATAAAAAAATCAAGTGACTTTTTTGCCTTCTCAAAAGGGATTCTCATATTCTCGCTCTTGTCGATGAAGCAATGAACGCATCTCAGGCAACAATCCGACGTAACAGCTATCTTGAATTTGTTTATCTCCTTGTTGAAAGTTGTTCTTTTCATAATTTAGAAAATGGTTTTTACAACATTCTTCCTACGCTTTTTAATGGGCACAAACTCCGAAGTGCCGAAAATCTCTACATATTCCCTGTCTATTCCGCGACAAACCTTGCCAACAGAGCATCTCCGGCAAACAGGCAGCTTGACAGTCTGCTTGTTTTTCATAGTTGCCATATTTACCGTCTTGCCGTCCGGAAGAAGAAGGGGGTCCCCACTTTCCTCGTCCAGTTCCCAATCAGCAATAATATCCATGCAATCAGGAAAAAGGCAGGGCGGAAAATTGACAAGCATCCTTGAAAACGCAGGCATTTTATACTCGGTTAAGAGCTTAAGTCCTTCATACACTTTAGCTGCGGCCCTGGAAATGGAGATTTTGAGGGACTGAAGATTTTTGCTCATCATTCCGCGGTAATGAGCATAAATTATGTTATAGTAATTGATACCAAGGTTCAAATAAGCCATCCTGAAAAACTCCGGAAAATTCCTGTAATTTAAGGCATTTAACACTTGATTGGTTCCGACTTCCTGTCCCATCTCCCTCACATTTTCAATCGCTCTCATCACTTTTTTAAAGGCTCCCTTTTTGTTTACAAGTTTGTCGTGGACCATTGAATTGTGTCCGTGTATGGAAATGTCAAACATATTGAAGCCACTTTCAGCAAGATGGCGAACATATGACTTATCAGAAAGTTTGAGCCCGTTAGTGCAGATTTTTACGCATTCATAACCCGCCTTTCTGGCAAAAGTCGCAATCTTGCCTATATCCTTTCTTAAACTCGGCTCCCCCCCTATAATAGCGGCTATCCAGGAGCCTTTTTTCCTACCTTCATACAGCGTTCTGTAAATCAGATTTATCTCGGGCTCGGGAAAAGCCCCGAAATCCTCAGGAGCGTTATAGCAAAACAAACATCTATTATTACATGAGGAATTAACTGTAACCTCGCACACCCTGGCTTTCCTGTTTATCGGCCACTGAATATTTTTTACTCTTTCGCGAATGAAACTTTCGTCAGCTGATGGGAATTTGCGCTTCAAATATTCATAATTTCTTTGGGAAACTGGCAAGACGGGCATAAAAACCTCTGTATGGCGGGAAAGTTTTGTTTTGGTAAAACAGTTCTCCCGGAAAGCATTCTAAAAAACCAGATTTATTCTGCAAATAACGTCTTGTATTCACATCGTGAATACAACATTTCAAAATGAAGATTGCAAAGTGCAAATTGCAAAGTCATTCTTTCCTTAATGCTACTTGCTGCAAGCTCTAATAGCCGTTCTGATAAATC